>ERZ826242.293-NODE-293-length-77235-cov-9.053265_pt1 | contig 77235 bp, 78 predicted proteins | sample MGYA00519871_ERZ826242 | MGnify/ENA primary metagenome ERZ826242 (study PRJEB31778, sample SAMEA3449226) | human gut metagenome | biome: human gut; feature: human-associated habitat; material: faeces | place: United Kingdom | collected 2010/2012 ... | reverse complement strand
TTCAAATTTGCTGACGAGCTCCGCAAGATTGCCGAGTACATTGAAATCAACACTACGGAAGATACCGCAGTAGCGGGCTAACCCCCGCTACAAACCCCTTTGACAGTGTGTTTTCCTAATAGGCGCTAATCATATGGAATTAGCCACTGCGTTCGCAAAAGCATGCTCAATCGAAGCCACATCTGCCATGATTGTTTGAGCAAGGTCAGACAAATTGTGCTTTGAAAAATAGGATAGGGGCAGTTTGGAAAGCTGTTCCGCCAGATTAATTCTTAAATTTGCAGATTCCTGGTAAGTTTCATCATAGGTCGTTTTATAGTTATAGTTAATAACTAAGTACATCACCAGGGTCGCTGCCAGCATAAACAGGAGATATACCACCGGTTTCCCGGTATTTCCATTCAACAACCTGTCTGCAAACAGAAAAACACAGATCATCGGCGGTACAAAAGAAACATAATAGAGAAAGAATGACCAGATTGATTTTGCAAGGCCCTTCACACCCGAATCACTCAGCTGGAAGGCTCTTTTTAGATATGTCTTCATCATGCCAACCTCCACTGATTTGCCTTGCAGTATACATCCTGAAAATCCTTATAACGCCCATTGCAGGCCATCAGTTCATTGTGGGTTCCCTGTTCCACAACTTTTCCATTCTGGACAAACAGGATCTGGTCTACATTCTGAATAGAGGACAGCCTGTGTGCAATCATGATAACTGTTTTGCCCCTCATCAGTTTTTGGAAAGCCTGCTGCAACTCGTATTCATTTTCCGGATCTGCAGCTGCAGAAGCCTCATCCATAATGACGATATTCGCATTCTTTAGAATAGCCCTTGCAATGGCGATCCTTTGCACCTCACCACCGGAAAGGTATACGCCCTTTGCCCCTATGACGGTCATCTCCCGCTGGGGGAATTTGTCAAGGATGGATGTGCAGTTCGCTGCGTCAAGTGCATCCATAATCTGCTGCCGTGTTGCCTGAGGATTTCCGATTCGGACATTTTCGTAAATTGAGGTCTTTAGTAATTGACTGCGCTGGAAAACAAATGCGATGTTCTGAATGAGAGCTTTTTCAGAATAACTCTGAATGTTCTTTCCACCAATCAGAATTTCGCCGCCGTCGACAGGATAAAAACCTGAAATCAGCTTTGCAAGGGTAGATTTTCCTCCCCCGGAAGACCCGATGAGCGCATAAGTTTTATTCTGATGAAGTGTCAGGCTGAAATCCTTCAGCACGAAGTTGTCATCATACTTAAAGTCAACATGACGAAATTCAATATTGAAATCTTGGAAGGTCTCTTCGTTTCCATGTGGAAGCTTTGCCTGATCCATAGAAGTAGTCAGCTCATCAAGCCGATTCAGCGTATTTTGTGCGCCAAAGTTATCCTGCCCCGTAAACATGATCGATGTGAAAGAAGTAAATACAGCTCCGGAGAACACAGCAAAGAAAACAATCTTTGCCAGGATTAGCATAGCAGGTTCTCCATAGCTGATGAATACAACTGCGGCTGGTACAGCAAAAGCATAAAACACGTTGAACAGAACCTGGGATCCGACGTAGGGATTCTTACAGCTGAGGCTATACTGATAGACGTACTGTTTGTACTCTTTGATCGAGTTAATCAGAGTTTTGTAATACTGTACAGTTACACCGAAGATTTTTATGATCTGCATTCCTCTGACATATTCTACTGTTGCCGCACTCATTTTTTGAAGCGCCGCTGAATAGCCAGACAGAAATTCAGTACCACCGGACATTTTACGATACTGAAGAACACCAATCACAGTTGTAAGGATCAGGAGAATACCAAGGCGATAGTCTATTGCAAACATCAGCACAAACATTAACACCGGCGTCATAACAGCAGTGACGTTGTCCGGAATCAAATGGGCCACTGTTTTGTGTGTTTCTGCTGCGTTATCATCAATAATTTTTCGAATCTCTCCAGAGCTGTTATGGTCAAAAAAGGAAGAAGAGGCATCCAATAATTTATGAAGCCCATTTTTCCTTAAGTTTGTTTCAAGCCGGAAGCCTAAGTAGTGGGAACACGTTGCCGATGCAATGTTGAGAATGCCTCGTAAAATCATAAGTATGACTACAATAATTGCGTCATACATAGCCTTCTCATATACGGGAATAACCAGAATAGACACAATGGACTGCCACAGAAACCAATATGCTCCCATATATGAGCAGACGGCAGCGGCAGATAGTGCCATGGAGAAATATGCCAAAATTCTTTTATCTGGGACATAATGAAATAGTTTTTTATATAAACTGCGCATTGACTTCAAATATACACCTCTTTTTGCTTAAAAACGGTTTGACATAGATCAGCTCTTTCATTATAATTAATTATAGCTAACTGTAAAGGGCAAAACAGATATAAAGTCTAAACAAGGTATTAATAAATCTAAACGAGGTATCTTTGGGAGGAGCCAATGATAGAAGTTAAACGAGATGATTTCTTTGTTGAATCGATAAAGAATCCAATAGAGTACGGAACATATTATAAGATCAACTCAAAATATGGAACCGGATTTCAATGGACGAGTGAGGTTCACCACGATTTCATCATTACAGCGACAGATATAAGATTTAACCAGGAAACTATGGTCGGAGAACATATTGGGTCTGGTTATGTACTTGCTCTCTATATTAGTGGCGCAGGAGATGAATTCTATCCGTATCAAAATATTTCTCCGAATACATTGCGCTGCTATGAACCATCTGAAAAGTATAAAGCTATTTATCATCCTCAGATTCCATTAAGATGTATTACCGTGCAGGTTGACCAGGAATTTATTGATCAGTATCTCCAGGAAATTTCCGGTGATCTTGAAGTGAACTTTTCTGATTTTTTCAAAGAAAAAGGGAAATTCTATTTACCAAATGTTAATCATGCTATGCAAAGCCTATATGAGTATCTGCTTTCCATGAAAGCGTCCAGAATTACAGTAGAAGCAAAAATATATGAAATCATCTCTTATCTTGCTTCATATTTGAAAGAAAACAGACTAAATGAAGAGAATGGCCAGCCCATTAACAAAACAGATTTGCAGGCATTAGCTGAACTAACGCATTACATGGACGAACATTACAGTTTTAATATTACGTTGCAGACGCTTTCCACCATTGCATGTATAAGTGAAAGCAAAATGAAAAAGCTATTTAAGTCAGTTTATAATATGTCCATTACTGAATACATTCAGAGGAAAAGGATCTCTGTAGCCGAGCATATGCTTATTCAGACCGACCTCACCATTGCGGAAATTTCAAGAATTGTTGGATACTCCAACCCCAGTAGATTGATTGAAATATTCAAAAGGTATTATGGATTTACTCCCTCAAAATACAGAAAATAAAAGTGTTATACTAATTTGGATAAACCTAACCCTCTAAAAATCAACCAAATCAATCGTTATGAGGTGACGCATACAAGCGTCACCTCATTTCTTTTTGGAAATTTCATCTTGAAAGCATCTGTGTGGGCAAGCTACCACCTGACCACAAAGCCAGATGGTTTGCGGGTGCTGCACTCAACAGTGCGGAGCAGGCCATGGCCTCTGTCATGTCCACGGTGCTTTCTCGCCTCAATGCGTTTCTGGACTCGGAGCTGGAACAGGTGCTCTGCTTCGACAGCGCCATTGATGCAGAGAAATTTGCCTCTGAAAAGTCTGCCATCTTTCTCATTCTTCCGGAGGAGGACACCACCAAAAACTTCATGGCGGGCTTGATGATTCAAAATCTGAGTCGTGAACTATTTGCTGTGGCGGATGAAAACGGTGGAAAGCTGCAAAACCGCGTGGTATTGTATTGCGATGAATTTGGCACCATGCCGCCCTTCGATGTCCTCCCGCTGTTCTCCGCAGGCCGTTCCCGCCGCCTGACGCTGGTGCCGATCATTCAGTCCTTGGCACAGCTTGAAAAGAACTACGGAAAAGAAGGAAGCGAAATAATTCAGGACAACTGCCAGGACACCATCTTCGGTGGCTTCGCACCAAACAGTCAAACGGCGGAGGTGCTGTCCAAGGCACTCGGAAACCGTACTGTCCTGTCCGGATCGGTGAGCCGGGGAAAGAACGATCCCAGCCAAAGCCTGCAGATGATGGAGCGTCCGCTGCTGACGCCAGATGAGCTGAAGTCTATTCCCAAGGGAAATTTTATTGTCCAAAAGACGGGACAACATCCTATGCGTACCCGCCTGCGACTTTTTCTGGAATGGGGTATCACCTTCGAGGAGCCTTATATCGTGCCGGAGCGGGCAGATCGTGCGGTAGCCTATGCCAACCGTGAGGATCTGGAACACAACCTTCCGAAGTCAAACAAGGCGGAAGATGTGGATGTGAGCGGAGCCTATGCCGTTTCCGGGCGCGGCGGCATGGCCCATGAGCCTGCTGTAGATAAGCCCCGGCGCAGAGGCGGAAAGCAGATGAAAACCTATGGTGAGGAGGATCTATGAGTTACTTTGGAACAATTTATGCCGACACCGAGCTGCCCTCCAGAGCGAGGGCAGTTTATATGTATCTGCGTGACCGCGCAGACAGCGAGGGAAAATGCTGGCCAGGAATCAAGACGATTGCGTCCGACATGCGATTGTCACGCTCCACGGTCAAACGGGCATTGACGGATCTGGAGCAGCATGGATACCCGCAAAAGATCCCACGCTACCGTGACAATGGGAGCAGCACATCCAACCTGTATTCCGTGCAGTAAGGCCGCAGAAAAGCGCAGTCCTCCGCCAAGGGAGGACTGCGCCCATTTGATGGACCCAGGGGAGGTTCGTGATGGACCTCCCAGAAGGACTCACTCTATCGGAGATTTAATACAGAGAAAGGAACAATGTACTTCTCAAATTGTGCCGGTAGACATTATTTCCGACCTCTCTTTTGAGCGAAGATTTTCTGCAATTAATTCGCCTGCATCTGGATTCAATTGAAAAATATATGCTAAAGTTCTTTTGCCTGGGTTACTGTTGTAAACCATGACAGCTACATTAGCATCTTCTTTGATGCGACTAATTATGCCATCAGACTCAATCTTTTTCATCTTTTTCATCCAAACTCGGAACTGCTTTTTTCGTTGATTTTAGCACCCCAGAACGCTAAGCCTGCGCCTATTAGCGCAACTATTATTCCCCCAATTACGCTTTCACTACTTCTGCTTATAGATGAAGGAAATGAAGAAGCAATAGAAGTTCACCCTTAATACCGAGTCCGCCAAAGATAGAAGCCAGGAGAGAGCTATGTATATTAAATAGCTTTTTCATCACGAACCCTATGAGTGCAAAAATGATCAAGAACACAAAGCTAAGTGCAAAAATGATTTGCAAAAGCACCGCCAAGCCTCCCCACGCAACCCCCGCGAGACGAATATCATTGTATATGGTGAGGAGTGCTAAGATAGCTGCAATAACAAGCATGACATACACTGTTTGCTGCGTGGTCCCATCTGCTGAGGAAATTAAAAGCAACGCAAGTGCGACAACAAGTAACAAAACACCCGACCAGATGCTGAACTGAAATCTTTGTTTATAGAACGCAGAAATTTTCTTAATTACTACGATAAGGCCAATGATTACAGCGATTATTCCCGCAATAATTGCTGCAAGTGTTAGTAGTTCCATGTGCCCACCACATTTCTTTCGTTTATCCTACATATCTGCCAGATTTTTAATTATGCCACACACTTTGTAGTTGCCGAGATCCACGGAACTTAATTCCACAGGGACCCCTTTGTCGTGAGCAAGCTGAATTATGTGTTGCAGCTCATCTGCACCGTTGTGCTTTGGATTAACCAAGACCTTCCATGGTATTCTACGAAGAAGGACACGAGTAGTTTCTCCAATTCCCGGTTTAATGAAATTGATATCATCAATGGCGTAGGTGTTCGCAATCTTCTTTACAACTTCAACGCCAGATAGTCCTTTGGCCCAAACTTGATTTGTCGCACTGTAGTCAAATTCACGCTCAATAGCGGTCAGGTACTCTTCGGTCAAGTCGCTATCTGTAAGTTCTCCCAAAAAAGCTGCTCCATGAAAATCGGTTTTGCCTATAATATCATGTCTGAGAAAAGTGCGGCTAATTAGTCCTGTAACCGTAGCATTAAGACAAGAACTTGGAATCAAAAAGTCTTCATGCGTTCCACATAAATCAGTTAGATTGGCCGGGTCAGACACAACCGCCAGGTCTGAGCTCAGCTGCGGATAGTCTCGAAGCTCTTTAACGAGTTCTCCTAAAATAGCTCCTTTCCCAATCCAGCCGTCCACAAATTGAACCGATTCTGCATTGTGGCGAGCAAGGATATAATCTAAAGCATTTTTATCAATGCCTCTGCCGCGTATGATCGAAATGGAATAGTGTGTTAGCTGAACGCAATACTTCTTTTCAAGATAACGCTTAATTAAAACGCCTATTGGAGTACCAGCACGGGCAAGCGAGACAATAACAAGCGAATCTCCTTTAAGAGAATAAATCTTCTCCGCCAAAGAAGCTATCGCAGCAGCAGTAGTTTTCGCATAATTCTTTAATGCTGATTGATAGGCCACCATGTATTTTACAGACGGTTCATACTCCAACGGGAGCATTTCGCAATAGTGAATTCCGTTCTGGATGTGACGCTCTCTTACCTCTGCAGGCAGTGGTTCTACAAGGCCAGAGATATCTTTAAGTAAAAGAACAACGTCCGATTGTCGAAATGTACTTCTCATAAAATCTCCTGAGCAGAAACTGGAAAGTCTACTGCTTCATACACCACACATTTTTACCACCTTGAATGTAGAAGAGCTGTACAGCTTTCTTGTTCGGCAAGGCTCCAACTAAGCTTTCAAGAGCGGTGAATTCTTTTACAAAGGTATCTGTAACAACAACAACCGTATCATATTCACAGAGATTATAGATGTAAGTCGGTCTGTTGATGTCGTAAAAGCTGTTCAGCTTGTATCCAGAAGTAATCGGGTAATTCTCATCTGTGCACACACCGATAGGGCTTCTGGTTGTTGCGTGACAACGCACATGATAATTCTGTCCCATATCTTCCAGGACTGCGCCAAGCCTTAACGCGGGATACATACATTCTTCCGTTCCTAAAACCAGTATGGAGGAACCATTTTTTATTTTGTGAACAAACTGCGCCAAGAAAGTTTCCGCCATTTCCTCGCAGCCATGTTTATAGCGACCGATCTGTACACCCTTTCTGGGATTATCGAAATTCTTACAGAACAACGCCTGATAGTTTGCCTCAATTTTTGCAGGAACAGCGACTGGGGCTTCACAGATAGCAATATCCTTTACCGCGGAGGAATAATCTGTCTGCGGGAGTTTCAACAGATATTCGCAAACAATGCCTGCCGTTATTAACTTCCGCTCATCTTCCTCAGAAACTCGATTAAGCAGAGAAGCCGCAACAATTTTTTTGCTTTTCAGTTGGGGATACTTATACTTGAGCTGTTCGATCATGTTGGTCAAAGTTTTTCCTGTAGAGATTTCATCATCAACAAATACGACACTATCTGTTGCAGAAATCCACGCAGAAAGGTTGTCGCCAACCAAACTTTGCTCCGTGGCGTGGCTGTGTTCCTCCATGAACTGTACCCACTGGACAACACCAGATACATTCTCTCGTGTAGTATGTATATAAACGCATTTGGAGGAGAAGCTCTCTGCAACTACCGCGCCAATGGCTGTTGCTGTTTCTGCAAATCCAATCACCAATTTGGTGTCAGGGTATTTATTTGCAAGCATGTCTCCAAGGGCTTTCATCATACCCAATGAAGCTTTGGGACTTACGGGGATATGCTTTGCTTGTAGCGGATTCACCAGTAGATATGTCCGCTTTTGATTATTAAACCTTTTGGCGATTCTGAGAATATTATCTGCGGTGTATGTATTCATCTTTTTTATCCTCTGCTAATTCTTCTAATCGTTTTGGACTCCATAGACTGCGGCTAAAGAAGCAACTCTTTTTGCCCAACGCAAATGAGTGTTTACCTCATTCATGCGCTCCTTTTGTGCACTGCCTCCAACGAGCAACGCACTGTCATCACGCCATGACAGGATTTCCATAGCATCGTCGTAGTCCTGTTTTTTTACTTTCAGAGAGTCAACGACTACAGGAATTTGATTTGGGTGTATCACTGTTTTGCCTACAAATCCGTTAAGCACATCATATTTGAGTTCGCGTTTGAGTCCGATGGCCCACTCATCATTATTGCTTGAATAGTATTCCCATACCGGACCTGACACCACGTAATCTCTGGAAAAGACTGTTAAGATGTCACACAGCAGCTGTGAAACAGGAAGAATGTCATAGATGGTTTCATCAATATGTCTCCGCACACCAAATGCATTACTGAAATCATTACCGCCAACACGAACGTTCAGAACATGGTCTTTCATATCATCGATCTTCTGCTTAAGTTGGATAAGCACGGAAGGCCGAGTAGCATAATCAACAATGTCTTCACTTTCGAGAATGGGCATCATATAAAACTGCTTTGATGACTGGCTAAGAACCTTGAGAAATTCGCTGTTATATTCATCTGCGTTTGCAAGCGAATACTTCGGAAAGATAAATCCCGAAAAGAGTTCATCAAAACAACTGATCTTCTGATAGACCACGCTTATTTGTTCAGGATTTCTAACTCTGACAAAAATCTTCGGCAAAGTCACATCATGCGTAGCAAATGCCAGATGAAGCGTCTTAAATGTATTTCCGAGTTGTTCCAACGCTTGTCCAACTGCTGAGTCAGCAATCGTATCTTCAAGACATAGCGCAACAGAGTATGTCTTTCCAAACTGACCGTTAAGGATAGAAGATGCTATCTTATCATTCAATGCTGGTGAGTAAAGAAGCGCGCCAACGCTATATCTCACATCTATGTTATTCATGCTTGTGGGTTCCTCTTTTCGCTATTGTACTAAGGTAGTTGCAGATTCCGTCCGAGAAAACTGAAGTTGAAATTGTTATTGTATTTTCAGTAGGAAGATATTGTTCCAAGACAGGAGGAATAATTCGTGTGTCCGCATAGGTAAGCATGGGGATATCAAATTCGCTATCACCTGCTGCAATAGAAACTGTGTCTCCAAATCTTTGTGCAAACCGTTCAATAGCTTTTCCTTTGTTAAGCATTGACGGCAAACAATAAACTTTATGGCGATCATGAAGTATGCTGATGTTCTTTGGGGAAGCAATCTGCCTGATCTGTTCAGCAAACAATGCCGAGGTATCATGCTTTACATAGAAAAACAATCCGCAAACATCATGGAGCCGCAATGAAGGAGAGACATGTTGAACCAATTCTTTTGTAGCCTGCAGTTCAGGTAATTCCGAAGAAATTAGAGCCAGTGTTTCACTGTACCATGCTGGATCTTCAATTCCATCAACAAGTAGAATCCCACCATTGCAGATTAGGGCGTATTTACAGCGCAGTTCTTTGCGAAATACACTAATTCGCTCATACTGTGCTTTGCTTCTTGTTGTTACAGGGATTAAGTGGACGCAATTCTGCTTGCATAGGAACTCGAAGGTTCCTTGGGTCATAAAGCTCTGCTCTTTTCCGTTCAAGTACTCCACAACCATTTTATCTGACCCAATAGGCATTCTGTGGGAATATATGAGTGTATGGTCGAGATCGCAAAACAAGCGTATCTCCGAATGCGTTTCGATGCTTTGCATAGTAGCTCCTTCGTTATGGCAAACAGCTATACGATAAAAACAAACCCTGCCAAAATCATGAACCCAATTATGAGCCAAACATAATGCTTTGCCCACTTCTCCGTTGCGACAGAAAGAACAGTAAAGGTTATAACGGTGAGAATGAGAAATCGAATTACAAAATCCATGAGCGAACCTCCGCATTTTTTTATAGTATATGCAGAGGCCCGCTCGGAGTTTATCAACTTATCTTCGCCTTGCAATATTCAACAGTCTCATCAACTGCAGGATAGAGTTCAGCGCAGAAGCAAGATAAGTCATAGCAGCTGCGGACAAAACCTTTTTAACTGCCTCGGTTTCCGTAGGGGAGAATCTGTTAGACCCCTCAAGAATCGCACAGGCTCGTTTCGAGGCATCAAATTCTACAGGAAGAGTCACCAGTTGAAAAACAACAACGGCGGAAAATAGTATAATTCCGATATTAAGTAAGCCGGTCGCTCCAAAGATTATTCCCAAGAGAATTACCGGATAAGAGATTGTAGAGCCGATATTAGCAATCGGGACCAGCTTTCTGCGTGTCACCAAAGGCTGATAAGCAATATTATCCTGAATAGCGTGACCACATTCATGTGCAGCAACACCGATTGCGGCCATCGACACAGAACCATAAACCGAATCAGAAAGTCTTAAAACTTTTTGGGTCGGATCGTAGTGATCTGTCAGACTGCCAGGAATACGTTCAATCCGAACATTTGTGATTCCGTTCTGCTTAAGAATCCAGTTTGCAACTACTTCTGCAGTTGCATTTTTGCTGTATCTTAGCTGAGAGTATTTTTTGAAAGTAGCTTTGATGTTATAGGATGCTCACAATGTAATTGCGACACCGATCAAAAGTAAAATCACAAAATCACCTTCCAGTCTGCTTTGTTATATAACAACAGGGATCTCAATATGGGAAACCTGCTTCTCTTCATAGTTATTTGTCCAGTGCTTATCAATGCCGAGCAGCTTGTTCACTGCTATATTGGGGATATTTATTCCACTACCCAAACAGGCCATTTGAACGCCGCCGGACATTCTGGTATTAACCTCTAACATATAGGGAATGCCCTCTAAGTATTTGAATTGGATATTGCAGGGCATTTCTAACGGAATGCGTTCAAAAAACCGCTGACAGGTAGCAAGAATATCTGGATTGTATCTTATTGCTTCGACTCTCGTTGCTCCCTTGACACGAGGTATCATGATGATGCCACTATTTGTTTTCAGGCAATCGACGCTGATCTCTTCATTGGGGAGATACGGCATGAGCATAATTGGAGGAAAAGTCTCCTTCTCAGACAGTGCAGCTACTGCAGCATCGTATGTCATTCGTGTTGTTTGCTTTTTGAACAAGGTAGCATAGCCGGTTTTGCTATTATCAATTAAACGAAAACTCTTCCCGCCTTCGTCTTTTACGAACTTAAAACAAACCTGCTTATATTGTTCTTTTAGTTCTGAATAGCCGCGGCAAAACTGTTCTGTGGTCGTAACCATTCGATACTCTGGAACGATACCTATTCCTTCTTTTTTGAACAATTCATAAGCTTCGTTCTTATGATTCAACACAGAAATCAGGCTATAGTCATCTACCATAACCTTTGTTCCAATGGAGGCAAAACGCTGAATATGTTTGCTGATATCCAGCATACCTCTTCGGGGGAGGAATACATCTACATAGTGCTCTCTGCAGAACTCAACGCAGTAGTCCACATACGTATCGTCCTTCAGTGTTGGCTCGTGATACCATTCATCACAGACCGTCCGTATTGGAGAACCGACATTCTCATTACTACCAATTACAAAAAACTCAGGATCATCTTGTTTTATTAAATTTACGATATTGTAAGCGGTGCTGAACCAGTGGTTCATCCAAATACGTACCATATTAGGCTTCCTCCTGGGGGAACAGAATTTTACCAATCCATTGCGACTCATTAAAGAGCACAGCGGTTTTCTTGTTTGTGCCCTTCATCAGCATTGTATAAGACAGAGCTAAGTAGGTCTTGGCCTTAACCTCATCCAACGTTTTGAACTCGGGACTTTCGGGCCTTATCTTGAACATAATGGCTCGGGCATTAAAGCGCTGCGTGATGAGTGTTACTAATTCCTCATATGTTCCCACGAAACTCTTTGTACAGTGGAAGTAGTTGAGACCTGTATCAGTGCATATCGGTAACTGTCCCATCGGCTGATGATCTTTTAGAATGTCCTCGGTGGTAACATTGAAATAGTCATAGCTTATATGCTCAATCTCGCGTTCAAACATATTATCCCAAGTCACATCGACATGATATGAACCGTTACCGACCTTGACAAGATTCCATGCATGATAGGTATCTCCGTCAAATTTTCCCTCCGGATCAGCTTTCCCCAGTACAACAATACACTTCATAGAATACTCGTTACAAAGGAGCTTAAATGCTTTGGCAATTCCTTCGCATACCGCTTTCTTGTCAAGAAACGCGCCTACTATAGAGTGCGCATTATAACAATCATTCTTTTGAAGCGAATCGTAGTCATAGGCAACACTCTTTACCACGCTATCATGGAGATACTTTTCTAAGCGAAACTCATTTGATAGCATCGTTCTTGCCTTTACATCAATCCTCCGTAACACATTCTGAATGTCCTGATTTATTTTCTCGATTTCATTGTTTGTATAGAGATACTCAGGAAGAAGAATATAATACCCGGCTTCACCGGTCATCCTAATTACAGTTTGATTGATATAGTAGAAGATCGGGTTGTCATAAAGAACCTTAAGGTACACATCTTGAATTTGCTTGGGGGGCAGATATACAGGAACAACAATGTTTAGTGCCCGCATCTTTATCCCGTTGTAGATCATACGGTATGCGGCTTTCTCTTCCGTAGAGAGTATGCTGTAATAGTATCTTTCGTTTTTCAAGGGTAAACCCTCCGTATGAGGGGAGGCTTAATAACCGTCACCTTTCAGGTCGAAGCTCTCAGCCGCACTACACTCACCAGACATATTACACCAACTACAGGTGACATGAGTTTCACCGGAATTACAAGTGAGTTTTCCGCAAGAGCCGCAGCTAAACCAACCCATTGCACCACAGTAGGGACATCCTGGATATTCTGCATCCAAATCGACTCTACCGGAGACAAGCGTACCGCCGTATCCCTCATTTGCTGCAGCACGCTCACTCAGCTTAAATGCCCAAGTACAATACCATACTCCGTCTCGCTTTTTTTCCATGCGAATCCCGTAGGGCTGGTTTGAACGTCTACATTTCGCCATCACAACCGTGGCTTGATTCATTGTTTCTTTCATATTTTGTATGCCTCATTTCTGATTCCGGGTTAAGTGTTGTTAATCAAGGAGACCAAGGTGCTTACAATCCCGCCATCTGGAACCAATACCGTGTATGTCTTGCCCGAAAACTGAAGCTGTACAGCATTTGAATATGGAGTAATTGCTGTCAAACTTTTGAGCTTTTTATCAAAGGCATTTTTGTCGGATACGAATATGATCCTCTTGTTAGTGACATACAACAGACCTTTGTTTTTTTCCGTATAGGTTTCTTCGATTGGCCTTCCTCTACGTTGACCAGTTCGATAGGTAACACCCTTACACACCCGGAAACTAAAACCACTCGAATTACCAACATATCTTTTTTGCGTTTTTTCTGTCATCAGAATTGCTCGTTCCGAGAAATGACAGACTTCGCCCTGTGTGAGCATAATACGATCCGTGCGCATAGTCGGAATGATTCCTTGGCGAATCTGATCCAAGGCTCCAGGAGGCATTATTGCCGGTATGTGCTCATCTGCGGAGTTGTTCTGAGAAAAAAGATCCGAAAACAAACCCACAAAATCACCGCCTTTGCTATTACATGATATCTCTCGCGGGAACAAAGTTTTTATTCGCGCCCTTGAAATGAAGCGTTACTTGTGCGTCATTATGATTCAAAGAAATATTGATGGAGTTGGGCGGGTAGATACTCTTCATCTTGTTAATTACGAGTTTGGCCAATGCCTGTGCCAGACCCTCGCATTCGGCAGGCGAATTCAAATCTCGATAGCGTTCTTTATTGAAATCATAGTCATCTTGCGGATTTGTATATCGACTTTGATAACTATACTTGATGCCGCTGTTAATAACCTGATATGTAAAATCCGCTTCGATAAACTTCATGTGCGCCCCAGCATCTGCATGGGAAATCATGCGCTGAAACATCCCCACAACATGCTCTACCATGGGGGCGATGCTTTCCGACTTTGCCATAACTTTTTGGGCATACATCTTTACATCACGCTCATACGCTGTAATCTCTTGCTGCGTGCGCTGATCTGCACGCATATATTCTTGACGAATCTCGTTGTTTGCTGCGTCCTGTAAGCGTTGCTTTTCACTGTCAATACCAGCATTGGACGTTTTTACACTTTGGTTCATAGCAATCCATACGCCGGTGCCAACAGCGAGGCCAACTAAAATGCCGGAAAAGCCAACTCCAGAAACAGCTAAAACTATGCCTAAAATGCCTCCTCCGATTCCGAAAGGAGAGAAGTTGTGCTTACTCTTATAAGACAGACTATTCAGATTAGCCGTAAGCTGACTTCTGATTTGGGCTTCACGGCTTTGAGCCATGCTTTCATTTCGCTGCCGCATTTGTTCTTTGATTACGCTATTTGTAATTGGATTCATTCTTCCTCTCCTTTCTTTAATTATCAGGCAAGGCCGGCGCTGACCATGGCCTCAACATCAGCCGCCATTTTCTTGACTTTGTTTGTCAGCAGCTCTACAGATTCACGACCCTTTTCCTGCGTCTGGTTGACACCGGCAATAAGCTCAAGAATCTGCTCTTCATAAATACCAAGACCTTCTCCAAGACCACTAACTTTAGCGGTCAGTTTTTGGCCGCATTCCTGAATATCATTGTTCAGCGTACTCATATCTGTAGCTAATTGCTTGAGAGCATCTGCGCCCTCTTTACTAATGCCATAAACCGCCATGTTGCAACCTCCTTAAAATCCCCTGACAGAGTCTTCGATCTGCTTTTTCTTTGCGAGAATTGTCTTGCGAAGATCTTCGGCTCCTGCGATGGTCTTAGACAACTCCTTTGCGCAAGTCTGCAGATTTGCAATTGCTTTATTGCTGTAAACATCGCTGCCCATGTTGTCGCTGCAGTCTTGTGCAGCATCATTCATTTTCTGAATGTTGCTCCTAACATCAGCAATGTAGGTTCCGAGAGCGGCAGCGGCCTGTCCCAAAGATTCGGTGTCAACAGTTTTTCCAGCCATTTTATTTTCCTCCTATTCTCATCGACGACGAAGTACTAATTTTTTCTGAGGCGGTTGTGCCTCATCGTCGCCGGATGTTCCATCAACCATAGCCATAATTTCTTCGATAATTGCTTTTTGCCGAGGGATTGCAGTAGTTACAAGGTGTGCGACCCCATCTTTCCCTTGTTTGTTCGCTGCAATAACCTCACGGAGACAAAGCAAAATGTCTTTTTCGTAGACCCCGAGGCCAGATTCCAGCCTCTCAATTTTGGTATAAAGCGTTTTGCAAGCATCATCAATTCCGGTCACAACCTGCATCAGCCCGGCGGAGAGTTTGTCCAAGCTGTCGAGTCCTTCCTGCGATATTGCGTATTTCGCCATTTTATTGCTCCGATCTCCTATAGAGTTCCTTTTCTGCCCATTGAAAGAAAGCTGGGGCCAATTCCATATAGAAAGGGTATAATGAAACGCTTACAATACTTTTTAGAGCAGTTAAATAGTCCGAAAGTATTGAACGTTCAGAATCTGTGCAATTCTGCTTAAACACGAACTTTCTGATTTCTGCATACAGTGAAGAATAGTTTTCATAGTCCTCACTTGAGGCCATCGCGGGAGATACATGGATCGTGCAGCTGGGGGGAACGGAAAACGGATGCTCGTTGGCGGATATGAAGTATGACAACGCACCGCTTTCGGCCTGAAGCCCCATCCGTGCTAAAGGGCCAGACGCCGTCCCAGCAGGCTTGTCAACAAGATATACGAAGAAATTATCAATCAAGCCAGCGTTTCCTTGTGTGAGAATTGGTTCCGAACACCCCATCCCATCCATAAACATCTCTCCACACTCTGTCTGATGTAACAGTGCCTTGACTTGTTTAAGCTCCATTAATATCACTCCTCAACGTATGATAGGATAAGTAACATTCATCGGAGAACCGGTTAAAGCTCGTTTAACTTTGCTGGCAGGATAATAGGTTGTGCCTCCGTTTGCCGAGTCGCAGATATAGAATCCCAACACATCACCCGTGCCGCTTTTCTTTACAGATGTTACTGTAACTGCATGGTAATCATCAATACCAAAAGCTGCATCATTCCAAAGCACATCGGCGTGAACGGACAGAATTACACCTCTGCCAGCAGAAACATGATCAGCAATTTGGGACAAATTACTTTCCGAAATAGAGCCATCAGCTTCATGTGCAATTGGAAAGATACCACTGTCAATTCCAAAATGATCAAGGATTTGTTGCCTACTTTTGGGACTGGTTCCACCGTTCATTCCTGGATCAGAATAGCCTGTTGCGCACAACATCCCGCAAAACGAGTTAGGATCTTTTGTTTGGGACGCATAGGCAATCATATCTGCCTCGCTTGCATTTACTCCCGAGAGACGTAGAATGTTTGCGCATGAGCAGAGTCCACAGGTTCCCTGAAAGCTCGAATTGGCACTACCCTGTGTCTTATAAAGGTACTGGTTCATCTCATTAGGTGAGTCATAAACCATATTACCTTCACTGTCTTTTGAAAAGCCAAATTGAGACGCGGCAAGATCTCTTGGACTTGTCCTGGTAGGAGCTAAACTAACTGCGCCGTTAGATAAGCAACCGGCAGTGCCCGCAACTACCCCTGCGGTTGCGGCAGCAGTTCCGCCCCAATTCAACGACACCAACTCGTCAATTTCATCGGCCTTTTGGAGGATTCTCTGCGCAAGATTGAGGATGTTCTCTCTGCTTGCATTCAATGTATTTCTTCCTTGCTGAACAATCCCCAAAATTTCTGACTCATAAATACCAAGACATTCACCAGCGGCAACTATTTTCGTTTCCAAAACGGCGGATGACTCCAGTATAGAATTGACCTCGGTATATAATTGTTTTGCCAATGCCCTCATTGATGCTGCGCCCTCGGCGCTAATAGCGTATCTTGCCATTCGCTCACTTCCAATCACGCAAAATCACATTGAAGTCTCCATTATTTAATGGAAGCACGGATGTAAATATCATTTCCTCTGCGCTCAGCATGGTTAATTTGACACAGTGGGCTGTCGAAAATCACTTCGTTATACATTAGCGAAGATAAATCCAGTGCAGAGGTTCCAGCTGGGGCCTCAAACTCAAAAACCAGATTTCCGTGCGAGACATAGTTGGGTAGCCTTGCGTCAGGAGAGGTACTCATAAACCCGCAAAAATTAAACTGTTGTCCCGACAGGGTATTTAAGTTATTGAAATCAATCTGAAGCCCATTCAGATCCTCAAATGTAGCGCGTCTATAGAGTGTTTTGCTGTCTGTCAACTCTCGCTCACCAATCATTCTGGAAAATAGTCTGGTTTCCTTCGTGGTTTTTCCAGCTCTTATCGGATTGTTAAACCGTGCTGAATCACTGTTGTAGCTTGATATGCACTCATACTCTTTTTGAGGAATATCGTTAATGGTAGTGTATTGCGGCACTTTGGCTACCGTTGCCTTTGATGCCGCAACGGCGGTATGACTATTTTCCGAAACAGAGTCAGAATAAAGCGCGATAAGAGCGTCAATTTCATCAGCTTTTTTGAGGATTCCCTGCGCAAGCTCAAGGACGCTTTCTCTGTTAACATTCAAAGTATTTCTGCCCTGCTGAATAATTCCTAAGATTTCTGACTCGTAAATACCCAGTCCTTCGCCAATGGCAGATACTTTTGCTTCTAAAGCGGCAGATGACTCCAGTATGGCATTAGCTTCGGTATACAATTGCTTTGCTAATGCTCTCATTGACGCAGCACCCTCAGCGCTAATTGCGTATTTTGCCATAAGTTCACCCTCTCTGAACTATGTTGCCATTGTCATCAATCGTCCAGCCATTGCAAGGAACACCACGATAAATATGAGGCCGGAGAGTGAAGGCGTCCTTACCATTGCTGTAAATGCATGTCCCGTCACCAATCTCATTTGCCTTACGGCTACCCATGATGGAAATAGATTCATCTTTGGACATAGGGAAAAGGATTTTGTGGCGAAAAGCATTTTCATCCAAGCGAAGGTTGATAAAATCTCGCCCCTGATCGAAACAGAATAGAAAGTGCAATCCATAGTTAGATGCGCGCTTGATAATCCATTCCACATCGTTGCGGGCATCATAAATGCTATTACTTTCTTCATCCTCGCTTGTACCTTGAACGGAATCAGTCTCAACTTCCGACCTGCGGCGATTATATTCTTCTACAATGCGCTTTTTTTCTTCTGGGTCATCGCATTCACGGACACGCTGCAGAATTTCGCTCATGTCGGGAAGAGAGGAATCTCGCTGCGAATGTGGTTTTTCCTGTATAACTGGCTCCGTAGCTCCGTCCCCCAAAATATCAAAATCGGAGGCAAGGTTTTCATAGCCAAAGCAGACGATCAGCTTTTCAGAAACTGTACGCTTCTGTATGGCCTTTTTGATATCAGAAATCTGGCTGCAAATTTCTCCAAGATCCGTTCGCTGTGGGCGTTTTCCAAACACAGTGTTTTTATATCTCTTGAAGATGGGAGAGCGTTCATGCGCCCAAATTTCTATATCATGACCTTTCCGGCTATAGCTGTTCAAAATCGAGAGGATGACATTTACCTTGCTGTCGCGATCACCACCCGCAATCAAAATGTTCTCTGCTGTTGCGTTGCAAAGCGTAAAGGGTTTTGCAACGCTGAAGCTGCACGGAACACCCGCATAGACCAGAATATCGCTGTCATCCAGATCATCAAGATCTTGCGCAGCTTCGTATTCTCTGTAATATGGAACTTGACTCTTAAAAGTCTTCGGCTGACTTCCATCAATCAGAACAGGCTTTTTGTCAATGAAGGTGGTATCCGTAGTACGGCCAACACGTATTGGCTTGATTACAGCGTTGATTTGGTCAACCAATGCTTCGACCTCATTGCCCACTGTGTACATATTCCTGTATTGGCCAATATGGACATTATTATCCTCGTCTGCCCATTTGAAGATAGTCTGATATGCAGGCATGGAAGCAATCGTCCGACTTAACTCTGGCGTTATCTGATCAGAAGAAAGGTTCAAAGTCTGCTTGATTTCGTCAGGCGTGTTTTTCAATGCAAATCTCATTTGGATTTGTTTGCAAGCAGTTTCGGTTAAGCCTGAAATACCAGTCGTATATGTTTGGCTGGCAAAAATGAACTTCAGACCTAACGCACGGCCTTTAGCCAACAGGTTTTCAAGCTTAATCGTATAGTCCAATCCATAGCCTGCACCCTTTGTTTCTTTCAGGATTTGCGACATTTGCGCGAATTCATCGATGATAACAAATACTGCGGGCATATTCTCTTCAGGAGGCACCTCTGTAAGCTTTGACCATCCGTTTTGTGAAAACCTATACTGACGCCTATCCAACAGCTCAGTAAGGTGGTCGATAATATCGAAAACCAAATCCTCAGACTTTTCCAACAATATGTACTTTACATGGGGCGGCATATGATTCACATAGCGTTTGAACTCCAGCATCTTGAAGTCCATTAGCCAAAGTTCCACCTCGTCCGGATGGTAATTCATAATCAAGCCACTGATAATTGTGTGGAGAAGAGTGGATTTACCGGAGCCTGCAGCGCCCATAATATATGCGGCAAACAGGTCATTTTCGAAGCTGCAGCTAATAACATTGTCATCTTCGTCGATGGCAAAGGGAATAGAAATAGGTTTTCTCTTTCCTATAGATTTTGTTGGAACTTTCATGTTGTAACGAGAGAAGTATTTATTGCCTAATTCTTTAGGCTTGGTAGCTTCGGTCACCTTTGAAATAAACTCTGCAGGCAATGTAGAAGGAGCATCGAGCCACTTAAACGCAAGCCACTCGATATTGTTCTCGACAAAGAAATTTCCATTCGAATCGCTAATGATACGAATGCAGTCTTTTGACTGCTGCAGATATTTTTTCTCTCGGTCTTTTCCCTTACTTCCACCGTCAGAACTTTTAGACATATGGATTATAGTAATGCCGAACTTTTCAGCGTTATTTACGATATAAGACATCTCCGGATCATCGGATGCTCGAAACACCTCTTCGGACCGGTTAATGATTAGAATCCGGAAAGGGATTCTGTACTCAGGCTTTTGCTGTTTGTTATACTGAAAGAGAGAAAGCGTGCCAAGTTTTGACTCTACCTTACGGTAGTAATCTGCAAGGATTGCTATATTCTGCTTTAAACTTTTGGAGTCCGACGCGGTTTTTTCTATGATGCTGTTCTTGCCGTTTGCAAGAGCGGAAAGCGGACCCAAAATGTCCGCATTATAGTGGATATAGTCAAACACAGAAACTTTATATTCGCTTGGCCTGAAATAGCGAAGGAAATTAAGAATTAGTGCTTGAATGCCCTTTTTCAAATATGCTTCGTTTCTATCAACATATTCGATAAACAGTTCTTCGGAACTATCAGTTGTAAAGCCGCAGGGACAATTCACCATTTTGGTTGTTTCGTTAAAGTGGTGTCCCAAACTATTTTTTAGTGTGCCACAGAGCAGTTGGGGAACATCAAGCGCAAATTGCTGAAAACCGAAAAGCATCATGCGCTTACGTTTTACAGGCTGTCCCCATGTTTTGAAATATGACTCCGTGATTTCATAGTCTTTATGTATAGCTTCAAAAAGGCGGACGAGATCTGCAATGTCATCTCCTTGCAGATATTTTTCACAGGCTATAAGGACTTGCTTCTTCTGCTCGGTTAATTGCTCATCCTCCTGAGTTTTTTTCAGGTCTACATTGCGCATTTCAAGTTGTTCCTTGGATCTGATCTGAGAAAGTTCGTTATCCAAATACACAATGTACTGACTTGCCAAATCGATAATCTGCCCTGCGACTGGATCATTTCTGCTATAGGAATTGATTTGCTCAATCATTCGATTAAGACGAGCTATATCTGGACGCTGGCCACCAACGCCAGAAGAAACCAATTCTTTTGAGGAGTTGTCTTTGGCAATCCGGTAATACTTCAGGACATCTTCTTTGACAGCAGAAACTCGGCTACGCTCCTGATCCCATTTTTGCTGGACGCGAGAATACTCCAAAGAGAACCTGCTGGCAAGAGATTTCTTTTCAGCTTCAAAGCGAACGAAATCTTTATGCAGTTTTACAAAAGTCGCGTTTATGGCATTAAGCTGTTCCTGAATAGTCATAGTCTATCTACTCCTGAAAATCAGAGGACGCTCCATTTTATCTTGTGAGCGCTGCAATATCGTTCTACATAACTGTTATTCTTAATGGCAATTTCAATGTTGTCGGCGCAACCGATAAAAGCGCCATCGCCAATAAACTCAATGTTATCTTGCATTGTTATTTTCCGTAAAGATGCGCAATCCTTAAAAGCTGCATGCCCAATTCGTTTTACGCTTTTCGGAATGCTTATCGCTTGGATAGCGGTACATCCGCAGAAAGCATAATCACCTATCTCTTGTATGCCGCGGGGGAGCATTATACTAAAAAGATGGTTGCAATACTGAAATGCGCGCTCTCCAATTGTTTCTACACTGCTTGGTAAGACGAGTGATGAGAGCTTTTCGCAGTATTCGAAGGCTTTGGCCCCAATGGATTTCAGATTGCTGGTAAATGTTATCGTCTCAAGGTTAGCTGTTCCGCAAAAAGCTCCATCTGCGATGTGTTCAACGGAATCTTCAACAATATAATTCACACCTTGATATCCTGAAGGAAACCGAATTAACTGTTTTCGATCTTTGGAGTGCAATACTCCTTCAATTGTTGAATAGAGCGCATTGTGACGGTCAATTTCAAAGCTCTCAAGCTTTTCACAAAAGACAAATGCGTTTCCTGATAGAACAGATAAGTTTCTTGGTAAAATAATAGAGCAAATGTCGATTCGTTCGAACGCCCGTGGCTGAATAGTGGTGATTTCACAGGGGATATTGCATTTGCTCGAAGCGCTTTTGGTCACTCGCATAAGCGTTTTGTTCTTCTTATCAATTAACATCCCACCAACAACCGTATAATTAGAATTCGGCTGTATTTGAATTGTTTCTAAAGAATCACACCCGGAGAATGCGCCTGCCCCAATTGCTTCAATCGCTGCAGGTAAAGATACCTGCTTTAAGTGTATACAATCCAAAAAGGCTTGGGGCTTAATTTCTCTGATAGCCTGTGGAAGAATCAAGTTCTCAAGCGTCGGATTTGCGGCAAAAGCCTTGTATCCTATTACCTGATACTGATTCAAAAGAGCTGGCAGATCTGCATTGTTCGAAAGAATAGTCCCCTTTATAAGTTCCAATGAGTGGTCTTGTTTAGGTGCAGAAGCGTTGATTTTTTTCTGCGGCAGTTCAGTAATCCTGATACCAAGCGCATACGAGATAGAATCAACTGCAAACTGAGCTGCTTCTTCTGTAACCCAAGTAGCATCCACCAGGCAACGAATACAGCGATTGACGCACAACTTTAGCTCACTGGAGTCCCGATCCCGAGCCTTTAATAGATCACCACCGATTCCTTCTTCCAACGCTGAGACAATGAGCTTGCGCTCTCTGGTCTGCCCAGGGGCATAATCCATCAAAAGGGCGTTTATACGTCGGGAATCATTAAGGATTTCTGTACCATATGTCTCAATTACAGCATACAATGCTTGTTTGAAGTTTTCCTTTGCATTTCCCATAGAATACACATCCCTAACACAAACCAGGTCATATCTTTTACATGTGGGTTATTTATCGAATACTGGATCATAGCCAAGCAACTTAGCTGTTTTTTCAATGCGTACTTTTTTGACGGCAATCGATTCTTTGATCCCAAATGGAATAGCAAGAATAATCAGCACGCAAGAAAGAATTAAAAGAGTCTCCATTTTGATTCTCCTTCTTTGAGAGAAGTGCAGATATACCTGTGAATTCACCACAGATATATCTGCACCATCAACTCATATATCTGTTTGCAATTGCGTGTCACTGGCATCAGTTGGTGCCTCTGTGGCATTATTTTCTTCGGCACCTTCCTGCTCGGCACATGGTGTAACTTCTTCCGTGGCTTCGCTATTCTCGGATGCCTCCTCTGCAACCAATTCCTGCTCTGCAACGGCAGACTCAACTGGTGCACTGGGAACGGAATCTTGCATTTCGACCGAAGCAACACTTAAATCTTGGGCTTCTGTATTGTCGGTATTATCAGATTCAACTTTTTCTTCGGCAGCCTGTTCAGCGTCGGCTGGCGCAGTTGAAGGATCGTTGCCGAACGGAACAATTTTAATGATTTTCAACTCTTCCGAGGCCAGTCCGGTATTTTGCTGTGTCGCAGTTGGAGCGTTTCCAGCATTATCGAGAATAATACGAGTACCACATTCCCCGCAAAACTTCATTCCCGATACAAGTTTAGCTCCGCAGTGACTGCAGTATTTAGGAGATACAGCTCTCTGTGCCTGCTGTCGCCGGAGCTGTTCTGCTCGTTCAGCTTCGACGCGCTTGCGTTCCTCCTCCAATTTCTCAGCAGCTATGCGGGCATTTTCTTCAACTCTCGCTTTTTCCTTGTCTTTATCGAACTCTCTGACTGCATCAATTTCTCCGATTTTATCCAGATCAAGGACTGCAGCAATAGAAACATCATCGCCGCTACCCTTTGCAGAAAGGCGAGGCAGGTAGTCACTGAGGTCAGTCACTGCACTATCAAAGTCAGATGAGGCGAAAGAGTATAGAACCGTTTTATAAAGGTTATTAAGCTGCTCCTCGGTACTGAAGCAATCATCTATACCATCCGATCCGACAAATACTGCAACAGGCAGTTTCTCAGAGAAAAAGGATCGAAAACGATTCAGCGCATCAGAATCGCAAATGGAAGTTGTGGCATTCAGAAAGCATTTTTCGTCCCACGGAATCGGCTGGACAAATTTACCCTCGGGGTTTACAGCAACGCACTTTCCATCTCCAATATGGATTCCAAACCAATAGTTTTCCGTGCAGGCCACTGCAATCAGGGTTGTTCCGTACGCACTTTCGATACGCTTTTCTTGGAGATATTTACGCTTAGCACGATCAGATAAAACAGCAATTTCGCTTTCTGTAAAGGGATGGGATTCATAATGCGCATACACCGCTTCATTCCAGGCGCTGATGATACTTGCCTCCAAATTGTGAATCAGCTTTTGGTGGTGCCGTACAAGTTCATCTTTGTCTATATTTTCAATAAAATTGAGAATGTTTGCTTTGGCAACTGCACAAGCAAAAGCAGAGCCGCTTGCACTGCGAACATAATCATCTCCGCCATGTCCGTCGCAAACAATTGCTATGGCACAATTCTCGTTATAAAAACTTTCAGAAGCGTCCTGGCACTCTTTGTTCTTTTTAATGTGGCTTGCCCCTTGTGAGGACAAATGAAAGGCTTGCATCCGCATAAGAAACCTCCCTTATTACCACTGAATGCCGTCGTCATCAAAAGAATCCCACTCTGCAGCATCTGCGGCCTGTGCCTGAATTTCCTTTACGAACTCATCTTGCTTACTTGCGACATCAGTTCCCTCGCCACTCGTTGCGGAATCGTTCGCATTAGAATCGGAACCAGCGTTGGAACTCTTGCTTCCGATTTCGGAAGCGCGAACACTGACAAACTGAATCCACTTCTTTAGGGCTTCGGGAGTATGAACGGTAATAACTGATTCTACATTTCCAGTAAAGTCTGCAAGGACTGTTTTGTTGGCATCCTCTCCGATTGCAACTGCCACCTTGATGGCCTTTTTGAACCAGTTGTTTTGCTTTAGCTTTTCCAAGCCATGCTTGTAGTTGTCAGTAGGCTCGCCATCAGAAAGAAGGAAAATTGCCGGGGCAAAAGATCCTGTTGCATCGCTCATAAATGCGCTTCGTGAAAGCTTTTCATTCAGTTGCATACAAGCGGCACCGAGATCAGTAACGCCGGATGCATCGAGATAATTCCAGCGGAAATTTTCTGCAGCCACAGGTGCACTATCGATCCATCTGGCACCAGTAGAGAAGGAAAGTGTAGCTACTTTGATCTGCGCGTCAGCATTGCTCTCAGAAATATCTTTCAATTCGGGAACGACCTCTTCAATTGCGGAGTTAACCGTACCGATTTTGGCGCCGCTCATACTGCCGGAAGTATCAACGACAAAGAAAAGTACCATTGTTCTTCTCGGCACTTCAACGACTTCATCATAGAGTCCCATAATTAGTCTCCTTTTCAGATTACTTCTGCAATGTTTCCATTGCCAAAGTTGATTTTTATTCCTTTACCGAGTTTAATAACCTGGCCGTTGGGGTAACCCTTGCTGGAGCCATTCGGGAGAATGGCTTCCCAGGTATTATTGGAATCGTTTCTCAAGCCTAACAGAGAGGGATTATTTCGGCTGGAAATAACTTCTCCCTTTGCCTCTTTAAAATCATCACTGTCATACTGAACATGGCAAGCATATAGTTTTTTGCCTGGTGCCAAAGCTGCATGATACTTCTTCACCTTGAGAATAGGCGGACGCTCGATACTCTTGCCGCAGTTGATGCACCTGCAACTCTGCTGGGAAGGATCAATAAAGGTCTCGCTTCCGCAGCTGCATTTAATCGTCAGGTCACGGAGTGTAGTGAAGACCTCCTGCCATTCTTTTTCGATAACACGGTGAGTTGTATCATTTCCAACCATTACTTCATGGCTGAAAGCTTTTTCAAATGTCTTTCTAACGAATGCGGGATATAGCGGCCAAAGTTTAATCTCGTTTGTATGGACACCACGCACAGGGCGATTAGCGTCGTTTGCTGGATCCCAAACAAACACAGGATCGCTTCCATAGAACTTGCGCTCCAGCTCTTCTGTCAGGCACGGGCACATGGTTCTTTTGCCTTCAAGGGGATGGTTCAGGAAAAGCAGCATATACAAAACAACAGCCAAAGAAAATCGGTCTGTGTGACTATCAGGCCGCTTTTGCCCCATGACAACTTCTGGCGCCATATAGCGGCACTTTCCGGCAATTCCGAGATTCTCACCATAGGGTGCCACATTATCGTTATCGCAAATCAGTACATCGCCAGTTTTCGGGTTAACAAAGAAGTTTCCGTCGTTCAAATCCTGATAGCTGTAGCCTCTATTGTGAAGTTCACGGAAGCCGTTTGTAATGCAGAGGGCAGTATTGATAAGAGCCTCAATATTGGCAAAATGGACTTTCGCAAGCAGGAACAAAGAGAAATCCTTGTATTCTGGGGGGCGTAATTCCATTAAGTAACCAAAGCTTCCCTCAAAATATTCGGTGATTTCCAAAGGCCACAAAAACGCACCTGTTGGAGTCCCTTGCTTAATATTGTTTTGAATGTTCCGATAGAACTTATCTGCATTATTTAATTTGTTGCCGAAATACCATTTCAGCGCCAGGGGCTTTCCGTTATAGTTGACTTTGTAAACAACACCCTGACCGCCTTCGCCCAGCTTCTGAATGACTTCCAGTTCACCGCCAGAGACTGTTTTGATTCTTTGCCCCTTTTGGAATTCTTTCATTGAATGTCTCCTCTTTCAACACAACCAGCCCAAATCAGTATTTGATTTGGGCTGGTTGCTAATTTTTATACGTTTGCGCCGAAAGAGCGGCAAATAGCTTCGAGGCCACCCTGATATCCAGCAGCAACGGCGTTGAACTTCCACTCACCATTCTTGAAATAAATCTCAGCAACGACAAGAGCGGTCTCAATAGAGAACTCTTCCTCGAGATCAAACTTCAAAACGGGCTCACCAACGGTATCAAATTCATCAGCAAGCTTTGCAATTCTAATATATGCGTTGGAAACCTGGCCGAAGTTCTGGTGGCGTGCCTCTGCATCATGGATTGTGACGCAAATGGCGATTTTCTTGATTTCACTGGGGATCTTGCTAAAGTCGATCATGATGACTTCGTCATCACCATCGCCATCGCCGGTCAAATTATCGCCAGTATGTACAACGGCACCATCGCGGCCGTTGAGGTTATTATAGAATACGAAATCTTCGTCGCGCAGCAGTTTCCCGTTCTCACCCAGCAGGAAAGCGGAGGCATCCAGGTCGAAATCTGAACCACCGTCGTAGCGATTCGTATCCCAGCCAAGTCCAACAAGGGCCAGCTTCATGGAATTGTCGAGAGAAACTCTCTGTCCCTTTTGCAGATTGATTGCCATAATATTTTCCTCCTAATAGTTTTTTGTTCCTTAAATATAGAGACGAATCAGAGAATCCAAGCGACTGGCTTCCTGAACGGGCTGGCCAATGGCATTAAACTTCCAGTCGCCATTTCTCTTATAGATTTCACCGACAACAAGGCCGGTCATGCCATTATAATTTTCGGACAGATTAAAACGGCAGATCTCAGTCCCTGTGTCCACATCTACCAAGCGAATGAACGCATTGCGAATCATTCCGAAGTGCTGGTTGCGTGCACGTGCATCGTAGATGTTGACTACGAACACCATCTTTTCGATGTTGGAAGGAACCATAGGCAAGTTCACCATAATCTGTTCGTCGTCACCATCTCCAGCACCCGTAAGATTATCACCCTGATGAACAATAGCCCCACTGTAATGCCGCAGATTGCCAAAATACACACAGCATTGCTTGATGTCCGTGCTGACAATCTTGCCATTTGCTCCGCAAAGAATGACGGATGCATCACAGTCAATAGGCTGCGGCTGACGGAGACCAAAGAGTCCGCCACCACTGCGCGGAGCTTCATCCCAGCCTAAGCCGACCATCACACGGTGAAGCCCGGTTCCACCGGCACCGCCTTTGGACAAATCAATTTTTTGCCCCTTTTGAAGATTGATACTCATTTTCAAAGCCTCCTCTTGTTAATCAGCGAATGCAGCAACAACATTTACTAAGCTTTCGACTCTGGCTGCATTTCCATCTGTGATGAACTCCCATCCGTTGTCAGTCCGCATCAATGCCCCTGCTACCAAAGCGGTCATGTTATAATAGTTTTCGCTCAGCTCGAAGCGGCACAGCTCGACATTGTGCTCATAATCGACAACGCGAATAAACGCATTGCGAATCATTCCGAAGTGCTGATTACGCTTGAATGCATCGTAAATATTAACAGCAAACACAATCGTACCAACTTCCAGAGGGACATTCTGCAGATCAACAAAAATCTGCTCATCATCGCCTTCACCGGCACCGGTCAGATTGTCGCCCATATGGCGAATCGATCCGCCGGGCCAAACGAGGTTGTTGAAGAACACGGTACACTGCTTAATCTCATTTGTGTGATTCAAGAGTTTCCCATCATAGCCGAGCAAAATAGCAAATGCATCACAGTCAATGTCTTGAGGTTTCGGAGCAAAAAGCCCTCGTTTTTGAGGAACTTCGTCCCAGCCCAGGCCGACCATAACCTTGTTCAAACCACTGCGGCTTTCTTTTGACAGATTAATCTTCTGTCCTTTTTGCAAATTGATAGACATGGCTTTTCCTCTCTTTCTTGAATTGAAATCTTTTGATTAATGAAGATTTTTGCGCATAATCAGTTTCCTGACCATATCAATAGGAATGACCATAAACGCCATTACTACGCAGATTAGCCAGCTGCGAGCATCAAGGCTTTCTACACTAAGCACTTCGCCGCCGAAGGTAACAAAAACGAACTGCAAAGCGAAGATAGACAGCATTACACCAATGAAGGTTTTATTTCGCCCCAAATGTTCAAACACATTCACATGGCTGGTTCGTGCATTGAAGCCATTGAACGTAATTGCCATCATAAAGACTGCAAATACAGCAGACTTCAGATAAGTAATGTCGACATCGCCAAAGAGGTTTCTGATTGCAGGTACAAAGAGAATGGAGAGGCAAATACCGGTAATATACAGTGCTCCAACTAAAATCTCGGTCATCATTTCTTTGCTGATAATGCTTTCAGAACGAGGCACAGGCTTGTCCTTCATATACTCTTTCAGTGCCGGTTCGCTGCCAAACGCAATAGCTGCCAGCGTATCCATTGCAAGATTGATCAGCAGCAATTGAATAACAGTGAGAATCACGTTTTCGCCCATGAGCGGCCCGAGGAAACAGGTTAGGACTGCCGCAACATTAACAGTCAGCTGGAAAATCAAGAACTTTCGAATGCTCTTAAACATGGTTCGACCATAAAGAATGGCTTTTTCGATAGAGGAGAAATTGTCATCCAAAATGGTAATATCTCCAGCTTCTTTTGCAACTTCTGTACCACTGCCCATTGCGAAGCCAACATCGGCTTTCTTAAGTGCAGGGGAATCGTTTACGCCGTCGCCAGTCATACCGACTACCATATTAAGCTCCTGCGCGATGCGAACCAGGCGACTTTTATCTGTCGGAAGCGCTCGAGAAACAACTCGCAAATGAGGGAGAATTGCCTTGAGTTCTTCGTCACTCTTTTCTGCCATTTCTGCAGAGGTAAGTGCGACATCTTCGGGGGCAGACAGCAACCCAGCTTCCTTGGCAATAGCGACCGCCGTTTCTTTGCGATCTCCAGTAACCATGACAACTTGGATGCCTGCGTTTTGCACCTCTTTAATTGCGTCGGCAGCTTCTTTTCGAACATTATCGCGAATGCTGATTACGCAAATAAGAGTCAGGTTAGCGGAATCATTATCACCGTCAGCCTTGGCAACAGCCAACAGCCGCATAGACCGTCCTGCCTGTGCATCAATGTATGTAGTTAGATAGTTCTTCTCGACAAGCTCTTTAACATTGCCGTTCTCATCTATATAGTGAGAACATTTTTCGATGATTTTTTCAGGGGCACCTTTGATATATGTGACACTCTTGCCATCATGGACAAGTGTGACGCTGGAATACTTCTTGGCAGAATCAAAAGCATTGAAGTTTCGGACATCTTCTTTACTCATTCCATTGTCAGCCTTTGCATCAACGAGAAAAGCCATCAACGCTCTGTCCGTACTATTGCCGCCAATAATTTGTCCATTACTCGCTACCGCACTGTTGTTAACGCCAATACCAGTGACAACATCTGCGGCAAGTGCAGGAGTCATCTTTGCCAGCGAATCAAATACTCGGACATTTCCAGTGGCCATTTCAACAACGGAAAGACGTCCTTCCGTAATTGTGCCAGTTTTATCGCTGAAAAGAATACTTAAGCTGCCTGCAGTTTCAAGGCCGTTGATCTTTCGGACAAGAACATTGTCTTTTGCCATCTTCAAGCTCTGGAATGAGAGCAAGATGGATGTCAGCATTGGCAAACCTTCGGGGACTGCACAGACAATAATGGTTACGGCAATCGTAATTGCATCCATGATGAGACGAATCCACTCAAAAACCCCATTTGGCATGTTGCCAGTGAGAAGGGTTTTAGACATGACTCCAATAACGATAGCAATTGCACCTACATAGCCGAATGTAGAGATTTGCTTCGCCAGCTTGCCAAGTTTGACTTGAAGCGGGGTTTCGCGAGTGTCTTCTTGAACCTCCAAAGCAAGTTCACCAAACAGCGTCTTGTCTCCGACGACTTTGATTTCCATGTAGGCTTCACCGCCACAGACAACCGTTCCGCGATAGGCGTAATACTTGTTTAACAGATCCTTGATATCATAGTCAGTATCGGCAGGAAGCGTGATTTTGTCAGCTTCCTCTGTCTCACCATTCAAAGCAGCTTGATCAACTTTGATGGCACCCTCTATGACAATACCATCAGCCGGAATTTTGTCGCCCGCTTGCAGATACACAATGTCTCCGACAACAACTTCGCTGACATGGATTTCTTGCAGTTTACCGTCACGAAGGACTTTGGCCATTTCTTTGGCCTCTTCCTCTTCTTTGAGTGCTGATGCCTTTCCTTCTTGCTTGTTCTCACTGATCGATGCAACACCGTTAGCAATTAAAATTGCCACAAGAATGCCGACGGGTTCAAACCACTCAGACTGCCCCAGGAAGAAGAGCACAACTTGCACGACAAGTGCAACAAGGAGAATCATGATCATGGGGTCCTTGAAGCCTTCAAGGATTTTCTTCCATAGCGGATCTGGCGGAATTTGTGTCAGAGTATTTGCGCCGTGTTGCTGTCGGCTTTCTTCGACTTGTTTTGCTGTCAAGCCAGGATGTTTCATTTTCAGTTTTCCTTTCTGTCTTTTTAGTATGATGGACTATTTAGCTGTTGATAAAAAAACGGTAATGATTTCAGCCAGGTCAATTTGGCTTGTCAAACGGTATAGGAGGCACATCAAGGCGCCAACAATTGCCCAAAAAGCTATAACGAAAAGGACGGATTTAACAATGGTCCGCTTGGACAGCTGCATTGCATCCTCATCTCCTTTCCCGAATAGTTTGTTTTGGTTGAAATCTAAGCCCATTTATCGAATACTTTATATGCCGCACATTTTGCTCATTAATTCCTTCGGATATATGCTCAGAGCTCGCAGCATACTACGGGTTGAGTTATTGGTATCGAAGAACAATAGGAGCGACAAATAGGTATTCCAAGACATTGTGCGTTGGCCAGTTTCTATCGCGTAGTAAGTTTGACGAGATATCCCAATCAAATTTGAGATTTCCCCTTGCGTGATGTCTGCTTTGGCGCGGAGAGACGCCAAGTTTTCAGTCATCATCTCAATACAAATGTTCTTATAGCTACGATCAATCTTCCATTTTCCTTCGATCATTACTATCCTCATTCCATCTCAGAATTATTTCGTGAAGTATCTAACTTCATGACAAAAGCCGCCGGATGCCTGCTGTGCAAGCATCCGGCGGCTTTTTGACGGTTTTCTTGACGGCTATAATGTGAGCCGCTGCATGTTGGTTTTCTTGGTGTCCATTGAAGAATGAACGTATCTGTTCAGGGTGATGTTTACGCTGGAGTGGCCCAAAAGCTCACTGAGGGTCTTAACATCAAATCCCAGTTCAATGCAGCGAGTTGCAAAGGTGTGCCGTAACGCATGATAATTTACATCGGTCAGGCCACATTCTTTGGTGTACTTCTTGAAAGTGTACTGCAATGAACGCGGCTCGATATATCTGTCGCTACATCCGGTCAGTATATATGCTTTAGGATTGTGTTTCAGCGACGCAGCGTATTCAAGGACAAAACCAGGCAGCGGAATATCCCGAATGGCTTTTTTGCTTTTAGGTTCAGTTATAACAATCTTCGTTTTCTTACAGGCCCCAACATCCGTGGCTTGAATGCGCTGCAGAGTTTCCCGAATGGACAAAATGCCTTCCGAGAAATCTATGCTCTCCCATTTCAAAGCGCAGACTTCTCCGATACGGATCCCAGTATACATGCAGAGCAGCACACCGAATTTGGTCAGATTCATATCCCGCATAAGGATATCACAGAGTCTGTGTTGCTCGTCGATACTCAGGACGCGCATATCAAGCTGCGTTTTTTTAACAGTCAACCGGTCGAGATAGCAATTAACTGAGTACCCAGAACAATTTGCATAATCGATCGACCCCTTGATAAGAGTTAAAATATCCGAAACAGTCTTGGGGGCCAAACCACCTTTTTTATCGACACGCCCCTTGTTCAAAAGAAAAGAGATGTGTTTTTCGACCGTCTGGGTAGTCAGCTTGTCCGTTGGCAGCTCTCCTAAGTAAGGTAGAATGTGGACATTTGCAAGATGGACATATCGGGAATAAGTCGACTCTTTTATATGAACGCGGGACATGGCAATCCAGTTGCGAAGAATATCCCCGTACTTTGTATGGCTGGGAGAGCAGTCGATGTTTTGCGCTTGGGCAATCCGCCTGTCCAGCAGCTTTTGCTTCGCATCGGCATAGCTTTTCCCATAAACATATGCGTATCTCGCCTTCCCGTCAGCAGAACGCTCCTTGATGTATCGGCCTTCCCAACGACCATCTTTTCGCTTGTAAATATTCTCGCCTCTTTTGGACACAGAAAACACTCCTCTCATTGATCCTTGCTGACGGCTACTATGACGGCTTTGAGAGTAGACATCGCAACGAATACACGGATTCAGGAGCGTCTGACCTCCTTCTGCCAAAATAATGGGAGTTTTTCTGGCAATCGGCAACCTGTAAAATATATCGCAAGAAGAACCTAAACGGTTCGACTTGCGATATTTTTTTATGCTCAAACGGGCGGAAGGAGTGAGAAGGTTGAGCACTGAATTGAAATACAAGGTCATGGATGACGAGGTGCGCATGGAGATCGCAAGGCTGTACAAAGATGGCTGGAAGGTGGGTGACATCGCGGATGCGGTGGGACTGCACGAGACTTCCGTATACCGCGAACTGAACCGGGGCATGACCGACAAACTGGATGCGAACGGCAGATTCGAGTACGACATCGACAAGGCACGGCTGGACGCTGCCCGCGCGAGAGCGAACAAGGGCAAGTTCAAAGGCGTAGGCGTGGACGGGCGCTGCAAGAGACACGCCGCAGAAACCTGAAGGAGGCAGAAAGATGTACACAGGAAGAAGCTGCTGGCTGTGCGGCAGGAACGGGACGGCGGAGCCGCTGGACAAGCACCACATCTTCGGCGGCGCATACCGCAAGAAGAGCGAGAAGTACGGTCTGACAGTTTACCTGTGCCACAGAAGCTGCCACATCTTCGGGGAGAAAGCGGTGCACAGCTGCCGGGAGACCATGGACGAGCTGCACCGCTACGGCCAGAAGATGGCCATGGAGCGGATGGGCTGGACGAAGGAGGACTTCATGCGGGAGTTCGGCAGGAACTATCTGAATGAGGGAGACCTGCAGCCAACGGAAGAGAAGCCGACCGGAACATTTCAGATTCTGGACGAGGAATTGTGCGTGAACTGGTGAAGGAGGAAAAACACATGGAGAGATATGCGATCATCATCAGGCCGAACGAGGAGACGGTGCTGCTGCACTGCTACCCCGGCGACAGCTTAGACCTGAAGGCACTGCAGGAGATCGTAGAAGGCCATATTGAAACGGTGCCAACGGCGCTGGCGGGCGAATGGAGCCATGAGCAGGGTGTGGGGCTGACGCCCATCATCAACGAGGAGGGCAAGCTGCTGGGGATGCCGGTGAACCGACTGGCCACAGACATGGCGTACCTCTTCAACGATGTCATCGTAGGCAACGCCATCCTGATAGGCACGACGGACGAGGACTTCATCGGGCTGACGAAGGAAGCGGCGGAGAACATCGTGGAAAAGTGGGGATAAAGGGATGCGGAGTGATCGAAACGAGATTTATTATACCGCCTGCTGGCGCGAGCTTCAGAGCTTTCTGGCGGAGGTTGTCCGCGACGACACAGGCGAATATCCGCAGGCGGCTGATTTTTTGAAGCTGATGAAATCCATCGAGAGAAAGGTTGAGAGCGATGCTGAATGACACGGCCATCATGGGGCGGCTGACCGCTGACCCGGAACTGCGGCGAACGAGCACCGGCACGCCGGTGTGCAGCTTCACGCTGGCGGTGGAGCGAGACGGCAAGCCGGGGGAAGACGGCAAGCGCGCCACGGACTTTATCGACTGTGTGGCATGGCGAGGCACGGCAGAGTTCCTGTGCAAGTTCTTCGGCAAGGGGCGGATGGTGGTGGCCACAGGCCGCCTGCAGACACGCACATGGAAGGACAAACACGACCAGACCCGCAAGGAGACGGAGCTGAACGCCACCAACCTGTACTTCGGCGACACGAAGAAGCTGGAGCAGGTGGCGGACATCTACCAGCAGGGCGGGAACGCCTACGACGAGATCACGGAAGACGACGGCGAGCTGCCGTTTTAGACGGAGGGGAAAACATGGAAACGAGATACCGCACGGTACATAGGCGCAAGTGCCGGACACTGAAGAGCGTGTGGGGTGCGCTGGCGGGGCTGAGCTTCCTTTTGATGCTGGGCATCGGCGGAGGCGTGGAGCAGGACAGCATCGCGCTGGGCGCGGGCTTCCTGATGATGGCTGCATCCATGTGCGCGGCGGCGCTGTTCGCGTGGCTGGCGGGGTGGATGGAATGAGAAAGAGAGCACTTGCGGCAGCGGCGGCGATGATGATGCTGGCGGCGGTGGTGGCCAACCTGCTGATGTTGAGCACAACGGCGCAGCCGATTGAGCAGGACGAGGCGGTGGCCGAGAAGCTGACGCAGACCTATGTGACGCACATGCCAGAGCCGGTCATCCGACAGGAAGAACCTGAGCGGGACATGAGCGCATGGACGGATGCGGCGGCGTACATCGCCAAGACCGTATACGGCGAGGCCATGGTGTGCGGAACAACAGAGCGGGCAGCGGTGGTGTGGTGCATTCTGAACCGAGCAGACGATGCACGGGATGCGACACCGGCGGGCGTGATTGCTGTGGTGACAAAGCCGTACCAGTTCCATGGATATGCAGCAGATCATCCGCTGCTGCCGGAGCTGGAGGAGCTGGCGCTGGATGTGATCGAACGGTGGCTGGACGAAAAGGACGGGAAGGCTGACACCGGCAGAGTGCTGCCGAGGGAATACCTTTTCTTCACCGGCGACGGAGAACACAACCACTTCCGGACGGAGTGGGACGGCGGGCAAGTTTGGGACTGGAGCCTGCAAAGCCCATATGAGGAGTGAGCGGATGGAACAGCTGAGCCTCTTCCCCGCTGCGCTGCGCGTGGGCGCATACATAGAGGAACACGGGCGGAGGCTTGCATGGGATGAGCTTCAGGTGGGCATGACCGTCATATATGACTGTTCCACGGAAAGCCGCGAGTGGCTGATGGTCACAACCGTGGAAAAGATCATCCGGACACCGGACGATCTCAGGGTAATTCTGGATGGCGGAAGAAAGCAAAGGCCGCTCATCAACCGCTGCCACATCGAAAGCGGAAGAGCAAAGCTGTACCGGGAGGCAGGCGCATGAGAGAACAGGAAGCGCGGGAGATACCGGGGCTGCGGTATGAGACCTGTCGCAGCTGCGGACTGAGATGGAACATCGCCAAGGGACAGGACATACCGAAGGACGGATACCTCTGCCCACGCTGCCAGTGGGGGCGGACGATATACAAACAAAATGACAGGAGGAAATGAACATGAGCGACATCAAGGTAACACAGGCGGAGATCGACCTGCTGCTGAACAGCGCGGACGTGCAGGTACGCACGGAGTTCGGCAAGTGCACGGTGGTGACGGTGCGGCTGCGCAACGGCTTCATCCTGACGGAGAGCAGCGCGTGCGTAGACCCGGCCAACTACGACGTAGAACTGGGAAAGAAGCTGTGCTTCCAGCACATCGAGAACCGGCTGTGGGAGCTGGAGGGCTACGCCCTGCAGAAGAAGACAGACGAGGAGCGCGCTGCGAAGTGCAAGGCGGTGGAAGCGAAAACGCACGACTTTGGCTGGGCGCTGAGCAAGCTGCGCTGCGGCTGGCCGGTTCGGCGCAGAGGCTGGAACGGCAAGGGCATTTTCATCAAGCTGCAGGTGCCGGATGAGCACAGCAAGATGACCAGCCCGTACATCTACATCGACACCACTGGCCTGCGCAGCAACAATCCGGATGCACCGCGCAGCTGCGTGCCGTGGCTGGCAAGCCAGACGGACATGCTGGCGGAGGACTGGGAGATCGCGGAGGTGCAGCATGGATAATCTGAGCGCACAGCAGAAGTTGATGGGCAACATGCAGGCGACCTCTGCGGAGCTGCTGAGCGGAATTATGGAAGAACGCGGACGCGGATTTGCCAGTGACCGGGAGGCATGGGCGCAGCTGAAGGAAAACATCGAGAACGTGGAGAGCCGGATGAAGGCCATCAAGGACGTGCATAAGGATATGTGGAGCGCGGTGAAAGACCATAACGGCGACGCATTCTGCGCGCTGGCGGGTGAGTTCCAGCGCAGCGCGATCCTGCTGGCCATGGAGTGGACGAATGCCAGCGTGCTGGCAAACATCGCGGTGCTGCACGGGGAGGACGAATGATGACGAGAAGCGAATTGCTGCACGCGGCGGAGGTCTGCGTGTGCGGGCAGAGAGAAGAAGACTACGGCACACCGGAGGACAACTTCCGTGTGATCGGGGAGCTGTGGGAGACCTACATCAAAGAAAAATGCGTCGGAGACCCGGCGGCGGAGGTTTGCATCGTGCCGGAGGATGTGGCGGCGCTGCTGGCGCTGCTGAAGATCGCACGCATTGCCACAGGACACGGCAAGAGCGACAACTGGGTAGACCTTGCGGGCTATGCGGCCTGCGGCGGAGAGCTGCAGAGCAGACCGGCGGTGTGCGGCAAATGAAACGGCTGACAGTGGACACCGACCTTTCCTTCTGCGACATTGCGCAGTGCGATTCCATCCCCGGCGGGAGCTTCTGCGAGGGCGGGAGCTGCGACCAGCGCAAATGCTATGAGAAACTGCGGGAATATGAGCGCAGCAATCTGGAGCCGGAGGCGCTGCGAAAGACACGGGAACTGCTGAAGGAGCTGAAGGACGCGCGGCAGACCGTGGAGCTGATGGATGCCTGCGGCAAGCGGGTATGCAGCAGCGAGGAACACTGGGGCTGCCCATACGGCAACGAGGGCATGACAGACTGCGCGGTGCTGCTGGAGGCGGCCTATGAGGACACCATTGAAAAGCTGCTGGCGCTGAAGGAAACACTGGAGGGATAAGCGATGGCAAAGCAGAGCGGATACCTACAGAAGCTGGCGGCGCAGCAAGCTGTTCGGGATGAGAAGACCCGGCGCTTTACGCTGCAGCAGTGCAAGGATATGATGCTCATCACCATGCACGAAGACTTCGGCTGGGGCGAAGAGCGGCTGAAGAAGCTGAGCGACTGCTACGACCAGACCTTTATGAGCTATGCGGAAATGTGCCTTGCGGATGCAAAGACCGACAAGCAGATATGGTTCACGCAGGGCAAGGCGGACGAGCGCCTGAAGAAGGCGTGCGGAAAATACTTCGTACCGTGGGATGAACGGTACAGATAATCAGGAGGATGCCCCATGAATATCAGAAAGACCATCACAAGCGAGATCGAGTGGAACACCATTAAGAAGGCGCAGGCGGACGGAAAGCTGCAGGAGCTGCTGCAGGTGGGAGATGAGCTGGACATCACGCTGAAGACCGGCGAAGAGCTGACGGTGCAGGCCGTGGGAACCACGGAGCGTGGGCTGATTTTCCTGCTGAAGGACTGCATGAAGGATGAACACGGGATGAACAAGCGCATGACCAACAAGGGCGGCTGGCGAGACAGCGAGATGCGGCTGTGGCTCAACGGAACCATCATCCACATGCTGCCGGACGAGCTGCGGGAGATGATCGTGCCGCGCTGCATCGTACAGACCATGGACGGCGAACGACTGGAGAGCGAGGACAAGCTGTGGCTGCCGTCGTTCACAGAGTTGTTCGACAAGGAAGGAGCGGAGGACTGGGCACCGGCGGACACAGATGAGACACAGCTGGAGCTGTTCAGCACGGAGCGCAGCCGCGTGAAAGAGAGACCGGGGAACGGTACATGGTGGTACTGGCTTCGCTCTCCGCGTGGCAGCAACTCCACGTTTTTCTGCGGTGTCGGCGGCGGCGGCTTCGCCTACTACGACGACGCGAGCTTTGCGATTGGCGTGGCCTTCGGCTTCTGCCTTTAATCTGAGATCGAAACAATCCGCGCGCCGCGTGCGCGCGGGAAGGAGCGAAACATGAAACCGAGCTGCAGCAGCTGCGCACATGCCTTTCGGGAGGAATGGAGCCGCGACACAGACGCGCTGCGCTGCGGATACAAGGCAAAGCCGGAGGAACGCGCACCGGCGCGGGCGGACGGCATTCCCATGATGAAACCGCAGAGCGCCTACGGGCGGGTGACGCAGCTTTTTCCGAAGGGCAAGGAAGCGTGCGTGGAAGGGAATGCACCGCCAGCGTGGTGCTACGGGCATTATTTATCCACATAGCCGAAACAGGGCGCGCTGTGCGTCCTGTCTACCGGGGACAGCCTCCCGGCACTGACGATGGCAGGCTGAACACTTATATATAATTCGCGCGTGCGCGCGAATTGAGGCTTGTAACCAATCTTAACTTAGCAACCAGAGAGGAGCTGCGGGGATGTACACAGGGAGAACCTTCAACCGGGAGAGCGTATATGTCTGCGGCGATTACATGGACGGAGACATATACCCCGTTTTCCAAGCACCGGGAAAGAGACGGTCACGGTGCAAGCCGACGAGTGAGATTCAGCAGAAGCTGAACCAGAAAAACGCGGAGAAGAAGCTGACCCGCTTAGTGCACAGCAACTTCACAGAGGATGACATCGCCCTGCATCTGACTTACCGTCCCGGCGAAGAGCCGCAGACGGAGGAGGAAGCGCAGCGCATCCTAAGCAATTATATCCGCAGACTGAAGCGCCGGTATGCAAAGCTGGGGCTGGAACTGAAGTACATCAGCTGCACAGAATACGGCAAGACCAACGGAAGAGTGCATCACCATGTCATTCTCAGCGGCGGATTAGACCGCGACACCATCGAGAAGGTGTGGGGGCTGGGGTACGCCAACAGCAAGCGGCTGCAGTTCAACGAATCCGGCGTGACCGGATTGGCGCACTACATCACCAAGGACAAGCATTTCTTCAAGCGCTGGAACCAGAGCCGGAACCTGACCATCCCGCAGTGCGCGCAGTTTGACGGGCAGCTGAACATGGACGACATAGCAGACATCGAGGAGGCCATCGAGTGCGGAACGCAGTGGCAGTGGTTTGAAGACCGCTACCCGGACTTTCAGCTGGTGGAGGCCACCTGCTACAAGAACAATATCAACCGAGGGACATATATCCACTTCGAGATGCGCAGGCGTGAGTGGAGCGGTTCTTCGGCCGCGCAGCCTGCGCGCATGAAAAAGCGTACTCCATCAGGCAGACCCTGATGCGGGACAATACATAACCGGGAGGAATTGAATATGGCAAAGACACTGAACGAGTGGGCACGGGACATTCACCAGAACGCGGTGGAGCACGGCTGGTGGGACGAGCCGCGCAGCTTCGGAGACATTGTGGCGCTGTGCCACAGCGAACTGTCCGAGGCGCTGGAGGAATACCGCAACGGGAAACCCATGATCTACGGCTGCTGCGGCCACTGCGACAAGGAAACACAGTGCGAAGTGGATGGCAAGCCGGAGCACAGCTGCAAGCCGGAGGGCATTGCCACGGAGATGGTGGACTGCCTCATCCGCATCCTCGACTGGTGCGGCAAGGAAGGCGTGGATGTGGAGGCGGTGCTGGCGCAGAAGCACGAGTACAACCGCACGCGCCCGTACCGCCACGGAGGGAAAGCACTGTGAAGATCGGAGACAGAGTGCAGCGGGTGCCGGAGACTTTCGGAGAGACGGAAGAGATCAGAGACCGGAACCGGAAAAGAAAGGCACGCAGACGAGCCTACGACGGAACGGTGATATACATCCATCTGCTGGGGCGGTTCCATGTGGTGGCTTTTGAGACGCGGGGGGGCACCATCCGGGAGAGCTTCGCGGGCGTATGATAACACGGGAGGCGAAGCAGATGTTTCGATATAAGCGCGGCGTGAAGGCAGACTACAACCGGCAGGGGTATATCTACTTCACCTCCCGCCGCTACCGGGAGCTGGACGAGGCGGCGCAGCAGAAGATACTCAACCTGTGTTTGGAGCACGGCGGGGAGTATTATCAGGCGCTATTCGAGTTTGTGACCACGGATGCCAGCGCCACGGCGCTGGCCATGCGGCACCACATGGACAAGACCACGCTGTACCGGAAGGTGCGGAAGTATTACGAGAACTTCCCAACGCAGCTGTAAAAACACACGCAGAACGCACGCAGGAACACACCTGCGTGCGTTCTGCGTTTTCGGCAAAGTTGCAACTCAGCGACACACTTTTTGTCGTACCATGATAGCGTGAGCTGGCGCACACCGCCAGCGGGTAAGAGCACAGCAAGATAATTCGAGGGGCGGGCGAAGGCTGTGCGGCAAAATGAATTTTTCCCCACGACAAGCGCGCACGATGCGCGCACGCACGCGCGGGAACCTTATAGCGCCGGAGCAAGGAGGTGGCGCAGATGGCTGCAGGAAGGCCGAAAAAATACACGAAAAAGGGACTGCGGGAAGTAATCGAGCGTTATTTCCGGAGCATATCACGGACAATTCCGGCAAGAGACGACACCGGCGGCATCATCCGCAACGATGACGGCGAGGAGATCAAGGTGGTGCAGTTCGTGGTGCCGCCGAGCGTGACGGGCATGTGCCTGTATTTGGGCATTGACCGGAGCACATGGCAGAACTACGCGGACGCTGCGCTGCATCCGGAGCTGGCGGGGATATGCCAAGGGGCGCGAACCCGAATCGAGGCGTATCTGGAGCAGGAGCTGCTGACACGGGAGAAGGGCGTGCAGGGCATCATCTTCAACCTGCAGAACAACTACGGCTGGAAGCAGAAGCAGGAGGTCGAACTGGGCAAGGACACCCGCGAGAGCATGAAGCACGCCGCCACCTACCATGAGAAGTTGGCGCTGCTGAGGGCTGATGACGGGGAGAGCGAGTGCGATGAAGACGAAGTGGACGGCCTCTGAGCTGAAGGCCATGAGCCGCGAGGAGATCGACAAGCTCTATGAAATCGTAACGTGGTACGAGGGACTGCGGGAGACCAACAACGAAACCTTCCTGCCGCTGTTCGCTGACACACACCGGTATCTGGTGCTGAAAGGCGGCGGCGGTTCGGGCAAGTCCATCTTCGCGGGACGGAAGGTGCTGGAGCGGGCGGTGAACGAGCCGGGGCACCGCTTCCTCGTGTGCCGTAAGGTAGCGAGGACGCTGCGAGAGAGCTGCTTCAAGCAGCTTTTGGGACAGCTGGCGGAGTTCTACCCGGACAGCGGGTACAAGGCCAACAAATCAGACCTGACCATCTCTTTCCAAAACGGCAGCGAGATCATCTTTGCGGGACTGGATGACGTTGAGAAGCTGAAATCCATCTACAACATCACGGGCATCTGGATTGAAGAGGCCAGCGAGCTGCTGGAGGGAGACTTCAACCAGCTTGACATCCGACTGCGCGGAAAGACGCGGGAGTACCAGCAGATCATCCTGAGCTTCAACCCGATCAGCATTCAGCACTGGCTGAAGAAACGATTTTTTGACCGGCGGGACAAACGAGCGCGGGTGCACGAGAGCACCTACAAGGACAACCGTTTTCTGGATGCGGCAGCCATACGGACGCTGGAGAGCTTTCAGGAGACGGACGAATATTACTATCAGGTCTACTGCCTCGGCATGTGGGGCGTGACGGGCAAGACGGTATTCAACGGCAAGGCCATCGGAAGACGGCTGCAGGAGCTGAAGGAACCGGTGTGCACCGGCCTCTTCACATACGCGGATGACGGGCTGACGCTGACGGACATCCGATGGGAGGACGCGAGGGGCGGCTGCATCAAGGTCTACAAGAAGCCGGAGAAGGGCGTGCCTTACGTCATCGGCGGAGACACTGCAGGAGAAGGCAGCGACAGCTTTGTGGCGCAGGTGCTGGACAACAGAACCGGAGAGCAGGTGGCGGTGCTGCGAGGCAAGTTCGACGAGGATGTGTTCGCACGGCAGGTCTACTGCTTGGGGCTGCACTACAATACGGCGCTCATCGGCATTGAGACCAACTTCTCCACTTACCCGGTGATGGAGCTGGAGCGGCTGCGGTATCCGAAGCAGTACATCCGGGAGAGCATCGACGATTACACGCACAAGATCAAGCAGAGCTTTGGCTTTCTCACCAACACGAAGACGAGGCCGGTCATCCTTGCGGAGCTTATCAAGGCGGTGCGCGATGACATCACCATCGTGAACGACGAGACAACGCTGCAGGAGATGCTGACATTCGTGCGCAATCCGGAGACGCTGAAGCCGGAGGCGGAGCTGGGAGCACACGATGACTGCGTGCTGAGCCTTGCCATCGCACACTACATCAGGCCGCAGCAGAGCTACATCGCACAGAAGGAAACGGTGGCGCGGCTATGGACGGCATCCATGTGGGAGGACTATGAGAACGCATCACCGACGGAGCGGGAGATGCTGCGTAAACGCTGGGGCAATCCGCAGCGATAACAGGAGGACGCTATGAAGAAACAGGACAAGAACAAGCTGCGGCTTTGGCAGGACAGGCTGAAGACCAACGAAGCGGCATACGACGGCGAGACCAGCCGCATGGACGAGCGGGAGGCGCTGTATGCCGGGACGAACGAAATGCGGCCTATCGTGCAGGGCGAGCGGAAGACGAAGGCCGTGCATGTGCGCAATATCTGCGCGGAGATCATCGAGGCGCAGACAGACAGCAACATTCCGCAGCCGAAGGTGACGGCCAGACGCAAGCAGGATGAGATGAAAGCAAAGCTCATCGAGGACATGCTGCGCAACGAGCTTGACAGAATGCCGTTTGAACAGCTCAACGACATCATGGAGCGGACGGTGCCCATTCAGGGCGGCGCGGCGTTTCTGGTGGAGTGGGACAACACGCAGCGGACGCACTTCACCATTGGGGAGCTGGCGGTATCCACGCTTCACCCGAAGCAGATCATCCCGCAGGACGGCGTGTACACCGGCATCGAGGACATGGACTACATCATCCTCAAAATCCCGCAGACGAAGGAATACATCCGCAGGCGCTACGATGTGGACGTATCAGACGAGAGCGAGGAAGAGCCGGACATCAAGGGCACCGGTGGGGACACCACGGCGAACGACCTTGTGACGCAGTACATCGCATACTACCGCAACGACAAGGGAGGCATCGGTCTTTATAGCTGGGTGAACGACACGCAGCTGGAAGACCTTGAAGACTATCAGGCGAGGCGGCTGCGCAGGTGCGTGAAGTGCGGCGCGGTGGAGCCGCTGCTGACGGAGCCGGAGATGGACGCGCCGGACATCCTGCTGCCGAACGGCATGAGCACGGCGGCGGAGGTGGACTTTGACGCGGCGGCGGATGCGCTTGCAAGAGAGACGAGGCCGCTGCCGCTGCGGGGCGGGCGGAAAAAATGCCCGTACTGCGGCGGAAGCAAGTGGGAGGAGACCGAGGAAGAGTTCGAGGAAATCCCTGTGGCCGTCACCAGAAGCGACGGCAGCACCATCGGCGGCATGGTGCGCCGAGAGGCGGCATCCGACACGGAGACGGACGAGCTGGGGCTGCCGGTGGTGGAGATCATCGAGGAGCCGACGAAGGTGCCGTTCTACAAGCCAGACATCTTCCCGGTCATCCTGCAGAAGAACGTGAGCGTGTACGGCAGGTTCTTGGGAGACAGCGATATTGACAAGATCGCTGACCAGCAGAACACCACCAACCGCATCGAGAGCAAGATCATCGACAAGCTGCTGAAATCGGGCAGTTACATCACGCTGCCGGACGAGGCCAGCATCCGCGTGGACGCGGAGGACATGAAGGTCATCCGACCGGGCAATGCGGCCACCAAAGCGCTGATCGACGTATACGACCTGCAGGGCAACGTGGAGCAGGACATGGTGTACCTGTCGCAGGTATACGAAGAGGCACGCCAGATCATCGGCATCACGGACAGCTTTCAGGGGCGGACAGACCGCACGGCCACCAGCGGCAAGGCAAAGGAGTTCGCGGCGGCGCAGAGTGCTGGCAGACTGGAAAGCAAGCGCGTGATGAAAGACGCGGCGTATGCGGCGCTGTTCGAGGCCATGTTCAAGTTCAAGCTGGCGTACACGGACGAGCCGAGGCCGGTGGTGTCCAACGACATCCACGGCAACGCACAGTACGAGACGTTCAACCGCTATGACTTCCTTGAACAGGACGCGGCGGGAGAGTGGTGCTGGAACGATCAGTTCCTCTTCAGCTGCGATACCTCTGCCCCGCTGGCATCGAACCGCGAGGCCATGTGGCAGGATACGCGCATGAATCTGCAGACCGGAGCCTTCGGAGACCCGGCGCAGATTCAGACGCTCATCCTGTTCTGGACGAAGATGGAGCTGCTGCACTATCCGGGAGCCGGAGAGACGCGGGCATACCTCGAAGAGGAACTGCACAAACAGCAGCTGCAGCAGCAGATGGCCATGCAGATGCAGATGGCACAGCAGCAGATGCAGCAGGCGCAGATGCAGCGGCAGCAGAATGGCGGGCTGGACATTCAGACCGCACAGGCCGTTATCCAGAGAGCACAGCAGGACGCTGCGCGTGATTCCGGGCAGACCATGGGAGCGAATGCTCCCGTCTGACATAGATACTTCCCTATCATTCGGGTATCGCCCGACCTCCTGAAGCGGGAAGCGGCGCGGGATTGGGGCACCCGCGCCGCCGACCGTGACACAAAGGAGCATCAAGGAAAGAAAGGAGGACGCAGAGATGGCAGATAAGACCTACGCTGGCAGCATCAAGAACACCGGCGCGCAGGTGGTGAAGGCACCCTTCAGCGGCGACAACAAGAAGGGCAACGGCACCGTGAAGACCGGCAACGACCTGAGAGGCAGCAAGAACAAGTAAGACCATCTGACAAAGCAAGCCCCACATTCGCAGGAAAAGCGCAAAAATCCAGAGAGGAGCACAACACATGGACATCGACTACGGCGCATTGTTTGGCATTGACGAAGGCGGAAAAGAGCAGGAGATCGCCGACCCTGCCACGGACGAGACCACACAGGCGCAAGGCGCAGAAGAGCAGGAAGCCGCCGACCCTGCCGAAGAAGAGACGCAGGACACAAGCGCCGGAGAACCGCAGGGAGCTGCGGAGGACGGCGAAGATCATGGTGAGACGGGCAAGCAGACCCCGGAGCAGAACGCAGCGTTTGCAGCGGCACGCCGCAAGGCGGAGGCGGAGCGGGATGCCGCCGTGGAGAAGGCGCGCACAGACGCACAGGAAGAAGCGAGGCGCACCATCGACGAGGCGTTCCGAAACAGCGGACTGGTGAACCCGTACACGAAGCAGCCCATCACATCGAAGGCGGAGTACGACGAGTACCGGCAGCGCTTCGATGCAGAGCGCAAAGCCCGCGTGCTGAAGAAGAGCGGGATGAGCGACGAGGAGTTCAACGCATTCGTGAACGACCTGCCGGAAGTGAAGCAGGCCAAGGAAGCGCAGGCGGCGGCGGAGCGGGCGCAGCAGGAGGCCAACGAGGCACAGGCACGGGTGAAGGTGGACGAGCAGCTAAAGGAGATCGGCAAGCTGAACCCCAACATCCGGGAACTGAAAGACCTTGCGGCCATGGAGACCTATCCGAAGTTCTACGAGCTGGTGAAGAAGGGTAACACGCTGGTGGATGCCTACCGGCTGGCGAACTTCGAGGCTCTGACCAGCAGCGCGGCGGCGGCCACCAGACAGGCAGCTCTCAACAACCTGCAGGGCAAGCAGCACATGGGACAGACCAAGGAACGAGGCGCGGGCGCGGTGAGCGTACCGGCTGAAGTGAAGGAGATGTACCGCGCGCTGAATCCGGGTGCCACGGATGCAGAGATACAGGCACACTACAACCGCAGCCATAAAAAGGGCTGACGAAGCGAAAGGAGAAAAGCACAATGGCTTTCAAGATTTATTCCACTGATGACAACCGCGTGCCGGGTATTGAATACCTGCCCGCAAGCGCCATCACCCCCAAGGTGGGCATGGCACTGACGCAGACCACCGGCCAGCTGGCGCTGGCTACCGGCGCAACCGCGCCCACTTACATCTCCATGTGCGAGAAGGACAGCGAGTGCACGGCAGGCGACATCATCCCCGTTATCCGCGTGGGCAAGGACATGATTCTGGAGACCACCTTTGCAGCTGCCGCAACCAGCATCAAGCCGGGCGACAAGGTGACGCTGCACACGGACGGCCTGCAGGTCACGGCCACGACCACCAACGGCGTGGCGGAGGTGGTGTACATGGACGGCACCGCCAGCGGCAGCATGTGCCGCGTGCGCTTCTAAGAACGACGAAAGGAGTACAGTGAACAATGGCTAATATCACCTTTACCGAAGGCTCCGGCCTTCAGGACAGCATTTTCGGCAAGTCTCAGGAGCCGATCAAGATGTTCCTCGAAAAGAGGGGCGAGGCGTTTGAACAGACCAGTATGCTGCCGGAGCTGTTCAACATGGGCAGCAGCAACCACTGGGGCGAAAAGTTCTCCACCATGACGGCCATGGACGGCTTCCAGCCGGTGGGCGAGAACGGCGACTACCCCGTGGACGGTATGCAGGAGGGCTTTGCCAAGTTCCTCGAACACATGACGTGGAAGAACAGCTTCTCCCTGTCCCGCGAGATCGTGGAGGATGCAAAGCTGATGGATTTGAAGAAGCAGCCCGCTGGCTTCATCACCAGCTACTACCGCACCCGCGAGAAGTTCGGCGCTGCCCTCATCGGCGCGGCTGTCCAGAAGAAGACGGAGACCACCTTCTCCGGCAAGACCTTTGACGTGAAGACCGCCGATGGCAAGTGCCTGTTCGCCACCAACCACCCCAGCAAGCTGGGCAAGTCCAACCAGTCCAACCAGTTCTCCGATGCCTTCAGCAACGACGCGCTGATGGCGATGGAGGCGAAGATGCAGGACTTCCGTGGCGACAACGACGAGGTACTGGATGTGGCTCCCACCACCATCCTCATCCCCAACGACTACAAGCTCAAGCGCGATGTGTTCGCAGCCATCGGCGCGGACAAAGACCCTGCCACTGCCAACAACGGCTTCAACTACAACTTTGGCCGCTGGAACGTGGTGGTGTGGCCGTACCTGAACCAGTTCATCGCGTCCGGCACTTCCCCGTGGATTCTGCTGGACAAGAAGTACAACGACGAGTACGGCAGCGCCATGTGGCTTGACCGCGTGCAGCTGGAGGTCAGAAGCGAGCTGGCGGGCAACGATGCCAACGTGTGGAAGGGCTACGCCCGCTTCATCGCCGGTTTCAACGACTGGCGCGGCTATGCCGTGGGCGGCGTGACCGGCGGCACGCAGCTCATTGCCACATCGACTGGCGGCTAATCAGAACACAGACCGGACGGGGCGGCGGCGCAGGCCGCTGCCCCGCTTTTCATTTCGAGGAAAGGGGGACGGATAATGGCGACACTGAAGAGCGTCATCGACTATGTAGACGAGATCAAGCCCAACGCCTTCTCGAACGAGGCGAAGACAAAGTGGCTGAACGAGTGTGAAGGGCTGGTGCAGACCGAGGTCTTACTGTGGGCGAGCGAGGAGATCATCACCTACCAGTACGACGCGGACAAGGACAAGGAACTGCTGGCGCAGCCGCCGCACGACAAAATCTACTGGGCATACCTGACGGCCATAATCGACTTCGCCAACGGCGAGTACAACAAATACCAGAACACGATGCAGATGTTCAACAGCTTCTTCGGCGAGTTCATGCGCTGGTTTGCCCTCAACTACCGTCCGGCAGATACCCACGAGGAGGTATATGTATGAGCGGGTACGGAAACACGAAGATCGGAACCGAGTGGCGCGGGTATTACATCACCGCCTACGGCATCGCCGTGAAGCACGGCTTTCAGGGGACGGAGGAGGAATGGCTGAAGAGCCTGAAGGGTGACGGCGGCGAGCCTATCGTCATCCGCTATGACGAAACCGCGCAGCAGCTGCAGTGGAAGTACGAAAGCGACACACAGTGGCAGGAGCTGCTGAGCCTGAGCGAGCTGCAGGGCGATGTGGTGAGCCAGACGCTGGCGGCGGCACAGAACGCCAAGACCGCGGCGGAGGCGGCGCAGAGTGCGGCGGAGACCGCAGCACAGACCACCGGCGCAGACGCAGCCGCAGCCAAGAGCGGCGCAGACACCGCAACGGAGAAAGCCGCAGCGGCGGCAGCAAGCGCCAAGACAGCCACGGACGCGGCGGGAGAAGCACAGACGGCGGAGAGCAGCGCCAAGGGCTACGCCTCCACCAGCGGCACCAACGCCACGGCGGCAGCACAGAGCGCGACAGACGCGCGAAGCGCCAAGGCGGCGGCAGAGACAGCGGCCAGCACGGCAACGAGCGCCAAGACCGCAGCACAGACTGCTGAGACGAACGCCAAGGCCAGCGAGACTGCAGCGGCGAGCAGCAAGACGGCGGCGGCAACCTCTGCCAGCAAGGCGGAAAACGCGCAGAGCGCGGCAGAGGATGCACAGACGGCGGCGGAGACGGCAGCAAGCACGGCGACGAGCGCCAAGACCGCAGCGGAAACCGCCAAGACGGGCGCGGTGAGCGCACAGAGCAAGGCACAGAGCGCACAAGTGAAGGCGGAGGGCGCTGCCGCAGACGCGGAGGAAAGCGCCGCAGCGGCGGCGCAGAGCGCCACACAGGTGGCAGCCAACAGCAAGACCGCCGAAAGCTGGGCGGTGGGCGGCACCGGCACCCGCGAGGGCGAGGACAGCAACAACGCCAAATACTGGTGCGAGAGCGCACAGGCCATTGCGGGCGGCGGCGTGACCAGCTTCAACGGGCGCGGCGGCATCGTGAAGCCGCAGAAGGGCGACTACACGGCGGAGATGGTGGAGGCGGATGCCTCCGGCGCTGCGGCGGCGGTGCAGAGCAATCTGGACGGCCACGAGGGCGACACCACGGCGCACATCACAGCGGCGGAGCGCACCAAGTGGAACGGCAAGCAGGACAAGCTGACCTTCGACACAGCCCCGACGGCGAACAGCACGAACCCCGTGACCAGCGGCGGCGTGAAGACGGAGCTGGACAAGAAAGCCAACGCAACGAGCCTCGGCGCACACACCGGCAACACGGACAACCCGCATCGGGTGACGGCGGCACAGGCGGGCGCAGACCCGACGGGGACGGCGGCAAGCGCGGTATCGGCGCATAACAGCTCCAGTACGGCGCACAGCGACATCCGTACCGCACTTGCAGGGAAAGAGGCGGCGGGCGCTGCGGCAGCCGTGCAGGGCAACCTCGACGATCACGAGGGCAACACCACCGCGCACATCACGGCGGCAGAGCGGACGGGCTGGAACGGCAAGAGCGGGAAGGCACTTTCCTTCACGGTGACACTGACGGCGGCGGGATGGAGCGGCAACGCGCAGACTGTGAGCAACAGCAAGTTCGTCACGAGCGGGTACGCCTACACGGTATGCCCTGCGGGAGACAGCTTTGCAGGCTACGCAGAGGCGGTGATCTACGCCGACGATGTGACCACGGCGGGAAAGATGACCTTCCACTGCAATGAAGCACCCACGGCCAATCTGACCGTGAACATTCTGAGAACGGAGGCAACGGCATGAGTTTGGTATTCAACATGGTGGGCGGCGGAGGCGGCGGCATCAAGCTGACCGGAATCGCCATCACAACACCGCCTACAAAGACCACCTACACGCAGGGCGAGACCTTTGACCCGGCGGGCATGGTGGTAACTGCGACCTACAGCAACGGCGCGACGCTGAAATGCACGGGCTATAGCTACGAGCCGAATACACCGCTGGCGGACGGCACAACGAAGGTGACCATCCGCTACACAGAGGGCGGCGTGACGAAGACGGCGGAGCAGACCATCACGGTCATCCACCGGCTGACGAAGATCGAGATCACGACGCAGCCGACGAAGAAGGTCTATGAGTATGGCGACAGCTTCCAGAGCGCGGGCATGGTGGTGAAGGCCACATACTCCGACGGAGCGACCGCCAATGTGACGGGCTACAGCTGCAGCCCCGCGACGCTTAATACCGTGGGCACGCAGACGATCACGGTGAGCTACACGGAGCGGAACGTGACCAAGACGGCCACCACCAGCGTGACGGTGAACCGGAAGACGATCTCCACGGTGCCGAGCCAGAGCGGGAGCCTGACCTACAACGGCGGCAGCCAGTCCCCCACATGGAACAACTACAACACGGCACAGCTGACCATCGGCGGCACGACCACGGGCACCAACGCAGGGAGCTACACAGCGACCTTCACGCCGAAGAGCAACTACCGATGGAGCGACGGAAGCACCACGCCGAAGAGCGTGAGCTGGAGTATCGGGAAGGCGGCGGGCAGCCTCTCCATCTCCCCCACCAGCATGACACTGGACACCACGACGAAGAGCAAGACCATCACGGTGACGCGCAGCGGCGACGGCACGATCAGCGCCGTGAGCAGCAACACAGCGGCGGCGACGGTGAGCGTATCGGGCAACACGGTGACGGTGACGGGCAAGGCCAACGGCAGTGCGAAGATCACCATCAGCGTGGCGGCGGGAACGAACTACACCGCACCGGCGAACAAGACCTGCGCGGTGACGGTGAGCTTCCTGAAGGACAACTTCGCGGACAACGACTGGGCTTCCATCATCGCGGCGTGCCATTCGGGCAGCGTGCCGAGCACATGGGTGGTGGGCAACAGCAAGACGATGACCATCAATGGCGCGAGCTATCAGGTAGACATCATCGGCAAGAACCACGACACCTACGCATCCGGCGGGAAGGCACCGCTGACCTTCCAGCTGCACGACTGCTACGGCGAGACCAAGAACATGAACAGCTCCAACACCAACAGCGGCGGCTGGACGAGCTGCGCCATGCGAAGCACACACCTGCCTGCCATTCTGGCGCTGATGCCGACGGAGGTACAGAACGGCATCCGGGAGGTGAACAAGCTGACCTCGGCGGGCAGCCAGAGCGCCACCATCAACACCACGGCGGACAAGCTGTTTCTGCTGAGCGAGATCGAGATTTTCGGCAGCGTCAGCTATTCCAAGAGCGGCGAGGGCACGCAGTATGACTACTACAAGGCGGGCAACAGCAAGGTGAAGAAGTTCAACGGCAGCGCGAGCGACTGGTGGGGGCGCTCTCCGATTGGCAGCAACTCCGCGGGTTTCTGCGCTGTCGCCAGCGGCGGCGGCGCCACCTGCAGCGGCGCGAGCTTTGCGCGTGGCGTGGCCTTCGGCTTCTGCTTTTAATCCAGCATCTAAGACAATCCCGCAGCCTGTGTGCTGCGGGATGGAAGGGAGAGAACCATGTCGGTCTACAAATCCAAACGAGGCGAGAGCAGCGTGCAGTTCATCGAAACGGCAAGACAGCTGGAGGCACACACCTTTGCGTGCTGCATGAAGGCACCGAAGCGGTACGAGCGCTTTCTGACGGGACGCATCATGGAGCTGAGCAGCGAGGTGCATGACCGGGTACGGGCGGCAAACAACATCTGGCCGACGAACCGGCACGAGGCGCAGCTGCGCAGGGACGAGCTGATGCGAGCGAACAACGCGCTGCAGAACCTCAGCCCAAAGCTGCAGCTGCTGTATGACAGCATTTTGCAGAACCCGGAGGGCTACGGGTGGATTCACAAGGCGATGCAGCGCTGGGGCGACCTCATCTGCGAGGAAGCGAAGCTCATCGCGGCGGTGAAGAAGAACGACCGGCAGCGGTACAAAGACCTTCCGGAATGAAGAACATGGGTCAAGCTCTGTATTTGTTGCACTTGCGGCAGCGCGAACAACTGGTGGGAGCGCTCTCCGAATGGCAGCAACTCCACGAATTTCTGCAATGTCAACAGCAACGGCAACGCCAACTACAACAACGCGAGCAATGCGAATGGCGTGGCCTTCGGATTCTGCAAGAGATGGGTCAGGACAGTAACCGGCAGCGGCGAAGCAGCACCCTTGCAGAAGGAGAGCTTGTTCCCGGCATAGCCAAAACAATCCTCTGATGCAGTCAGCCGGACGCTGCTTGCATGGCGGGCGAATGTGCGGACAGCCCGTTCCATGGCTGGTACTGCCACGCGGATAGAACACGCACCCAAGAATAATTCCGTACAGGGGATGCCCTAACGGGCGAGGAGAATTATGACGAGCGAAGAGAGACACGAGGCACGGTACAGGAGAAGAAAAGCGGAACGCCAGCGGCGAAGAGATGCACGCAGCGAGGCGTGCGGGAGCTTTGAGCAGGTGTTCAGCTACGAGCACCTGTACCGGGCGGGACGGGAATGCTGCAAGGGCGTGGGCTGGAAATGCTCCACGCAGCGGTATCTCGGCAACTTTACCGCCAACATCGCCCGGACGCACCGGGAGCTGATGGACGGCACATGGAAGACCAAGGGATTTTTCGCCTTCGACCTGATGGAACGGGGAAAGCTGCGGCACATCCGCAGCGTGCACATTGCGGAGCGGGTGGTGCAGCGCTGCCTGTGCGACAACGCGCTGGTGCCGCTGTTTTCGGCAGCATTCGTTTACGACAACGCGGCGAGCCTGAAGGGCAAGGGCATCGACTTTGCCATGGATAGGCTGACCTGCCACCTGCAGCGGTACTACCGAAAGCACGGGACGGACGGCTGGGCGCTGGTATTCGACTTTTCGGACTACTTCAACTCCGCGCCGCACGCGCCGATCTACGCAGAGAGCGAGCGGCGCATCCGGGACGAGCGGGTGCAAAAGCTGGCGTGCGGTCTGATGGAGGACTTTGGCGAGCGGGGCTTCGGCCTCGGCAGTCAGGTGAGCCAGATCGACGCGCTGATGCTGCCAAACCGGCTTGACCACTTCATCAAGGAGCAACTGCACATCGAGGGCTACGGCAGATATATGGACGACGGCTATCTCATCCACGAGAGCCGGGACTACCTGCAGGAATGCCTGAAGCAAATCCGGGCGGTATGCGCAGACCTCGGCATCCGGATGAACGAGAAGAAGACGCGCATTGTAAAGCTGCAGGAGCTGCATTTCCTGAAGACGAGATTCTATCTGACGGAGACGGGGAAGGTGCGGCGGAAGATGTGCCGCAAAAGCGCAAGGCGGATGCGGCGGAAGCTGAAGACCTTCCGGCGATGGATGGCGGAAGGCAGAATGACAGAGGAAGACATCCGCACGGCATACGAGAGCTGGCGCGGCCACATGCGGCGGGGCAACAGCTACCGGGTGCTGCGGCGGATGGACAGGTTCTACAAACGACTGATGGAAAAAGGAGCGTGAAAGCATGTACGAGATCAGAAAGGACGGCGGCGTGATCGCGCTGACAGAGAAGCCGAACTACATCCGCAGGCACGCGGACGGCTTCTACATCCTCTGCGAAGAGGAGGACGCACAGGGCGTGGCCGTGGACGGCACGGTATACCGTCTGATGGGGCACACGGGGCTTGATGAACTGGAGGAAGTGCAGCTCATTGAGAAGGACACCGGCACGGTTTTGCAGAGCAGCGGCGAGGCGGTGGGCATCGCCTTTGTCACCATGACAGAGAGGGGAGACATCGACGGCGTGACGGCGGGAGAGCACGCGGAGCTGTTCAGCCCGTGGGCGTACCCGGTGGCCTACACCGCAGGACAGATCAGGGAACGCGGCGGAAAGCTCTACAAATGCCTGCAGGCGCACACCTCGCAGGCGGACTGGAAACCGGAGGACAGCCCGTCGCTGTGGGTGGGCATCTCCGACCCGGCGGAGGAATGGCCGGAGTGGAGCCAGCCGGTGGGCAGCACAGATGCCTACGCCAAGGGCGCAAAGGTGAGCCACAACGGCAAACACTGGACGAGCGATGTGGACGCGAACGTGTGGGAACCGGGTGCGTATGGATGGACGGAGGCGACGGCATGACGGAGACGGTCATTGTGGCTGTGCTGAGCCTGATCGGCACCATGGCGGGGGCGTACTTCGCAAACAAGAAAAGCGCGGCGCTCATCGCCTACCGGCTGGAGGAGCTGGAGCAGAAAGTAGCGAAGCACAACGGTTTGGTGGAGCGCACCTACCATCTGGAAGAGGCGGCGGCGGTCTTCGAGGAAAAGCTGAAGGTGGCAAACCACCGCATTGACGATCTGGAGAGAGGGGCATGAAGGGCAGGCATCAGAGAAGACGGCCAAGTAAGACAACGACCACCAAGCGCATTGTGTGGGCGTGCCTTATCAACGGCATCGGCTGGGTGTGGTGCAGCTACGTCCTCGCCTTCCTCGGCAGGACGGAAATTGCGGAAAGCCTGAGCCGGACGGCGGTGACGGAGATCATCGGCGTGGTGCTGCTGTACTGCGTGAAGAGCCTGTTTGAAAAGCGGGAGAGCTTCGGCGGTATCGGCAGGAAGGAAGAACAGGTAACGGACTTATGAAAGGAGCAAGACCATGACGGACATTGCAATCGTGAGACTGGGTATCGGGCTGGTGCTGCTGATCGCGGCAAACATCGCCCTCGGCAGCGTGAACGCCTTCATGGAGGGCACATGGGACATGATGAAGTTCCGCAACGGCTGCATCAAGGGCGGCGTGGTGGCTGCGTCGCTCATCGCGGTGTACTACGCAGGCTGGCTGAACCCTGATCTGCTGGTCATCGAGGCGGAGGGACAGACGGTGAACCTGATGACGGCGGTACATATCGCGCTGCTGGCAGCGTTCACGGCGTATGCGGTGGATGTGCTGAAGAAGCTGAAGGACATGCTGAGCACCGCGACACCCGGCAAGGAGGAAGACCATGAGCAACAGTAAGCTGGTGTGCTACACCAAGCTCAGTCCGTACACCTACGGCAAGCGAAACCATGCAATCGACACTATCAGCATCCACTGCATGGCGGGGAACCTGAGCGTGGAGAGCTGCGGGCAGATGTTCCAGACGAGCAAATCCAGCAGCAACTACGGCATCGGCAGCGACGGGCGCATCGGCATGTACGTTGAGGAAGGATACGCGAGCTGGTGCACATCCAACAGGAGCAACGACAACCGCGCTGTGACCATCGAGGTGGCCAACTGCGCGAAGGGCGAGCCGTGGCCGATCACGGAGGAAGCCTACAGGAGCCTCATCGAGCTGCTGGTGGACATCTGCAAGCGGAATCACATCCCTGAACTGCGGTGGAAGGGAGATCAAAACCTCGTAGGTCAGGTGGAAAAGCAGAACATGACGGTGCACCGCTGGTTTGCCAATAAGAGCTGCCCCGGCAACTGGCTGTACGAGCATCACGGGCAGATCGCAAAGGAAGTAAACGAAAGACTGGAGGAAGAAAACATGGTGAGATACGAACGGCTGCGGGACATCAAGAACAAGGAGTTCCACGACATCGTTGAAAAGTTGATGGATGCAAACATCCTCGGCGGCGACGGCAGCGACCCGACGGGCAACGAGGACATCATCGACCTGAGCCACGACATGGTGCGTACCCTTGTGCTGGAGTATCGCGGCGGGGCGTTTGACCGCAAGCTGAAGGCCGTGGGCATGGAGCCTGCGGTGAAGGACTGAGAGACAGGCGGAGGCCGGTGCTTGCCGCCGGTCTCCGCCTTCTGAGCGAAAGGAGGCACGAGGATGCCAAGTAACCTATTGACCGCAGACAGCACCTTCCCGACGCTGACAAAGGAGCAGAGCGCGGATGAGAAGTTTGAGAAGATCACAAGCTATCTCTATATGCTGCTGGAGCAGCTGCGTTACAGCATGGGAAACCTTGACAAAGAGAACTTCAACGACGCGGGGCTGGAGGAGATCGCAAACATCATCACAGAGCCGGTGTATGTGCAGCTGAAGGATGACGAGGCGAATATCGCAGCGCTGACGGTGACGGCGGCGGGACTGGGCGCGCGGCTGAACGACGCGGAGGGAAACATCACGCAGCTGACGGCTACATCCAAAAGTCTGACCAGCCGTATCAGCAGCGCAGAAGGCAGCATCTCGACCCTGCAGCAGACGGCCACGAGCCTGACAAGCCGTATCTCAGATGCAGAGGGGAACATCTCTTCTCTGACGCAGACGGTGAACGGCATGACGCTGAGCGTGACCAACGGCTCATCCAGCTCCACCATTCGGCTTTTGGCCAACGGCGTGCAGCTGAGCAGCCAGTCCATCAGCTTCTCCGGCATGGTGAGCTTCACAGACCTGTCCACCAGCGGCTGGACGACCATCAACGGGGACAACATCACCACGGGCACCATCGAGGCTATCGACATCTACGGCTGCACCATCGAGGGCAGCACCTTCAAAAGCGTACTGAAAGCCAACGGAACCGTGGGCGGCGAGATCGAGTTCTGCTACCTGAACACCAACTATGTGGCGGGCGGCATCCGACTGGACGATCAGGGCGCGGGCACGGAGTACGAGCGCACATACCGCATGTTCATCTACACCAACTATGTGCAGGGCGTGGGCTTTGCCATGAAGCTGCAGAGTGCCAGCGGCATCAGTATGGAGGCGGACGAGAACGTGTTCCTGTATGCGGGGACGAGAATGACCATCAGAGGCGACAGCGGCATCTACCTGACGGGAGATGTGTATGTCAACGGGACGCTGCTTCAAGTGAGCAGCAGTTAAGGAGGGAAAGCATGTATTTAATCGAATGCGCAAACGCCTATCTGGCTGCGGTGCAGCTGGAGCAGAAGGAGATGGACTACCAGACGGCATTTGCCGTGATGATGGTGAAGAAGCAGCTGCAGAGCCATGTGGAGTTTCTGCAGAGCGAAGAAATGAAGCTGGCAGAGAAGTACGCGGAGAAGGACGAGAAGGGCAATGTCAAGTGGACGGAGCGGGGCACCTTCCCCTACCGCGACGCGGACGCGGCGGCGGGATACCAGAAGGAGCGCAGGGCATTGGGCATGACACAGGTGGAGGATGACTTCACGGTGCAGCACGCGCCGGTGCCGGAGAAGATCACGCCCATGCAGCTGGAAGCGCTGGAGAAGTTTATTGTGTTCGGGGGTGAGGGCTAATGGCAATCGGACTTCCTGCCATGGCATACGGAGACGGCATCAGCAAGCGCAAGCAGGTGAAGTTCGGCGGATACAATCACACGCTTGCAGCAGAGAACGGCGAGCTGTGGGATATGGAGAACCTGACCAGTGACTTCTACCCCCTGCTCAGCCCGCGCGAGAGACGGTGGACGTGCCGAACACTGGCGAAACCGAACGGACTGTATGCCCACGATGGGCTGTACTGGGTGGACGGAACGGGCTTTTACGCAGACGGTGAGCTGAAGGGCATCGTCACGGACGGGCACAAGAAGTTCGCAAGCCTTGGCGCGTACATCGTCATCCTGCCGGATAAGAAATATTACAACCGGCTGACGGGAGACTTCGGGACGCTGGAGGCGGAATGGAACGGCAGCGCGAAGATTCAGGACGGCACCTACGCGGGCGAGGAAGCAAAAGCCAACACCATCTACGCTGTGGGTGCGGGAGCAAAGTTCAACGAGGGCGACGCGGTGACGATCTCCGGCGCGACGACGCATCCGGAGAACAACAAGACCGCCATCATTCGGGAGATCAGCGGGGACGACCTGCGCTTCTACGAGAACACTTTCACCATCGCGGACGGCGGAGACAGCGAAACATTGCAACTCAGCCGCACGGTTCCGGAGTTAGACTATATCTGCGAGAATGAAAACCGGCTGTGGGGATGCAAGGGCGACACGATCTACGCCAGCAAGCTGGGCGACATCTTCAACTGGAATGTATTTGACGGCGTGGCCACGGACAGCTTTGCAGTGGATGTGGCCAGCACCGGAGATTTTACGGCGTGCTGCAGCTACCTCGGATACCCGTGCTTCTTCAAGGAGGAACACATCTACAAGGTGTTCGGAGATAAGCCGTCCAATTTTCAGGTGATGGGCAGCGCGTCCTTGGGCGTGGAGAAAGGCAGCGACGAAAGCCTTGCCATCGCGGGTGAGACGCTGTTCTACCTGAGCAGGACGGGCATCACTGCATGGAGCGGCGGCATCCCGCAGAGCATCAGCGCGGCGTTTGGCACGCAGCGCTTCCGCAACGGTGTGGCGGGCAGCGACGGAACAAAGTATTTTGTGTCGCTTCAGGACACGACGGGGGCACATCAGCTGTTCGTCTACGACACCAGAAGTAATCTGTGGCACCGGGAGGACAACACGCAGGCGGTAGGCTGGGGCTGGAACGAGGAGCTGTACTGCCTCGACGCGAGCGGAAAGCTCTGGATGAACGGGAACGCCAGAAGCGTGCCGCAGGGTGCGACGCAGGAGGCGCTGGTGGCATGGAAGGCGGAGTGGGCGGACTTCTACGAGTACACCGCCTATTCGTCCTCTTCCACGGCGACACCGGAAAAGAAGGGCATCGGGAAACTGCTGCTGCGGCTGGAGCTGGACGAGGATTCCAGCGTGCAGATCGACATGCAGTTTGACAGCGACGGCGTGTGGCGGACGGTAAAGACACTGCAGACGGAAGTGAAGCGCAGCTACTACCTCCCCATCATCCCGCGCAGGTGCGACCATTTCCGCATCCGGATGACCGGCACCGGCGGATGCAGGCTCTATTCTCTGGTGCGCGAAGTTTACAACGGCAGCGAGCTGTAAGAAAGGAGACAACATGGCATCGAGATACACCTACGATGATTTTCAGAAGGCTGTACAGAGCAGCGGCCTCGGCGGGCAGTTCTCTGACGCAGACATGAAGCTGGCACAGAAGAACCCGGACGCAGGCATGAGCATCCTGAAGTACAAACAGGACTACCACAACGCCACGACGGACGAGGCGAGAGCACTGGCCAACCTTGGCGCGGAGGGCATCCGCTCCAGCTACGGCGGGTACACCGGCGGGCAGAGAGGCGCGAACTTCTACCTTGACCCGCTTTCCCCAAAGGACTTCCAAAGCGAGAAAGCACCGACCTACCAGAACAACTACGAAGGAACCATCGGCGGCCTGCTGGACAAGCAGCTGGGGTACGGCAGCTTTTCCTACGGGGAGAAGCAGCCGGAGTACACGAACCGATACGATGACACCATTCAGGACTTGCTTGGCCAGATCGTAAACCGGAAGGACTTCAGCTATGACCCGGAGAACGACCAGCTCTACAGTCAGTACCGCAAGCAGTATGCGAGGGAAGGCCAGAGGGCTACGCAGGACGCACTGGGCGCGGCTGCTGCAGCCAGCGGCGGCATCCCTTCCAGTTATGCGGTGAGCGCAGCGTCGCAGGCGGGAGACTACTACGCCAGCCAAATGACGGACAAAATCCCGGAGCTTTATCAGCTGGCATACAACAAGTACATGAACGACTACAACATGAAGCTCAGCGACCTCGGCGCGGTGCAGGGAGCGGAGAAGAACGACTACGACAAGTTCCTCAACGAGATGCAGCAGTACAACACCAACCGCGCCTTCGACTATCAGGCGTGGATGGACGAGTACAACCGCATCAACAACGACCTGCAGACAGCCAGCAAGCTGGAGCAGCTGGACTACACCAAGTACCTGAACGATCTGAACCAGTTCAACACAGACCGCAGCTTCAACTATGGGCAGCTGCTGGACGAGGTGAACAACCAGACGGCCAGACGCAGCGAGGCCATGAACAAGGCACTGACGGCGGCGGAGCTGGGCGACAATTCGTTCCTGAACAATTTGGGCATCAACACCGACAACAACCCGACGGACTATGAGCGGCGCTACCAGCTGGCGCAGCTGGCTGCACAGTACGGCGACTACTCCGGACTGCGGGAACTGGGCATCAACCCGGATGCAGCAGCGCTGAACCGATTCAACACCACGGCGGCGGGCAAGTCCCATTCCGGAGGGAGCCGAAGCAGTGGAGGCGGCGGAAACACAACGCCGCAGGAGACCGAGACGACCGGGCTGAGCGCGCAGGACATCGCAGCACTGAAGGCGGCCTACGGAACGAACATCGACGCTGACACATGGAACGGCATCCTGCAGAGCAATCCCGGCATTACGGAGGCAATGCTGACACAGGCGGGATTCACCAAGAGCGGCGGCGATTCCGGCGGCGGGAATATCTCCGGCGTGACCGACTACGACAGCGCCATTGCCTACATGAAGGCGGCGGGTGTGGATGGCAGCGTGCGCTCCGGCCTGATGACCAAGAGCGAGTGGAGCCGCAGGAAGGCATCACTACAGCAGTACGGCACCGGAGGCACTGAGGTAAAGAACTACAACAGCTACGCGGACTATATCAAAGATTACTGCGAATACGCCGCCAGCAAGTAAGGAGGACACGGTATGGCATCCTTTTCTGAGTGGAGCAACAACAAAATGAGACAGGCGACCGGCACAGCGAAGACGACCGGCACGCCGCAAAAGGCGCAGACCTTTTCCGCGTGGAGCAATCAGAAGCTGGGCAAGGTAGACACGCAGAAGAACCCTGCCAGCGGCAACACAGCCTTCGAGCGGAGCGGGAAAACCAGAGACGAGTATGACAGCAGCGTGCGGCAGAACTATGCCGCACGCGCAGCTGCATCTGATAAGCTAACGGAGAGTGAGTACAACCGCTCCACTGCCATGCAGCAGAAGTACGGCAGCTATCAGAACTACCTCGTGGGCGCGACGGCGGACGGGAAATACTATTCGCAGCCGAAGCTGGGCATGGATATGGAGCGGAAATACAACACCGTGACCACCTATGAGGCGAACGCCAAAAAGAAGGCGGAGGAGCTGCAGAACGCCAATGAGACGGCGGGCAATCTCTATACGAAGCTGAACGAGCTGAGTGGAAAGCTGCCGGAGTTGCAGCAGTACGCGGGCAGCAGCGCTATTGCGTCCGGGATTGTGCAGCAGATGCAGCAGGAATATGCCAGCACGCTGAAACAGTATGAAGACGCGACGAAAGCGGTGGATGCCGCTTATGCCGCCTATGAGCCTGCGTGGAACCAGTACAAGCAGGCGGCGGAGGACTATGAAGCCTACCGCACAGAGCAGCAGAACCTGTTCGACAACTGGAAGAAGACCATCCGAACGGACGAGAACGCCATCAACGCCGACCTGACGGCGGCGCAGAGCAATGTGAAGCGGCTGCAAGAGCAGCAAAAGGCGCTGCAGAAGCAGGCACAGCAGCTGATGAACAAGGTATCTTCCCGGCGCGGCGGGACGAATGAGCTGATGCAATGGAGCCAGCAGGCACAGGCGCTGCAGGCGCAGGCCAAGGCCATGGACAGCCAGATTGCTGAGGCGCAGGGCGCGGCGGATTTGCTGCAGGAGGAGCTGGACTGGAAGAAATATTACCAGTATGCCGACCTGACCAGCGCGGAAGACTTTGGCGAAAAGAGCCAATACAAGAGCACGGCCAACGGAAAGAAGCGCTCCAACCTCGACGTTCTGTTTGATAACTACAGTGACGATGCCAGCGGCTGGGATGACCCGCTGTATGAGTACATCAACGGCAACAGCGAGGCGGGTGCATACATCACAAATCAAGCCGGGGCGAACTATGGCGGGGACAGCAACCCGCTGGGCGCTCTGTTCGGCATGGCGACGGAAAACAGATCGGAATCGCAGCAGATGACCGACGAAGAAGTGGCCATCTTCAACTATCTGTACGCCTCGCAGGGCAAGGACGCGGCACACGCCTACTATGACTACCTGACGGGCGATCTGAACTATCGCCAGCGACAGGAAGAAGAGGCGTACTGGAGAGACTATGCCAAGGAATCACCTGTGGGCAGCAGTGTGTTCAGCGTGCTGACTTCCCCGATGAAGGGGCTGAGCTATCTCGGACAGGCGGCGGACTATCTCGGCACCGGAAGCATCGACCAGAATGCGGCGTACAACCGCTTTTCCTACGCCAACAACGCCATTCGCAATCAGGTGGCGGAGACCATTGAACAGAGCGGGAACTGGGGACAGGCGGGCAGCTTCCTGTACCAGACCGGCATGAGTATGGGCGACTTCCTGCTGAATACTGCGATCACGGGCGGATTCGGCGGAGGCGGCGCACTGAGCGAGGGAATGTCCCTTGCCATTATGGGCACCGGCGCGGCGGCGGATGCCACCGTTGCCGCAAAGGATAGAGGACTGACAGATACACAGGCGTTCACGCTGGGAACCATCGCGGGTGCGGCGGAAGTGTTTACAGAGAAGTTCAGCATCGAGGCGCTGCTGAAAGGCAAGTGGGAAGACGGAGCCATCAAATATATCCTGAAGAATGCGTTCACGGAAGGCGCGGAGGAAGTGGGCAGCGACTTCATCAACCTGTTTGCAGACATTCTCATCGCCAAGGACAAGAGCGAGTGGCAGCAGACCATCGACGCATATATGGCGGAGGGCAAGACGGAGGGCGAAGCCTTCGGCCTTGCAGTGGCGCAGCAGGCGGCGGAGATGGGGCTGGACTTCCTCGGCGGCGCACTATCCGGCGGCACCATGGCCACGGCGGGTGTGGGCATCGGAACGGTGCAGCGAAACGCCGGATACCAGCAGACCGGCAGCACGCTGCGCAAGATGGGCGACGAGATGGTGAACAGCATCATCGAGACGGCGGAGACCCTTGATGAAAACAGCGAGGCATACAAGCTGGGACGGGAACTGAAGAACAAGCTGAACAAGGGCAAGAAGCTGACGGATACGGAGATCGGCAGACTGTTTGCGGAGACCACCAGAATGCTGGAAGGGACGGAACCGACTGCAGGACAAACCGGAACCGCTCAGGAACAGACGAAAGGCGTGGTGCTGCCGACGGCGGAAGAGACCGGCGGAACGGAACTGCCGACAGCTGAGCAGGCAGAAACGCAGACGCAGCAGCGCACAACGGAGCAGGAACGCCAACCTGCGCCGCTGAGAGAGACCATGGAGGCTGATCGGCTGGGCGTTTTGCCGACGGCGGAACAGGCGGAAACGCGGCAGAGGGCTGCGAGAGCCGAGACGGAAACGGAACGCACGGGCATTCTTGCGGGCGTGGACGAGGACACCGTCGCCAAGGTACAGCGCATCGCCAACATCGTGGGGCGCGAGGTGGTGTTCTTCGACGAAGGCGCGGATAGCACCGGAGGAATGCACAACGGCTACTACAACCCGGCAGACGGAAAAATCTATGTCAACGCACGCAGCCAGAACCCGGTGGCGCAGATCATCAGCCACGAACTGACGCACAGCATCGAGGCAAGCGGAAGCTACAGCGATTTGCAGAAGCTGGTATTGAACCGCATCCGGCAGACCGGCGGAGACCTGCAGGCCATGCGGCAGCAGAAGGCGGAACTGTATGCGCGGCACGGCGAGAACCTGACGGACAACGCGGCCATTGATTCGGAGATCGTGGCGGAGTATGTGGAAAAGTATCTGCTGACCGACGAGCAGAGCATCCGCGCCATGGTGCAGCAGAACCGGACGCTGGGACGGCGCATCCTGCAGTTTATCAACGAGCTGCTGGCAAAGCTGGGCAACAGCGACGCGCAGGAGCGGGCGTTCCTGACGAAGGCAAAGAATTATTACCAGAGTGCCCTGCAGGAGACGCAGAGCAGCTTCACCGCAGACATGCAGCAGCGAGCCGCTGCGCAGGCGCAGAACATGGACACGCTGCAGCGGCAGATGGCAAACGGGGAAATCTCTGAAGAGGATGCAGAAGCGGCGTTCAACGACATGTATGACCCGGAGATCGACATGCAGCAGGGGCTGGGCGGATTGCAGCACAGCTATGCCGGGGCGAACGCCAACGGCGCGAACCTTGAAAGCCTGCGGAAAGCGCAGGCGATGCAGGAGGCGGGAGCCGATATGGAGAGCATCCGCAAGGCAACGGGCTGGCACGAAGGTATGGACGGCAAGTGGCGCTTCGAGATCAACGACAGCAGGATGCAGCTGCGCACCGACGCGGCGGATATTCCCAACTACATCACGCTGGGAGAGCTGGTGGATGCGCCGGAGCTGTTTGAAGCCTATCCGGATATGGCGGATTTGAGCGTGACATTCCACACGCTGGAGGACGGACAGAACGGCGGATACAGCCGAAAGTTTGACAGCATCGAGCTGAGCCGCGACCTGAAGAACAGACCGGAGGCGCTGCTGAACTCCCTCATCCATGAGGTGCAGCACGCCATCCAGAGCCGGGAAGGATTTGCCAGCGGGGCAAACCCCGCCTACTGGAACCGGAGAATGGAAAACGGATTTGACAGCAGGACGGCGGAGGAACGGCGCGAGGGCGCACGACTGCAGGAACAGTATGAGCAGATACGGGAGAGCGACCCGCAGTTCGTTGCGGCTATGGAAGAGCTGGATGCCATGGCACCGAAGGTGCCGCGCGGGAAGGTTGACCTGAACACATGGGAGCAGATCGAGCCAGACCCGCCGGAGTGGGTGCGCTACGACGAGCGCAGAGACCAGCTGGAGGAACAGTACGGCGACCGCGTATGGGACTGGTACAGCTTGCGGGACAGCATCGACCGCAACGCGAGGAACGGAGGCCGGATGCCGACCGACCTGTACCGCGACACGGCGGGAGAGATCGAGGCGCGGGACACTGCGAAGCGACGGGAGCTGACGGCGCAGGAGCGCCGGGAGACATCGCCTGACTATGGCAGCGAGGACACGGTATTTGCTGACAGTGGGGATGGCTACGCCATCGGAAAGACCACGGACAACAAGCCGTTCGTGGAGGTGGAACAGGACATTCTTGCGGGCGTGCCGGAGGCAGACTGGGTGAAGACCGTCAAGGAGAACCTGAAGAAAAAGTTCCCCAACGGCATCACCGTGGGGAACAACGAAATTCAGATTGACGGCAGAAGCAGACAGGAGATGACTTTCTCCCGGTACATGCAGTGGCTCTATAACAACGACCCGCAGCTGCACGCGGACAAGCTACGCGCCACGGACAATGCCGACGAAATCCTGCGCGCAACGACGGACTGGGTGAACGAAGGGCTAAACCATCCGCGCAAGGACAGAATCACGGACTTCGCCAGAGGTAATGTGTTGCTGCGAGTGGGCGGAAACGACTACACGGCGGACGTGGTGGTAGGCACGAAGAAAAATGGAAGCATGGCACTGTACGATGTGCTAAACCTGCAGCCGACCTCTTTTACAGAAAAAGAGGCGGATGCAGCAATAAGCACGAACCCGTCACCGGGAGCTGCCAGAAGCACTGCATCCGTCTCTGACGATAGTGTAGCAGAGAAGCTGCCGCCTGTCAAGAAGCGCTTCTCCATCGACGAGCCGGTGGAGCGGACGAAAGACCTGATTGCCGTACACAACAAGGACTGGTCTGTTATTCGTGACGCGGCCTTGAACTGGGGCGGCATCCCATCCCCTTCCGTGGCCATCGTGGACGCGGCGGAGGGGCACACGAAGTACGGAGATACCAGCGTAGTGTTCCCACGTGCCACCATAGACCCGGAGGCAGACCCGCGTAACAAGGTGTACGGCGGCGACGCATGGACACCGACAAAGGACAATGCGCTGGTGGAGCGCGAGGTGAACTACGAGGCGCGGCGGGCGTTCGATGAGAACATCAAGAACCTGTCCAGCCAGTTTGCGGGCGGCGTTTTCCAAGGCAGCGGCACGCTGGGCAAGATCGGATTGGAGAATGAGACCAGATGGGAGCCGGAAGAGATCGCCGACAAGCTGGCGAACCATCCGGAGGTGCAGGCGGCATTCCTTCAGAGCGAGGGCAAGAGCCTTGAACCGGTGTACCGTGACAAGCAGTTCGACCGTTTCTTCAGCAACGCAACCATTCAGCGGTACCTCGACGCGGTGGGCGAACAGGAAGTGGCGCGGCTGGCGGTGAAGCTGATGACCGGCGAGCGCCTGACGGCGGAAGAGATGAAACCGGCGGAACAGGCCATCCGGGAGGTCTATGCAGAGGAACACGCCAACTTCCTGAACCGCAGACCGGAATCCAAGGAGAAGCGCATCGACTACTACATGAAGAACAATGTGTTCCCTAACCGGGTGGAGGACTTCATCCGGAGCACGCAGGAGTTCTATGAGAGCGGCGGAAGCGCGGGCGAGATCGACAAGGAAGCCACGGCGGCCAAGATGATGGAGATGATCGCACCGGGCGGAAGCTGGAACGATGCGCTGCGGACGGTGAAAGACTGGGTGCAGCCACAGCTGGAGGGGCTGCTGGGCGAGCGGGGCATCTACAACGGCGAGGATGCAGTGACCGACAGCGGCAGACGCAGCTTTGCACAGACACACTGGGACTACACGGCGGAGAACATCGTGAAGGCCATGAACATGGCGGCAGCCAAGGGCGCGAACATGTACGGCGTGACACCGGAGACACTGGCGGCAACGGCCACGCGGGAATATCGGAACGTGGACGAGATGCACGCGGACGAGGCGAGACTGCGCACGGTGAGCGAAGAGGAACACGAGAAGGCGCTGCGAGACCTCGGCATCTATCTTGACCGTGTGGTGAACGATCTGATGCTCACCACGATGCACAAGTACGACAACAGCTTCGAGGAGGAGCAAAACCTGAGCGGCATCATCGCAGAAGCGGCCAAGGGGAAGAAAACCGTGGCGGCGGTGAAGGCGGCGTTCCGCAAGGAAGGTTATGCCATATCCGACGGGCACGCCAAGAGCATCCTTGCGCTCATTGACCGCGCAGCCAACATCCCTACGGGATACTACGAGGCGAAGGCGCAGAGAGTAGTCCCCTTCAGCGAGGCGGCGGCCATCATCGCGCCAACCAGCGCACCGGCGGAAGAGATCGCAGCGGTGAAGGCGGCCACGGGCGTGAACATCATACAGTACGAGACCGGCAACGACGAACAGCGGAAGGCGCTGGTGAACGGGCTGGAGGGGGTGAAGTTCTCCATCAGCGAGGACAGTAACGGCAGGCAGCTGACGGAAGCACAGCAAGAGTTCTTCAAGGACAGCAAAGCGGTGGATGGCGAGGGACGGCTGCTGACGCTCTACCATGGAACCGGAACAAAGTTTACGGTCTTCGATAAGGCACACATCGGGGAAAACTTTGCAGACAGAGGCAGTGATCTCGGATTTTACTTTAGCCCATACATTGAGGATGCAACCGGGTATGCACGAGAGGCGACCGGCTACAAGGGCAAGGGGGAAATCATGCAGGTTTATTTGAACCTGAAAAACCCGCTTGTCATTGAGGACGAAGGCTGGGGCAGTGCAATCGGACAGGCAGACATCCGGCACGGAGACCTGAAGCGCTGGGCGCAGGAAGGCGGGCATGACGGTATCATCGTAAAGTCCACTGACATCGAGATGGACGACAACGGAACGCCGGACGCGGTATACATCGCCTTCTCCCCGGAACAGATCAAGAGCGTCACCAACGAAAACCCGACAGACAATCCGGACATCCGGTTCTCTATCAGCGAAGGCGGAGAGTATGACGGAGCGGTCAAACTGAAGGAAAGCACCATTGACACCTACCTGAGAGACTATGCAGCAAAGAGCAGCCCGAAGTATGCGAAGGCGTACATTGCCTACATGACACCGGATGACTTCCTGAACCTGACCACCAGCGAGGGCGGACGGCAGATCGTGGAGCGGCACAGCAAGGAACTGGACGCGGAGAAACTGGGCGAAGCCACAAGGTGGCAGCCTATCCAGCTGAACATCGACCACGAAACAGGAGAGGTACAGGGACATGAGGGGCGGCACCGCGCGGTGGCCATGCGGAATGCAGGCGTGGAACAAATCCCGGTGCTGCTGTTCGATTCCTCCAACAAGTATTCCAAGAGCGAGATCGGAGAGCTGACGCTGACCGGCCAGGACTTCGGTGGCACATGGTCTGACGCGGAGGTACGGGTGCATAACCTGCTGCCGCTGAGCTATGAAAACCGCGATGCGGTGGTGGAGCGTTTCACTATGCCAACTGATGAACGGACGCTGCAATATTCCGTCACAGAGGAGGAAACGGCGGAGGCGACGCTGCCGACGGCGGAGGACGAAGAGAAGAAGAACAGCATCCGTACATCGCTGCCGAAGAAGGCACAGGACTACCTGAAGCGGGCTGAAAACGCCCTTGTTGGGCGCGTAAGCCGCGCGCTGAGCGTGCCGCGCTTTGCACAGAGGGAATACCTGCAGAAGATCGTGCAGCAGATCAGCGAGGAGTACCTGACCACCGGGCGCGTTTCGGAAGAGACGGCGGCGGAACTGTTCGAGCGGGCATACAGTGAGGGCATCGTGGTGGATGAGGAGTTCTACCAGCAGTATAAGGACATCAAAGCTCACCTTCGCACGCAGGCTGTGACCATATCGGAGGAAGACAAGCACGACATTGCGGACTTCAATGACTTCAGAAAGAGCGCCTTCGGGCGGCTGCGCATCGTCAACGAGGGCGGGCTGCCGGTGGATGTGGCGTATCAGGAGCTGCAGGACATGGCACCGGAGCTGTTCCCGGATGATCTGACGCATCCGGCTGACCAGCTGGTGCGCATGTTTGAAGTGGCGCAGAGCATCGAAAAAACGGAGAAATCCCTGAGCGAATACTATGGACGGGATGCGGAGGAGTTCAAGCGCTGGGCGAAGAATGACTTTGATGCTGCCATCGGAGACACCATTGGAGACCTGCGCACTGTGAAACGCTATGCTGACGAGCGTGCGGCAAAGGCAAACGCGGCGGCGGAGACACCGATGACGACGGAACAGGTCACAGAAGCCTACAAGCAGCTGAAGAAGGCGCGGTGGGAATCGGAGAAAGCAAAAGCTAAGAACCTGCTGACCGACCACGACAATGTGCAGCTGGGACGGCTGCTGAAGGGCGAGATCGAGCTGGAGCACCTTGACCCGAAGACGGACAATGTGAAGGGCATCACTGCTGTATACGAGGCTACGACGGAGTATGAACGGCTGGTGAAGCTGCTGACGGAGTACAAGCAGAGCCAGCGGGCGAAGCTGCGGGAAGAGGCGGACAAGTTCTTAGAGACGGCAAACGACTGGAAGGACAAGAAAGCTGGTATTCTCTATTCCCGCGAAACGATGGAGCGCAATATCCTTGACATCGTGAAGGACAAGAAGCTGGCGCAGGAGATCATTGCAGAGTATTTCACACCGGTGCACGAGGCACAGGCAAAGTCCACGCGACTGAAGAACAAAATGCGCGAGCGGGTACAGGCACTGAACCTGAGCACCAAAGAAACGAAGGCCATGCAGAAGGTGGGGAAAATCTCTGAAGCGCACGCCGTGCAGCTGCTGGGCGAAGCGATGGACAACATCCGGATGCTGGAGAACAGCAGAGGGCGCATGGCGGAGCGGGACGGCAAGACGCTGAGCGACTGGCGCGGTATTGTGCAGGAGATGTGGAAGCAGAACCCGCAGCTGGACAAGGCAAAGATCGAGCACGCGGTGGAGGAGTTCCGCAGCATCTACGACGAGCTGTTCCAGCAGATGAACGAGGCCAGAGTACGCAACGGGTACGAGCCGGTGAACTACCGCAGCGGATACTTCCCACATTTCCAGCCGGGTGACGGCGACGGTATCATGGGGCTGTTCGGCAAGGCATTGGGCATTGACACACAGGTGACGGCACTGCCCACCACCATCAACGGACTGACGCACACCTTCCGACCGGGCATCCAGTGGTTCGGCAATGCACAGCAGCGCCTCGGCTTCGACACGGCCTATGACGCGGTGGAGGGCTTCGACCGATACATCGAGGGCGTGGCGGACGTTATCTATCAGACCGACAACATCCAGAAGCTGCGGGCACTGGCGACGCAGGCGCGCTACCGCACCGGCGACGAGGGCATCCGCAAGCAGGTGGACACGGTGTACGCCGACACGCGGCTGACAGAGGAAGAGAAGCGCAGCAAGATCGACAGCATCTACGAAGACGGGCGGTTTGCACTGTCGAACTTCGTGGTGGAGCTGGAGGAGTACACCAACCTGCTGGCCAACAAGAAGAGCCGCGCAGACCGCAATATGGAGCAGGCGCTGGGCAGAAACATGTACAACCTTGTGAAGGGACTGGAGAGCCGCGTGGCTGCCAACATGGTGGCCATTAACCCGGCATCGTGGCTGACCAACTTCATCCCGCTGACGCAGGGAGGCGCGATGCTTGACCGTGGGGAACTGCTGCGCGGCATGTGGCAGACGCTGCAGAGCTTCAAAGAAAACGACGGCATTGTGGATGCGTCTGCCTTCCTGACCAACCGTAAGGGCAGCGACCCGCTGGTGCGGACATGGGCACAGAAAGCATCGGCCACCATGTCTTCGCCGATGGAGTATATCGACCAGTTTACCGCCGGAAGTCTGGTGCGTGCGCGGTACAACCAGAACCTGAAGCGCGGGATGAGCGAGACTGCCGCCATGACGGAGGCGGACAACTGGACGGCGGGCGTGATGGCTGACCGCAGCAAAGGCTCCACGCCGACACTGTTCAATCGGAGCAATCCGCTGACGAAGGTCTTCACGCAGTTCCAGCTGGAGGTCAACAACCAGCTGAGCTATCTCTTCAAGGATATGCCGCGCGCATACAAGGAGAAGGGGCTGGCGGCGCTGGCAATGGCGCTGTTCAAGTTCTTCCTCGGCGCATGGCTGTACGATGAAGTCTACGAATACTTCATCGGGCGCAGACCGGCGCTTGACCCGCTGGGCATCCTGAACGACACCGTGGGCGACATCACCGGATATGAGCTGCCGAACCTTGTGGAGCTGGGCGTAGGTGCTGTGACAGGCGATATGCCGTCTTTTGAGACGGAGAAGAAAAACGCCTACGACACCGTGACCGAAACGCTGGGCGATGTGGCGGAGGAATTGCCGTTCATCGGCGGCGTGCTGGGCGGCGGGCGCGTCCCGATCAGCAGCGCTCTGCCGGATTGGGACAACCTGCTGAAGACTGTGACGAGCGACACATGGAGCACCAAGAAGAAGCTGGCCACGGCGGGCAAAGAACTGATGAACCCGCTGACCTATCTGGCGCTTCCATTCGGCGGCGGACAGCTGAAGAAGATTTACCAAGGACTGAGCGCAACGATCAAAGGGGGAAGCTATTCGGTGGATGCCGAAGGCAATGATCTGCTGCAGTACCCGGTATACAACGATGACCCGTGGCAGGCTGCACTGAACGCGGGGCAAGCCATGCTGTTCGGGAAAACCTCACTGAAGACCGGAAGAGACTGGGTAGAGAGCGGATTCAAGAGCTTTGGCGCAAAGGAGACTGCCGCCTATCAGGGAATGACGGAGGCTGGCGTGCCGGAAGAAGATGCGTACAACCTGCTGAAGGAACTGCGCGGAACGAAGAAAACGGAGACGGAAAGCAAGGCCGAAGCGGAACGAAGAGTGCTGCAGGCCGCAGACATATCCGGCGACGGAAAGAGCGTGGCCTATTATGGGCTGATGGCAACCGACAAGGAGCGGGAGCTGATGGACGCACTGGCCGACAGCGACGCAGACATGGGCGCGGTGACGCAGGTGCTGCTGGATGTTAAAAACGCGGGAAGCCTGAAAGGAGCAGAAGCATCCAACGCAAAGCGCACCGCGCTGGCGGAAAGCCCACTGACGGACGACGAGAAGCGGGAGATGTACAGATGCCTATTCGGTGAGAAGCAGGAAGACGGCAGCTACACCACGAGCCGAGACGATGACATTATGGCATTCGAGCAGGCGGGACTGGACTTTGACACGTTCCTGAAGGTGCAGAACGAGTACACCACCGTCAACGAGAAGTACAGCGGCGCATCAGAGAAGGCGGTGGAGTTCTCCCACTGGGTGAACAGTCAGAATCTGACCGCAGAGCAGGCGGAAACCGTGCGGGACCGCTTCAAGTATTACAGTCAGATTCCGGCGGAGGCAGCACGGTACGACAGCTTCGTTTCGGCGGGACTGAGTGATGACGCAGCCTATGAGCTGGCAAACAGCCTGAACGCACTGGAGCCGGAGGACGGCAAGGACAGCGTGAGCGGCCTGCAGCGTTACCGCGCAGTGGTGGATGCGGGCTTGAGCACCGAAGAGCAGATGAACGTGCTGGGCGAGATGATGCAGGAGAGCGAGTACAGCAAGCTGCAGACGGGATACAGCTACGGCGTGACACCGGAAGCGTATGTCTCATTCCGGGAGCTGCTGCCGAAGTTCGACTTTGACGGCAGCGGCACGTTCAAGCAGGAAGAGGTGGAAGCGGCCATTGATTCTATGGGCGGCGGCGGTAACGGCATCGTGCTGCCGGGAGCAGGCGGCGGGCAGAGCCTGACGGTGACGCAGCAGGCTGCACTGTGGCAGCTGGCAAACAAGAGCTGGAAGCCTGCGAAAAACCCGTACAGCACCAGCGTGGGGAAGAAAGTCTACGATGCGCTGAATGCTGAGACAGAGAGCGGCATCGTGCTGCCGGATGGCACAAGCTACACCGGCGGGCTGGTACTGCCGAAGGGATAAGACAAGAACACCGCCGGGGAGACCCGGCGGTGTTCTGCTTCGTTATCAGCTCAGTATAATTGTCAAAAGCCCATCTTCCCAACAATCAATGCAGGGAGAATAGCCTTTATATTCTGCCAACTCGGTGTTGTATATCCAATACTCGCGCCCTGCAATGTGATGGCAGCCATAGTGGTGATAACGATAGCCTTCTTCCGTGACGATACAGGCACCATTGCGGAAGAAGCGCAGCTCATCGTAATAAGCAGACAGGATTGCACTGCGGCCAGCAGCATCTCCGTCGGCATAGCCGGTGCTGTAGCCATCTTTACACCCGACATCATAGCCGCTTTCATAAGCGGTACTTTCGGCATCTGCATAGCCTTCTTCATAACGGTCGCGATATTGCTCTTCGAGCTGCGCCTGCAGCTGCTCGACTTCGCTGGATGCACTGCCGTATCGGAGAGCAAGGAGAACCGATGCACAAACAAGGATAAATATAGCCAGTTGGTAGCCGACAACATCGCGGCGGATGAGCTTGCGCTTTGATTCGATGGGCACAAGATCACCGGGCTTTTCTTTCGAAACACATTGCTGAAGGCGATGAATGATTAGACGCGGAGCAAGGTATACACCGAGAAAATAAACGCAGCCTGTCAGCAGCCCGGAACCGATACCACCAAGGGCAGGAAGCACACCAGACATGGAGAGCGCAACAAGCACAGTACTGGAAATCAGAAGGCCGCAGCCATATACGAGCCATTTCATAGATCTACCTCCAAAAAATATTTTCCGTCTAATCATCTTTTTTATAAGATTAACACGAAGACATGGTAAGTTCAAGCAAGAATATGCAAAAGATGATTATGAGGAGGCACGACTGTGCGGCTGTACACACTGGGTGAGCGATACAACCTATGCGGTGAGCGAGTGCGGGAGGCGAGAACGCGCGCGGGATGGTCTCAGGAAGAGCTGGCAGCAAAGCAGCAGCTGGCCGGTCTTCAGCTGGGGCAGATGGCCGTGAGCAGAATCGAAACCGGAAAGCGCGTGGTGCCGGACTTTGAGCTGCCGATACTGGCCAAGGTGCTGCGCGTGAGCACGGACTGGCTGCTGGGAAAAGAATAATCCCTCCACCTTCGGGCGGAGGGATTTTGCATATATTGACACATGCCGTAATCAGCTTTAGAATAAGCGCAAGAAAGCGCAAAGGAGAAACACGGCATGGAGAGAAAGTTCAAGCGGTTCCACCACCTGACCTACACCGACAGACTGAAGATAGAGCAGATGCACAACGGCGGCGCGGGCGTTCAGGAGATCGCGGACGCGCTGCGCGTCAACTACACCACCGTGTACCGGGAGCTGAAGCGTCCGGGCGTGATGTATGAGCATTTGAACAGTGACTACACCACGGAAATCCGTTATTCTGCAGACAAAGCGCAACAGCAGTATGAGTACGGGAAGACTGCGAAGGGCAGGCCGATCAAGCTGGGGAATGACTATGCGCTGGCGGACTACATTGAGCGCAAGATCGCTGACGAGGGGCGCAGCCCTGCTGCTGTCCTGATGGACATTGAACTGGAGGGAAAACAGTTTTCCGTGCGCGTGTGCGAGAAGACCATCTACAACTACATCACGAACGGCGTATTTCTGAACATCACCAACAAAGACCTGCCGCTGCATGGAGAGACCAAGCGCGGATACAATCGTGTGCGCTCGGCATCGCGTCCACCGCAGGGCGAGAGCATCGAACGCAGGCCGGAGGAAATAAACCAGCGGGAAGAGCCGTTTCACTGGGAGATGGACACGGTGAAGGGCAAGCAAAAGACGAAGAAGTGCGTGCTGACACTGACGGAGAGACTGAGCCGCAACGAGATCACGCTGCCCATGTACGGCGCGACCATGGAGAACGTGGTGGCAGCGCTGAACGGACTGGAGCGGAAGTATGGCGCGCTGTTCAGCAAAATCTTCCGCAGCATCACCGTGGACAACGGCAGCGAGTTCTCTGACTGTGAGGGCATGGAGACTTCCATCTTCGGCGGGCAGCGGACGAAGATGTACTACTGCCACCCGTACAGCAGCTATGAGCGCGGCAGCAACGAGAATCTGAACAAGATGTTCCGGCGGCTGTTCCCGAAGGGCACGAACTTCGACGAGGTGCCGGACGAGGAGATCATCGCGGCGGCGGACTGGATGAACAACTACCCACGGGAGATACTGGGGCGGACTACGGCGGCCAGAGTGTTCAATGAACAGCTTGCACAAATAACGGCATGAAAGTTCGGCTATTTTTTAATTGAAAAATCTTGCGATAAGTATTGCATTTTGCAGTTTTTCTGGCAATCAGAGCGCGGCATATTGACAAATCCGACAACATTTTGTAGAATAATATTAATCGAATCTTGCCGGATTTTGTGTCCTCAAGTTAGATACTTCACGAAAAGAAGCGACGCCTGAACGAGTGCCTATGGCACTCGTTTTTTTGTTGCAATGCAATGCGGGCTAAAACATTTCTGATACGCTATAAACAAGTACAATTCGATAAATGGCTTGAATCGCAGAGCAAAAAACATAATTTTCTGTATTATAGCATAAACTCCTGTATGTTTTCAAGGTAAACGGCGTAAAATCGTGGGTTATTTTTCTTCGGCCATCACCTAAAATATGCATAAGATAGGTGGTGAGTATCATATGGACACACAATTCGTGCGTGACCGAATTACCCAGCTGAGATTAAAAAAGGGTGTCTCTGAATATCAAATGAGTTATGATCTCGGGCATAGCAGAAGCTATGTTTATAACATATCCTCCGGCAAATCGTTGCCACCTATGGCAGAGTTCCTTCAAATCTGTAACTATTTTGATATTACACCAAGCCAATTCTTCGATGAGTCCGAGGAAAACCCTGCGCTCCTGCAAACGGCCATTGAAGAACTGAGAAAGCTGAATGATGATGACCTAATGCTCATCATCGGCAATATCCGTCGGCTGACCCGTGAATGACTTTTTTTCTGAAATGACATAGTATTTGCAAGTACAGAGAAACCGCAAGGCATCGGTGCATAGTCCATGCCTTGCGGGATTTTGCTTTATAGAGGTGATTTGCATTGAAGCCTGAGAGGAAAACAATTTGCAGTTCTAACTCTGAGTAATACGCCGGAATTGCATAGTATATCACCACAAAATGCACATCATTTGATTACCATATACCATACCGATGAGTTCTACAAGGATAATCAAATGAGGTGTAAACTAATGACATAGTAGGTGGTATATATGTTCAATGCACAAAACCGAATCCGGCAGTTGATGAACGAACGCGGATGGACTATTTATCGATTAGCACAGGAATCCGGCCTGTCGCAGACAACAATCAGCAATATCTTCAAGAGAAATAATCAGCCGTCCCTGCCGACGGTAAATGCAATTTGTGATGCTTGTGGAATCACGCTGGCTCAGTTCTTTGCGGAGGACGATCCGGCAAACACTCTGAATGCCCGGAGTGAGTTTGACAACAGTGTTGCGGCGCTCAAGGAGGATCAACGCGAAGCGCTTGCTGCATTCATCAAGACAATGGTATAGTACATAACCGCTCAGCCCTGCTGTGCGGTTCACAGCAGAGGCTGTCCAAGTTACATTGGACAGTCTCTGCGCTTTTTTACAAATCAAAGGAGGCGTATTCATGAGCAACGAAGTCATTCAGGAAACCACCCCGCTTGTTGAATGCAGCGCGTTTCATCGTGGGATGAGCGTGTTGGAGGCCAGCCTGCGGAACACCGAGGATTCGGAAGCCATCATCAATGGCCTTCTGAAAGGTGCGGCTGAGTTTTATGGCGCATCGAGGGCCTCTGTGGTGGAGGCTGACTGGGAGCTTGGGATCGGCGTCATTACCTATGAGTGGTGCAAAGATGGTGTCCCAGCACAGAGAGATATGCTCCAGTGCCTGCCTATGGAGAAGTTTCCGAGATGGAGGAAATCACTTCGAACCAATAAACCAGTCGTGATTTCTGATTTGCAGAGATTGGAGAAAATCTATCCGGATGAAGCAGCCTTCTTTCAGGCGTATGGGGTGACTACATTATTGGCGGCACCATTCTCCAAGCGAATCAATCAGGGATTTATTGCTGTGGATGATCCGACCCGCTACACGGATGACCCGGTTTTCCTGTTCATCGCTTCCTACGCGGTAGTACTGGAGCTCAACGAGATCAAACAACAGCAGTCCATTTTGGCCGCCACAAAAGCATCCAAATACAATCCGGAGGACATCCATATCAATTTCTTTGGCGGTATGGAGATCATCGGCCCAAAGGGAACGCTGACCGGAGAAGATATCAAGGCGGATCAGTGCTACCTGCTCCTGGCATATCTCATTCTGAATCACAAAAAGAATTTCTCCATTGACACGCTGGCAGAGATCATCTGCCCATACGATGAACTCGATTCGCCATATAAGGTCGTTAACAATATCGTTTACCGTCTGCGGCGTACTCTTTCCGTCATCGGACTCGACAAGCTGGTCATCGGAAAGAATGGTACATTCCAGATCAATCCCGACTTTAATATCCATACGGATTTTGACCGCTTTGAGAATGCCTGCATTCAACTGAAAACAGAAGAAAACCCGGATATGCGGCATTCCCTCTACCACAGCGCAGTCGA
>ERZ826242.292-NODE-292-length-77266-cov-6.153955_pt1 | contig 77266 bp, 70 predicted proteins | sample MGYA00519871_ERZ826242 | MGnify/ENA primary metagenome ERZ826242 (study PRJEB31778, sample SAMEA3449226) | human gut metagenome | biome: human gut; feature: human-associated habitat; material: faeces | place: United Kingdom | collected 2010/2012 ... | reverse complement strand
ACAGACTGCATCATCCCATTGCGGAACGGTTCTTCCAGTCCGAATGTCTTCTGACGGAATGTCTGATAGTCCGGATTGTATGCCGATGAATAGATGGAAGTAATATTCTGATCCACATCCCAGATCCGGTTTAAATCTGCTGCATTTTCATTATCACTTCCCATCTGTTCTGTACGGTAATATCCATCATCATCTTTCTATGCTTCTTTTACCGCCTGTCTATTCTGTTCTCCCACAACATCCTGGTACAGTTTGCGGCTGACATACCTATCCGGCTTCATCTGATAAAAAGTGTTCATCGTGACTGCCAGACATATCACCGACGGCAGAGCCAGCATCAGAATCTCTTTCGCCTCTTTGTGGTATCTCTTCATCGCACAATACAGCACATAACAGATCAGAAACAGAATACTTTCTGCAAGCAGGGCTTTCCATATACTTTCCCCTATGCCTTTTGAAACAAACTGATTTCTTGCCATATAAACAAATATCGTTGTGATGATATATGGAATCATTCCTGCAATAAAAGACAGTTCTCTTTTTCTGCACTTTTCCAGATAAATGGAAATCAGATAACAAAGCAATGGCAGAAACGGAATAAAGACTTTATCCCTGATATATAGTCCGCCATTCAATAAGTAAGCAAATACCGGAATCACAAGTACGATCACACATCCATATGCGAGTACCTTTTCATATACTTTCCGGTACAACAATCCCGTGAGCAGAACTGTGATCACCAGTGTCGTAAGTCCGATTCCATAGATACTATATGCAAATCGTTCTACTGTGATCTGCGGAATAAAAATGGCAGCAAGCGATGTGTTCTGTCCTTTACTTCTCCCACCCGTTAATGCAAGTGCCGTCGGTACCAGGAAGAAACAGCTCATAAGTACTGCCAGAAACATTGGGCGCACGAAGCATACTCCGTCCCTCAAAAAATCGCTGACCGTTACCCCACATTCTTCTCTTTGTTCAAAATAACGGTGCAGTCCATAAAGAACCAGTGCCAGCATTCCGCCAATACTGAAATAAAAACTGGTCATGATCATCAGAAATACACTGACCGTAAAAAGGGCACTTTTTTCTTGCTCAAAATACCGGTCTACACCTATGAGTGCCAGACATAAGAACGGCATATAATCCACAAACATGATCTGCCCGCTGTACTGACCGATCATCGGTCCTGCCAGCAGGAACATCAATGACAGGATAAAAGCAGTGCCTGTATCCGTCTTTCTGCTTTTCAGCCAGTAATAAAACAGCAGTACCGAAGCAGTCAGACCTGTTATGCTGACCGCCATGATGTAATCCGACATTTTCACAAACGGAAGCAGATATGACGGCAGGATCAACGGACTATATAGTCCGTAATAAGCAAAATGATAAATATTCTGGCCGCCGCCCAGATTCGCCGCAAATTCGGGAAATAACTTTCCGGTTGCATAAAACTGCTGCCGGAAATAATCCGGCAGCACACTATGCTGACTGAGCCAGTCTACCTTTGCTCCAAAGATTCCATATCTGCCCACAAACATCCGGCAAAAAAAGAGTGTTAAGCCTGTAAGCAACAGGTAAGGAATGTATCTCTTAGCCTTGTCCATAACTCTTCCTCCGCAGATTTTGTGATAATGGCATCATCATGATCCGCTGTTCTTCTTTACTGGAATCCTTTAACAGATATACAGGCCGGTTCTTTACTTCCAGGTATGTCTTGGCAAGATACTGTCCCAGAATTCCGGTACACAGAAGCTGTACACCACCCACGCCAAACAAGATACAAACCATCGATGGCCATCCGGCCACCGGATCTCCCCAGATTAATGTACGGACTACGATCGCAACAATCATCAGGAATGATAATCCGCAGAACAAAACTCCCATATACGATGCAATCGACAGCGGAACTACAGAAAATCCCGTGATTCCCTCCAGAGAGTAAATGAATAATTTCTTTACATTCCATTTTGTTTCTCCGGCAGATCTTTCGATATTCTCATATTCCAGCCATTTGGTGCGGAACCCGACCCATCCGAAGATCCCTTTGGAAAAGCGGTTATATTCACTTATTTCCAGCACCGCATCTATCATCTTACGGTTCATCAGGCGGTAATCTCTGGCACCGCTTACAATCTCTGTCTTGGAAATCTTATTGATCACGTTGTAAAACTCTTTGGATAAGAATGAACGGATCTTTGGTTCACCTTTTCTGGTAGAACGTCTGGTTGCCACGCTGTCATATGGTTCTTCTTTCAAAATTCTGTACATCTCCGGCAGCAGTGATGGCGGATCCTGCAGATCCACATCCATAATCGCCGCATAATTGCCACCTGCATTCTGAAGTCCTGCATAAATAGCCGCTTCTTTTCCAAAATTTCTAGAAAAAGAAAGATACTGGCATCTTCCGTCCTTTCTGTGTAATTCTTTCATAATCTCATATGTTCTATCGGATGATCCGTCATCTACAAATATCAATTCGAAATCGGTCTGTTTCTTCATGTTATCCATGATTTTTTTCATTTCGGTATAATAGATCGGCAATGCTTCTTCTTCATTGAAACACGGAATGATAATACTGATCTTGTCCATAACAATAAGCCTCCTTACCTTTTTCTTGTGGTTATTGTAGGCTTGATTTCTTAAAGACATACGCAAATAATTCTTAATATTTCTTAAAAAACTTCTATAGTTTTTTTAAAGCGGACTCCGCACACTGTGCCTGAAGTCCGCTTTTCTAGTATATTCTATCGTTTCACTTCTTATTTCATAATCTCATACTCTGTCTATCATTTCTTAAATTAAAATATAAGTTCTATCTTCGTACCTTCACCCAGTTTACTGTCCACATGGATTTTCGCCCCATGAAGCATTGCTCCATGCTTTACGATAGACAGTCCAAGACCTGTTCCACCGGTTTCTTTGGAATGGCTTTTGTCTACACGATAGAAACGTTCAAATATACGGTCCGTCTCATTCTCCGGGATTCCGATTCCGGTATCCGTAACGCAGACCTTCTTTCCCTGCAGGGTATTGCCTACCCAGACGGTTAATTTCCCACCTTCTTTGTTATACTTGATCGCATTTTCACAGATATTGTAGATCATCTCATCCAGGATCTGGCGGATACCCACATACTCTACCGGTTCTCCTGTCACCTCTACATGCACTTTCCGCTTCGCTGCCTGTGGTGAAAGTCTGGTCAGAATCTCCCTTGTCAGCTTATAGAGATCTACCTCTTCTTTTTCCAGCTGCACATTGCCCTCATCCAGTTTTGATAACTTGATGATATCTTCTACCAAAGTGATCAGACGCCTTGCTTCATTATAGATTCTTTCCGCAAACCCTTTCATATCTTCCGGCTTTACCAGTCCGCTTTTCATGATTTCTGCGTAACCTGAAATTGACGTAAGCGGTGTCTTCAACTCGTGAGATACATTTGCCGAAAATTCTTTTCTCATATTGGCAACCGCATCTTTTTCTTTATTCTGCTTGTCGATACTCTGTAAAAGAGGTGTTAATTCTTCGTACACGTCATTCTCCAATGGATTCTCAAGATCCAGTCTGTTGATCGGGCGGATCAGTCTCGTTACCTGCCATTTTACAAGGATTCCCGCAAATGCCAGCATGATCAGTGCGATCAGCCCCATTGCAGGGAATACTTTCATTGCTGTCCGGAATGCAGTATCTACCGTCTTTGATACACGCAGGATATCTCCATTTTCTAATTTCACTGCATAATAGAACATCTCTTTATTCAATGTATTCGATTCACGGATATCCTGACCACTTCCGTTTTTCAGCGCAGCTTTTACTTCCGGCCGGTCCTTGTGGTTCTGAAGGGTTACGTCATCTTCTTTCGAGTCATATTTCACATTACCATCCGGATCGATCAGGGTAATCCTTGTATCCGCATGCACGTTATCCATCGTCTTCAGATAAGACTCCCCGGAAGTGTCAAGTGCTACGTTAATATAGTCCGCTTCCTGTCTTACCTCCCCTTCCATGATATGGATCGTCTGGCGGTATACAACCAGCGTGGTGATCGCATAAGCTATGATCATCGTCAGGGTAATGACAAGAATCATACTGCTCTGGATCTTTTTTCTCATACTTTGTTTCATACTATTACCTGCTCATACGGTATCCGACTCCGCGGACCGTCTCAATCTGTTCGCCTGCATCTCCAAGCTTCTGTCTCAAAGTTCTGACATGCACATCCACGGTTCTCGTCTCCCCGTCGAAATCATATCCCCAGATATCTTCCAGAAGCTGGTCTCTGGTAAGCACAATATTCGAATTCTTCATCAGGCGTTTCAGTAATTCATACTCTTTCAGTGTCAGGTTCACCACTTCTCCGTGAACGGTCACTTCATGCTTCTTCGGATCCAGCCGGATCTCTCCGATCTCAAATATATCCTCATCAGATATGCTTCCGTTTGCGCTGCGTCTTAATACAGCCTTGATACGTGAGATCAGTTCCATCATGCCAAATGGTTTTGTAACATAATCATCCGCACCGGCATCCAGTCCTTTTACTTTATCATATTCTGCTCCCTTGGCTGTAACCATGATGACCGGAATCTCTCTCGTTTTCTTAGATGCTTTTAACTTTCTCAAAAGCTCCATTCCGTCTTCTCCCGGCAGCATAATATCAAGCAAAACAAGCTCTGGCGTCTCTAATGCCAGAGCTTCAAGGAATGAACTTCCATCTTCGAATCCGCGCGCCTGAAACCCTGTGCTCTCCAGGGTATACACCACCAGTTCCCGTATGTTACTGTCATCTTCTACACAAAAAATCATTCCTCTTTCTCCTTCTTTATACTACAGAAGCCTTGTGGATCCCCGTGATAGAGAATTCCACCCACTCTGCGATATTCGTTGCATGGTCTGCGATACGTTCCAGATATTTTGCAACCATGATCAGGTCAATCGCCTCTACGCCCTGCTCTCCTTTATTTTCCGCAATAAAGTCGATCAGTGTTGTCTTCACTTCTTCAAAAAGTTCATCCACGATATCATCATCTTTTATGACTTTTCTGGAAAGTTCAAGGTCTTTTTCCACATATGCATTGACGCTGTCACGCACCATCTTTCCGGCTGCTTCGGACATTTTGATGATCTTTGGAATGTCCTGCGCTTCCGACTTCTCCTCTGTAATGATGATCTCTGCAATATCCGAAGCCTGATCGCCGATACGTTCCATATCTGTGATCATTTTCAGTGCCGCTGAAATCTGTCTTAAATCTCTTGCCACAGGCTGCTGCTGGAGAAGCAGTTTCAAACAGAGTCTTTCAATATCTGTCTCTGCCTGATCGATCTCTTCATCTGCCGCGATCACCTTCTGTGCCTGTTCCATACTTCCTTCTTTTAATGCTGTTGTTGCTTTTCCGATTGCAACTTCACATAACTCTCCCATACGTGTAAGCTGCTCATTAAGTAACTCCAGCTGCTGATCAAACCGATTACGCATATCCTAGCCAAACCTCCCTGTGATATAATCTTCCGTTCTCTTATCTGCCGGAATCGAAAATAATTTTTCTGTTTCATTATATTCAATGACTTCTCCCAACAGGAAGAATGCCGTATTATCAGACACACGTACCGCCTGCTGCATATTATGTGTTACCATAACGATAGTATAGTCTTTTTTCAATTCCATCGCAAGGTCTTCTATCTTAGATGTCGAGATAGGGTCCAGTGCCGATGTCGGTTCATCCATAAGGAGCACTTCCGGCTGCACCGCCAGTGCTCTTGCAATACAAAGTCTCTGCTGCTGGCCGCCTGACATTCCAAGTGCACTGGTCTTTAATCTGTCCTTGCATTCATTCCAGATTGCCGCATCTCTTAAAGATTTTTCTACCAGGTCATCCAGTTTTGCTTTTGAACGTATTCCATGGGTTCTTGGCCCATACGCAATATTATCATAGATACTCATTGGAAACGGATTCGGTTTCTGGAACACCATTCCAACTCTCTTTCGTAATAAATTCACATCGATATCACGGAAAATATCCTTGCCATCCAAAAGAATCTCTCCGTCAATGTTACATCTCTCTACCAAATCATTCATACGGTTGATTGATTTTAATAATGTAGACTTTCCACATCCGGATGGTCCGATGAATGCTGTGATCTTATTCGCTTCTATCTCAAGATTCACATTTTTCAGAGCATGGAAATCACCGTAATGCAGTTCCATGTTCTTGATACTTATTTTACTCATGTATGATTCCTTCCTGTTTTTCTGATTTATCTCTGCACATCTGCTATACTTTTGTAATCCGTTTGGCGATCATGCCAGACAGGGTATTGATCACAACTACCAGCACCAGCAGTACTACAGCTGTCGCATAAGCCTGATTCATATAAAGGCCTTCACTTGACAGATTATACATGTGCACTGCCAGGGTTCTTCCTGAACTCAATACATTCTCCGGCACCTTTGCAACAGTACCTGCTGTATAGATCAGTGCTGCTGTCTCTCCGACGATTCGTCCGATCGCCAGGATCACACCTGCAAGGATTCCCGGTATCGCCGATGGAAGTACGATCCGAAATACTGTACGTAATTTTCCTGCTCCCAGCCCGAAACTTCCTTCTCTGTAAGAATCCGGTACGGATTTCAATGCTTCTTCTGTACTTCTCATGATCAGCGGTAATACCATGATCGCAAGAGTAAACGCTCCTGCCAGAATCGAAAATCCCCATTTACAGGTATTTACAAAGAACAGCATACCAAACAGTCCATATACGATAGATGGAATTCCCTGAAGCGTCTCTGTTGTAAGTCTGATCACTTCTACAAATTTATTCCCACGTTTTGCATATTCCACAAGGAAGATCGCTGCGAAGATTCCAAATGGAACTGCGATCAGAAGTGATAACAGGGTCATGATCACTGTGTTGATCAATGCCGGCATCAGCGAGGCATTTTCCGATGTATAATGAAGTGAGAAAATGGATGGTTTCAAATACGGAACACCATGCGCCAGCACATATACGATCAGAAATATAAGTACTGCAAATGTCATAATTGCAGAAAGCATGACAAGAAGCATTACGATCAGTGATCCAGGAGTTCTGGTATATGCTTTTAACTTATCTTTCCATGTTACTTCATTACTACTCATAATTCTTCCCCCTCTTCAAAAGTGCTACACAGAAGTTCAGAAGAAGGATAAATACGAAGAGAACTACGCCGGTTGCAATCAGTGCTTCTCTGTGAAGTCCGGATGCATATCCCATCTCAATTACGATATTTGCTGTCAGTGTTCTGACTCCTCTGAAGATTCCTTCCGGCATTCTCGGCTGATTACCAGCCACCATGATCACTGCCATCGTCTCTCCGATCGCACGCCCGATTCCAAGAACAATAGCTGCCACTACTCCGGATTTGGCTGCCGGTAAAACAACAGTAAAGATTGCTCTTTCATGTGTTCCGCCAAGTGCTACCGCACCTTCATAGTACTGTGTAGGAACTGCTCTAAGCGCAGATTCCGTAAGTCCGATGATCGTTGGTAAGATCATCATTCCCAAAAGAATGGATGCCGTGATCATACTGCTTCCGTTTCCACCCTGATGAAGTGTTCTTCCGATTTCTCTTACCCACGGTACGAGAACTACAAGACCGAAAAATCCATAGACAACGGATGGGATTCCTGCCAGAAGTTCTGTTGCCATCTTCAGTGGTTTATAGATTACTTTCGGACAGTAGAATGCCATGAATACTGCTGTCAGGATTCCGATCGGTACACCGATGATAATTGCGCCAGCCGTTACATACAGACTTCCAATGATCATCGGAAAGATTCCGTATATGTCATTCTTTGGTTTCCATAATTCACCGGTCAGGAATTCCCCGAATCCGATTTTACTCATTGCAGGAATTCCATTTGCAAACAAGAAAATACAAATGAGTGCAACCGCCAGTACCGAAGCACAGGCGGCAACTGCAAACACTCCCTGCATGAATTTCTCTATCCATGCTTTTGATTTCATATTATTTCACTACCTCATCCCATGTGGTTGCATCACCAGTGTAAATTGTCTTTACCTGATCACTGCTGAGTTCATCTGTTGTATTGTTTTTATTTACAATAACTGCGATTCCGTCTGTAGCAATTACCTGGCTGTCCAGTTTATCTTTTTCTTCATCCTGTAATTCACGTGATGCCATTCCGATATCATAACTTCCATCGATTGCTGATGTCATACCTGTTGTAGAGTCTGTAGTCTGAAGCTCAATCTCTGCTCCTGTATTAACTTTCTTATATGCCTCGATCAGTTTTTCCATAACCGGTGATACGGAAGATGATCCGCCGACAACCGCTTTTCCGGATGGCTTGCTTCCCGCATAAGCTTCTGCTGAATCGTCTCCGATATATCCGTTGTCTGAAATCACCTGCTGTCCTTCTTTGCTCATGATATAAGCGATGAAGTCTTTTGCCACTTCGTTATCTGCACCTTTCTTTGTTGCAATGTTAAATGGTCTGCAGATTTTGTATTTTCCATCTTTGATGTTCTGCTCTGTAGCTTCTTCTCCGTCAATCTTTAAAGCTTTTACTGTATCATTTAATGATCCGAGGGATACGTAACCGATTGCATAATCATCTCCGGCTACTGTTGTAAGCATTACAGATGTGCTGTTTGTGATCTGTGCATCATCTGTTGTCATATCAACTTTTTCGCCGTCTTTCTTTTCTTCAATCCCGAAAAGTTCGATGAATGCTCCTCTTGTTCCGGAACCATCTTCTCTTGAAACAATTGTAATATCATTTGAAGAATCCCAGTCGCTTTCACTCTTGCTGCTCTTGTCATCTGAAGAAGCACTGTCGGAACTTCCACATCCAACTGCAAGTCCTGCTGTCATTGTTGCTACCGATAAAATTGCAATAAACTTTTTCAACTTCATAATCATACTCTCCTTAGATTCTCATCTTTTTTCATTCTGATTTTTTCTTTGTCGTTTTCGACAATAGCTATATTAATAGACGTTTGTTAAATCCAAAATCTGTGGATTGTTAAATGTATGTAAAGTGTATGCAGGAATTGTATGGAAATGTAAAATTGCTTTTTTTCATAGCCGGATTTTATGACTGTGTGCTTTCAAATTGAATTTCTTAATTTTTCATGCTATAATTCCTCTACAGGGCTGTCTGGAAATGCTTTTCCAGATATGTTTTTGTTACTTATTTACAAAAATAAACAGAAATTTTACATTATAAAGAAGAAAGAGGATTATAATTCTATGTGGATTGCAGATCAATGGAAAGATTATGAAGTAATCGATTGTAGTAATGGTGAAAAATTAGAACGCTGGGGGCAATACACTCTGGTTCGTCCGGACCCGCAGGTAATCTGGGATACTCCGAAGACGGAACGCGGCTGGAAACATATGAACGGCCACTATCACCGCAGTAAGAAAGGCGGCGGGGAATGGGAATTCTTCAGTCTCCCGGAACAATGGCAGATTCATTATAAAGAACTGACATTTAATTTGAAGCCTTTTAGTTTCAAACATACCGGCCTTTTTCCGGAGCAGGCAACGAACTGGGACTGGTTCTCTGAGAAGATCCGAAATGCAGGAAGACCGGTCAAAGTTCTGAACCTTTTTGCTTATACTGGTGGTGCTACTCTCGCAGCCGCTGCTGCCGGAGCAAGTGTTACTCATGTAGATGCTTCAAAGGGAATGGTTGCATGGGCAAAGGAAAATGCAGCTTCTTCCGGATTGTCTGACAGACCGATCCGCTGGCTGGTCGATGACTGTGTGAAATTCGTAGAGCGTGAGATCCGCCGCGGCAACCACTATGATGCTATCATTATGGATCCACCATCATACGGACGCGGACCTAAGGGGGAGATTTGGAAGATCGAAGATGCAATTCATCCGCTGATCAAGTTATGTACACAGATTCTGTCAGATGACCCATTGTTCTTCCTGGTCAACTCTTATACAACAGGACTTGCTCCGGCTGTTCTGACTTATATGCTCGGAACGGAGCTCAAGAAATGGAACGGACATGTGGATTCACAGGAGATTGGACTTCCTGTTACGCATTCCGGACTGGTGCTGCCTTGTGGGGCTTCCGGGAGATGGGAAGCGGTTTAATGCCCGGTTCTGAATAAAAATATAGAAGCGCTTTCTGTGCTTAAGAGTTTCTAACCATGATCTCATATATACAGAAAGCGCTTCTATATTTTTTTCAGTTCCGTTTTTGCTTGCTCTAATTGTTTCATTTTTATCTAGCTTGAAAGCCGCCAGGGACAGGAAAAAATCCACTTTTCCCGTCCCCTATTACATCTGCCAACGAATCACAGACCCGATACGTAAGCTTCCGTATCTCCTCCGTCGGCTGCACAAGATCCGGCACCATGATTACCTGCATGCCTGCCTGATGTGCCGACAGGATTCCTCCCGGAGCGTCTTCAAACGCCATACAATCTGCCGGCGGTATTCCAAGACTTTCACACGCCTTCTGATAGATCTCCGGATCCGGCTTCGCTTTCTTAACCATATCTCCACAGATCACATTGTCAAAATACGAATCTATCCCGGCCCGGATCAGATTCCCCATGGCATACTCTCTGCTGGAAGATGTCGCTACCGCCATCTTATATCCTTGTTCTTTTCCATATGCCAACAGTTCTTTTGCACCTCTTTTCAGCGGAAGGCCTTCTTTATCCACAATTTTCCAGAAGTTATCCCGTGTCAGTTCTCCAAATTCTTCAAATGGGAAATCTTCCCGGATATGTTTTCTGAAATATTCATTCCGACCCGCACGGTTCATTCCAAGTGTATGATAGATGACATCTCCCATATGCAGGATTTCCAGTTCATCACCTGCGATTTCCCATGAACGCTGTACAATACGCTCGGAATCGAACAACAGACCATCCATATCAAATACAAAAGCCTTTATGCCTGCCGCCTTCTTACATATACTTGAATTGCTGCTCTCTGTCTTATCATTACTTTTGTCTTTTTCAACAGCCATACTTAAAACTCAATTCCCCTGCCAAGCGCATCTTTCAAATAATCGGCTACTTCTTCCAACTTATGTACGGCCTCCATCTTTTCTTCAAATTCATCTCCGATGGATTCTTTGTTGATCAATGCCCGCTGAATTTTCTTTACATCTTTGATTAAATCCTCTGTCATAATAAAAACCTCCCTTTTGGTGTCTTTATCAGGAATTTGTCTGTAAGTATTCTTTTCCCGATATTGTTAGATGCATTATATCATATATCTTTTAATAAAATCTGACATTTTATTACATTTTTATTAATTTTCAAAGAATTCATTTAGTTTGCATATCTCTGCAATTGGGGACGGGGTTTTTTTAAAAAAACCCCGTCCCCTTCTTGTCCCTTTCTTTTATTGTTCCTGGCGCTGATCAAACAGACGAATGAATTCTTCCATCACCCGTGTCTTATGCTTATGTGTCTTATAATAGAAAAACACTTTCCGCTTCGCCTCTTCTCCATCTAATTTATAATACACAAGATTCTCAAAGGTCGGAAGCTGGCTTACCAGAATGTCACTGATAAATGTTGCCCCAAGCTGTGTGGATGACGCCATATATGCCGTAGACTGCTGGTTAAATTCCAACACGATATTAGGCTTAAATCCTGCATCCCGGCACAGCCTGTCTCCTCTGGTTCTTGTATCATTGCCCTGTGTCAGCATAATAAATGGAAGCTCTGCAAATCTTTCTAACGGAACTGCCAGATATTTCTGATTCAGGTACTTTTTGTTCTTTATATTTTCATAAGAAAGCTGATAATCTTTCAGTTCATCATTAACAGAAAAATGCTTCGGAACTGCAAGTAATATATTTTCTTCACAATAAGATTCTTTGTTGTAAAGGATACTGTCGTAATGATAATTATCGATTACAAAATCCAATGAATTATTACCAAGCATTTCTTCCAGCTCTGCTGTATTTCCTTCGATCAACTGGATATGTACATCCGGGAACTTCTGATTAAACTGTGTGATCAGCGAAGGTACTACATAGGCCGCAAACAGTGTACTTGCCCCGACTGCAAGGCTTCCTGTTTTTAGTCCTGACAGATCATTGATATAATTTTCCACTCTTTGTTCGATCTGCGCGATCTCTTCTGCTGCCTTGATATAGACTTCCCCTACTTCTGTAAGCTGCAGCGGCGTTGTACTTCTGTCAAACAATGGTTCTCCTATGTATTCTTCAATCTTCTTGATTCTTGCACTCAGCGACGGCTGACTGATGTATAGATTCTGCGCCGCTTTTGTAAAGCTTTTTTCTTTGTATACTTCGTATACGTATTTTTTCCATGTAAACATATTCTCTCAAAAACCTCTCTTAATTCTGTTACATTTTCCCATATATCTGTAAACTTTCCTATTTTATTCCAAAGAAACCTATGAACTATAGCTGTGTATCTATAATCATTATAATACTATAGATATTGGATTATCTATCCCCGCGGGCGTATCATAATATCAACAAATAAATTATTCCAATATGAATTTTGGGGTTTGTTGGAATAAAATATACTATACAAAGCGGGGAATAACATTATGAAACCAATATTACGTGCCGAACGCATGAAATCAGTACACTCTGATATCCGTGGTCCTTTATACGTTGAAGCCATGAAACGCCAGAAACAGGGCATCGATATCTTAAAATTAAATACCGGAAATCCTGCAACCTTTGGATTTGGACTACCAGACAGCATCAAAAATGCTCTGATGGAACATATGCAGGACGGCGTAGGCTACTGTGATTTTAAAGGAATGCCTCAGGCCAGACAGGCTATCTGCGATTACGAGACCAGTAAAGGAATCAAAGGCATCACACCGGATGATGTATTTATCGGCAACGGTGTCAGCGAAGTTGTATCTTTCGCATTGACACCTTTATTAAATGACGGAGATGAAGTCCTGGTACCTTCTCCAAGTTACTCTCTCTGGGGTAATTCCGTGTATCTGGAAGATGGAAAACCTGTCTTTTACACCTGTGATGAGAAAGCAGGCTGGTATCCGGACATTCAGGATATCCGTTCTAAAATTACAGATAAAACAAAAGCTATCGTTATCATCAATCCGAATAACCCAACTGGTGTACTCTATCCAAAAGAAATCCTTCTTGAGATCATCCAGGTTGCAAGAGAATTTGGTCTTCTCATCTTCTCGGATGAAATTTATGACCGTCTCGTTATGGATGGTAAGCAGCACATCTCTCTTGCTTCGCTGACAGAGGATGTTCCGGTCATTACTTTAAATGGTCTGTCCAAGTCGCACTGTTTGTGCGGATACCGTTGCGGATGGATGGTCATCAGCGGACCAAGAGAGCTGACTGAAGATTACAGACAGGGAATCATCCAGTTGACTTCACTCCGTCTGTGTGCCAATACCATGGCTCAGATCGTCATTCCGGCCGCTCTTGATGATATGGAGACACCTGCTTCTATGGTCCGCCCTGCTGGAAGAATCTATGAGCAACGTGAAGCAACCATTCGCGAACTCGAGAAGATCGATGGTCTGTCATTTATAAAAAATGATGCCGCATTTTATGTCTTTCCGAAACTGGACGTGAAGAAATTTAACATCACCAATGACAAGCAGTTTGCCCATGATCTGCTGGATGCCACCAATATCCTGCTCGTTCCGGGCAGTGGATTCGACTGGAAAGATCCGGATCATTTCCGTATCGTCATGCTTCCGCAGGCAGATGTCTTAAGTGATGCGATTCGCCGGATGGGAACCTTCCTTGACGGATATAAGCAGAAATAATATTGACCTTATCCAACCTTAAATAGTACATAGATAAAATACGTTCCCGGTGAAAATCCAATCTCTCTTTTTTCGTTAAATTCCCAAGCGTCCGGGAACGTATTTTTTATCTGCTTTTTACAGTATTCCAGGCTCCGACTACTTCATTTACGGTACTGACTGTCACAAATGCATGTTCATCTGTTTCGTGGATGAAAGATAATAATTTTCCATATTCATTCTTTTCTAATATCGTTACAACTTCTACATGCTCTGCATGATCCAGGCCTCCATATGCCGGATAAATCGTCGCACCTCTGCGTAATTCCTTCACAATATAATTCTGGATTTTTTCATGCTCCTTTGAAAGAATGGATACTTTCTTACGCACATGGAATCCATCACAGAACCGGTCTAATACCTGGCCGTAGATCAACGTACCGACAAGACTTATTACCATTGTCTCCCGGTCATATACAAAGATCGCCGTCATAGATATGAGCACACCTATGATCGTAATGCTCTGTCCTATTTTGAATCCCAGATACTTATTGATCAGCTTCGCAACAATATCAATTCCCCCGCTGGATGCATTCATGTTAAATAAAACGGCCTGTCCGGCACCAACCACGATCATAAAGCATACCAAATCGATCACGATATTCCCGGACAAGGATTCCACATGCGGAGTCAGTATCTCAAAAATCCTCAGATACATCGGAAGCATAAGTGATGCAAGAACGGTTTTCACACCGAATTCCCTGCCGATAAAAATATACCCTATGACCAACAGTATCATATTCAAGGCAAAGGTAATTGCCGATACCGGCAACGGAATGATCTTTACTAGGACAAGTACCAGTCCTGACAGACTTCCAAGTACCAGGTTATTTGGCATCATTTCATAATATACCGCTGCCGACATTAAGAACATGCCGCCCAGCATCATAAAAAATTCTTTTTTTGTTATCTTCATTTCCTTTATCCTTATATCCATATTTCTGCACAAAGATGTACTCCTCTTTTTCGATTAAAGAGGAGTACATCTTTTTCTGAAGGGTGTCTATGCCCAAATTTTTCAGGGCACATCTATACAAATTTTAAGTGATTGTCTTTCATTTACCGTTCACTGGCTAATCCACAAGTGCCGATAATTTTTTATCCAGAGCTATCATGATAAGAGCTGCCACGAATGATACAACTGCAACTCCGATACATGCCACCTTGAATTCAATCTTTCCGCCAAACAGCAGTCCATATACCGGACCATAGCTCTTGGCTGCAATGAATGTCGCAAATCCCCATACCGACATCATGACAGCCAGATAACGGCTCGGTGAATATTTACTGATGAAGGAGTGTCCCAGTGGTGAGAAGAACATCTCTCCCATTGTCAGAAGGAATGCGAATACGATCAGCCATAACACACTTGCCTTTTCCCCACCGCGCATGATGTCAATTGCTGCGTAGAAGAGATATCCGACACCGATGATCGCGATTCCAAGTCCGGTCTTTCTGAACAGACTCATATCCCCCTGTGGTCTTACCGCCAGTTTCTTCCATAATGCCGCTGTTACAGGTCCCAGGATAACACAGAACAGTGAGTTGGCTGCATCAAACCATGTAGACGGTACCTGATAACCTGCTACTACCCAGTCCATATTCTCTGCCCAGTAGAAATATACCGGCATATATCCCAGATACCAGAAGATCCAGAATACGATAGAGAATAACGAAGCTACAAAGATTGCACCGATACGTTTCTTCTCGATCGTTGTAAGCGGCTGCTTTGTTCCTGTCTCTTCTTTTTTCTTTGCCTCTGCTGCTTTTTCCTCTTCTGTCAGAGTCTTCTTGAATGGAAGCTTTCCAAGATCACCTAAGAATCTCCAGCACACAAAGATATACCAGAGTCCTCCGAGAACCATCATCAATGCTGCCATCTTAAAGCATGGTGCAAATCCAAGCACACCATCTTTTGCAAATACATCCTTATACAGAATTCCCACCAGGAATGTTCCGATGAATGCACCCACATTTACCAGTGTATAACGCATCGAAAATGCAGGATCCATCTGTGATTTGTCCGTGATAACACGTCCGATGATCGCACCATTTTTAAATAATGCAAGTCCCAGACTTACCAGGAAGATCATCGCATATACTCCGACGGAACTCTTTGCGATTCCTCCGGTAAAATATCCTGCCGCAGCAATAAACATACCAACCGGTGTTGTATATCTCGCACCGATATACTTATCTACGATCACTGCCCCAAACAGTGGAAGCAGATAAGAAAATGCAGTCAGGTTTGACTGCATGTTGGCAGCCACTGTATCCGAAAGTCCGAGTCCTCCGGTTGCAACCGAAGCAGTTACAAAAATCAAAATCAGCGAACGTCCCAGATAATATGCCAGACGTTCAAAAATCTCTGTACAGGCACATACCCAGAACGCTGCCGGGAAGCCTTTCTTTTTTGTCTCCATATTCTTTTCCCCACTTTTTTCTAAATTCAGTCTTTACTTTTTATGTACTTTTATTTTCTCTTCCTTATTTTGTACATATATCCTTGTCTGTCTTATTTTATATCTTTCAAGAATGCTTTATATCCTCTGTAAGCTTCATAAATATCAGCCTTGCTTGTCACCTCATACGGCGCATGCATAGAAAGCACAGCTACACCGCTGTCAATAACATTCATACCATAATTTGCCATAATATAAGCGATGGTTCCGCCGCCCCCAAGATCGACTCTTCCCATCTCTGCTGTCTGGAATCCGACTCCATTATTGTCTAATACCTGACGTACTTTTGCGATATATTCTGCATTGGCATCGTTACTGTTATTCTTTCCGCGGCTTCCTGTAAATTTATTAAATACCAGACCTCTTCCAAAGTATGCCGTATTCTTTTTCTCAAATGCATCTGCGTACAACGGATCATATGCCGCACTTACATCTGAAGAAAGCATATAAGAATTTCTCAGAGCTCTTCTGACTTTTAATGGATTACCGTCTTCGGTAAGTGCCATCAGTTCTGCCACATAATCTTCAAAGAATCTGGAATGCATACCTGTTGCCCCAACGCTTCCGATCTCTTCTTTATCTACCAGAATACAACAGCTTGTTCTTTCCGGATTCTCTGTTTCCAGCATTGCAAATAATGAAGTAAAGGCACAGACTCTGTCATCCTGTCCATATCCGATCACCATACTTCTGTCCAGTCCGCAGTCTCTTGCCTTTCCTGCCGGCACGATCTCCAGTTCTGCTGAGAGAAAATCTTCCTCTTCCATATCAAGATTCTCTTTCAGGAACTGTACTACGGCTGCCTTTACCAGCTCTTTTTCTTCTTTCTCTAACTCATCATTGCCTGTAAGCGGCTTTGTCGCAACGAGGATATCCAATCCTTCTCCTTCGACTACCACGCCCGCCTTCTTCTCAATCTGCTGCTGTGACAGATGGATCAGAAGATCTGAAATCACAAGTACCGGATCATCTTCCTTTTCCCCAATAATAATGTCCTGCACTGTTCCGTCTTTTTTTGCAATCGTTCCATGGATCGCAAGCGGAATTGTAACCCACTGATATTTCTTGATCCCACCATAGTAATGCGTATCCAGATATGCCATATCACTGTCTTCATATAATGGATTCTGCTTTACATCTATTCTTGGTGAATCAATATGTGCTCCAAGGATATTCATACCTTCTTCTAACGGTTTCTTACCGAGCTGGAACATTACAAACGCTTTCCCCATGCAGTCTGCATATACCTTATCCCCGGCTTTTAAAGTGGTTTCCTCGGAAATACAATCTTCCAGATTCTTATATCCCCATGTATCTGCCATCTTCTTTCCAAGCTTTACACATTCACGCTCTGTCTTTCCGATATCCAGACACTCTTTATAGCGGACACTCAGCTCTTCTAATTCTTTCTGCTGAATTTCTGTGTATTCTTTCCACATATTTTTTCGCTGCATTTTTTCGCTCCTCCTTTTTCCTTCGCAGTCTTTCTATAAAAATAGTATCTCCGTTCACAGAATATATCCAACAAAAAAAATGCATGTACTATAAGAAAATCTTATGTTTTTTGCATTATTCTGCCAAATATAAAATGTGTATTTTCCCTTATAAAACCACAAAAAATTATCGATCGTTTTTTACAATCGATAATTTTTTCTTATGATTTCACTACATTCTTAATTTCTTCCAGAACCTCTTTTACTTTCTTTTTGTTTCTTTTTTTTCTGTAGAATGCTTTGATCACGCACTCTCCGTCATATCCCGGAAGCAGAAGCATATCCCCATCACTATAAGAGAAATACTGACTGTCTGCCAGTGCATATCCGTCGTTAAATTCTACCTTTAATTTCATGGTATCCACATTGTCAACCAATTCTATTCCTTGTGTAAGCAATTGCGGATCATTCTTTTGTCCGTTCATCACACTGCATAAATATGACTTTGTTCCATATCTGATATAACGCTCAAGATCCTTTGCTTTAAACTCCGGCTGCTCATTTATCGATGATTCCAGTCCGATATATGCCCCGATCCGGCTGGATAGCAGCGGCTTTTCTCCGATTTCATCCGGCTGCTCCAACTCACTTAGTCCGTATCCGATATAAATATCCAATGTATTTTCTCTCAACATCCGGCTGCCTATGTAAGAATCCAGTTTACTGAAGCGGAAGTCTGCTTCGGAATGCTTATCATTAATCATCTTCTGCATCTTTGCCCAGAACAATTTGTTGATAGAACTGTCGATTCCGATACGGACCACGCTGCTTTCTTTATATCTTTCTATCTCATGCAGCATCCGTTCGTGTGTCTGCACCATCTCTCTGGCATACTCATAGACAATCTCTCCTAATTCCGTCAGGCAGATTTCTCCATTGCCTCTCTCCAACAGCATACCTCCCGCCATCTTTTCCAGAGACGCGATCTGCTGGCTCACTGCCGTCTGCGTCACATAATTTCTCGCTCCGGCTTTTGTGAAACTCTTTAGTTCCACTACATCTAAAAAATATTTATATTTCCAAAGACTCATTTTGCTTACTTCCTTCCAGTAACTGCTTCATATGATATATTTTTCTATTCTTCTTCGCCCTCTACCAGACTGTTCAACTTCTTATTGGTTGCAAATAACAATGCTGTAAAGATCAGCATGATTGCAAAGATTCCTACAAATACCGGGAATACATCAAACTTCTCGATAAATGCCTGTACAAATGGGCTGAGTTTATTTGCTCCAAATGTTGAGATTGCGATAACCCCCATTAAAAGTGACAGGTATTTCTTTGGCGTATACTTACTTACGAATGCATTACGAAGTGGTGAAAAGCACATCTCACCGATAGTAATAACCGTTGAGAATAATACCGGCCAGAGTACACTTGCTTTTACCGAAGCGTCTGCTCCAACTCCACGTAGCATTTCACATAATGCCATCACACCGAATGCCAGTCCGACGAACAGGAAGCCCAGTCCAACTTTCTTGAACATATTCATATCTCCCTGTGGACGTGCAGCAAGTTTCTTCCAGATAGCTGCCATAACTCCACCAAGTGCTACGCACAGAAGACCATTCCATGTCGTCGTGATCCATGACGGTGCGATTGCAAATGATCCAAGATTCATGTTGATGTAATCTGTCATGTAGATTACAAGTGCCAGCTCCTGCTGATAATAGAACAGCCAGAAGATTACGGATAATGCAGATACCAGGATGATTGCGAGCACACGATTTCTCTCCAGTTTTGTAAGAGGCTCTTTTGCTCCGCTCTTATCATCACCTTTGTGTGTTTCTCCGATAACTTTACCATTTTCGTCTGTCAGATATTTGAATGGCTTAATACCCTGTCCCTGTAAGTTCTTCCAGTTCAGTACAAACCACACCATACCGACCAGACACCAGAGTGCAGCTACAAAGAAGCACTGTATGAATCCTAATACCTCACCTTTCTTGAAAGCATGCAGATACAGGAAACCTGTCAGAAGTGATCCAATGAACGCTCCAACATTTACATAAGAATACTGGATAGAAAATGCTGCATCCAGCAGTTCTTTATTCTTATACTGACGTCCGATCAATGCATTTAAGTTACCTTTGAAAAGACCAGTTCCAATTGATACCAGGATGATCATTGCATTCACCATGCCAGGATTCGTTGCTTTCCATTCTTTCTATGTCATCTGTCGACAATCGTCAATGTTTGTATGTAATATATCATGTTTTTGTATATTTTTCAACGTATTATTTATATTTCCGTGTTTTTTTTGTTATTTATGCACAAATTCTATTATTTACAGCTTTAAAGCGTCATATTTCCTTTCAATATCTGGTGATACTTCAAATTTCCCCTATATTTATCTTATATTTTTATACAACAAAAAAAGAGAAATCCCCGCTGCCACACGTTTATTTCTCTTTTTCTTTATCTTCATTGCATATGATTTTTAAATTCGTTTTGAAATTTTTTCAGACGCACTCCGGTCTGCTTTTCTTCTATGATACCAGAAAATCCAGTGAAAATTTTGTATCTTTTTCTGTCTTTCCCTGCTCTTTTAGAAGTCTTCGTATTGTCCGCATATAGTGATCCGATAATGCCCGGCAGATATCATCCTTTTTTCTGCTTTTGCATGCATCCAGCACTTCCTTATGAATCGGATACTGTCTTTCTATAACTGCTTCTTTATCAGATGTCAGGTTGTATCCGGTAACAATATTGCCATAATTCAGGCTCTTCCAGGCTTTGTATAAAGTCTGCATTCCGGTCATCTTAATCAGATGACTGTGAAATTCATTGTCATATAAAAACAACTGATCATAATGGTCTTCATCCACATTTTTCATCTTCTCCAGAACTATTTCCATCTGATCTATTGTCTCTTGCGGAATATTTCCCTGCAAAAGTCTGACTGCCATAATTTCATAATTGGCACGCATCAGGTAGATTTCAAAAGATTCTTCCAGTGATATCTCTTTTACTGAACAGCCTGCATTTCTTACGTATTCGACCAGACCTTCATTCTCAAGTTGTCTTAACGCTTCTCTGATTGGCGCACGACTTGTCTTGAATTCCTTAGCCAGTTCCTGCTCTACTATCTTCTTGCCCGGCTCAAACTCCCTGCGGATGATCCGTTTTCTGATAATGTCTACAATATTTTCCCGTAATGTTCTATATCCTAATTCTGCCATAATATTAATCCTGTTCCGTCCATTTTATTGCTTTTTCAGCTTTGAAGCTGTGTATAAATGATGACTCCTTATACCTTACACAACACCGTTTTTATTATAACAGTAGAAATTATTTCTTGTCTATATACCATCATTCATTTCTTCTATAAAATATTACGATATATAAAGCGCCGAAACATCCTGTATTTCAGCGCTTTAACTCCTAATCTTCTAACATATAATTTCCATCTGAAGCAGTTGTAATATGTGATCCATAAAATGTCTTTACAGCTTTTATCATATATTCCGTATCCTTCACACCCGCTGTCTCATAAGCTGAATGCATTGCAAGCTGCGGAAGTCCGATATCCACAGTATTCATAGACACCTGTGCCATTGCAATATTTCCAAGTGTGCTTCCACCAGCTTCGTCCGAGCGGTTCGCAAAGAACTGTACCGGAACACCTGCTTTTTCACAGATCATCTTAAATACTGCAACACTCACTGCATCGCTTGTATATTTCTGACCTGCGTGGGATTTTACCACGATTCCGTCATTCATATATACACAGTTTGTTGCATCCGTCTTCTGCTTATAGTTCGGATGTACCGCATGCGCATTGTCACAGCTTAACATAAAGCTGCCGGCAACCGCACGGTAATATTCTTCTTCCGTATTTCCAAGCGCCTTATTCGCTCTCCAGAGAACATCGTATAAGAATGTAGAAGCAGCTCCCTGTTTTGTACCTGAACCAACCTCTTCATTATCAAAACATGCATATACATTAATATTCTTATCATTTTCTGCTTCAAGGAATCCCTTCAGCGATGTAAATGCACACTGCAGGTCATCCAGTCTCGGGCATCCGATAAATTCTCCGTCACTTCCCCATCTTACTGCTTCCATACGGTTATATAAGAACAGATCCATACCGTAAATATCTGTCGTTTCTACTCCAAGTTCTTTTGCAACTAAGGATTTTACCTCTCCTGGTTCTTTGACACTTCCTGATAATACCGGCAGCATGTCTATCTGCTTGTTAATGGCTCTTCCTTCATTGACCTTACGGTCCATGTGAATCGCAAGGCTTGGAATCATCAGCAAATCCCTGTTGATCTTCACAAGCTTTGTCTCAATTCTGTCCCCATTTTTTACCATAACTCTTCCGGCAAGCGACAGTGGCCTGTCAAACCATGTAGAACAGATCATTCCACCATAGCCTTCTGTATTCAGAACAGTATACTTTTTCGCGATCTCTATCTCTGCATTTTCCTTTAACTTAAATGCCGGTGAATCACTGTGGGATGCTGTTACATGAAAGCTATAGTTTTCCAGATCTTTTCCCGCTTTTAATGCTATGATACTGGAATTATTTCTCGTAACATAATATTTTTCCCCCGGTTCCAGATTCCATATCTCCGATTCTTTTAATTCCTGGAATCCCTCTTTCTTTAAGAGCATTTTAATCTCGTCTATTGCATGAAATGCTGTCGGCGCATGCTCTATAAATGTTGTAAGTTCTGATATGATATTTGTCTCCATAACGTTCCTCTTTGTCTTTTATTTGATCCGTTTTTCTATATTCAGACTCTATCGGCTGTTCTTCCCCGCCTTTACTTTGCCTGATTCTTTCGTTCTCTTTCTGCAAGCTTTGGCATAATAAGTCCGAGTGCGTTCAGAACAACCGGTGTAATTACATTTAATGCAAATGTAAATGGATCCTTATTGTACATACCCATGATACAGCAGATTGCAGTCACGAACAAGCACCATCCACCAAAGAAATATGCAACCTTCTGGTTTTTCACAAACCGGTATTCGGCCGGTATCCTGTCATATGCTTTTCTAAGTCCCAGATAAGCTACGAATACCCAGATATAACGCATCGGCATACATACGGAATTCAGTCTTGTAAGCTGCTGTAATACAGCTGTTGCTCCCGGCATGAATGTCTGGATCAGAATGATTGCTCCTGCAAGAACGACTACCATCAGGATTCCGTTATAATATGCCCCGTATTTGTTCTTCTTACGAAGACCAGATGGGATAAATTCTTTTGTCTTTTCATTATCCAGTAACATTCTAAGCGGTGCGTCGATACTTAAGGCAAGTGCCGACCATTTTATCTTCTTATCATCAGACATATTCTCTCTACCTTTTCCCTTCTGCCTGCATGTTCCTGTTCCTGGAGCATGTCTGATAAAGCATTTTTCAGACACACTCTGGCAGTTCATACAGGCCTTTCTAGTGATTTATTCCGGTTATATATATTCTATTGTTCTAATTGTTTCTTAATATGATGCCCTGATCGCTCTTCGGCAATGCTGCTCCTGCAATCCTTCAACTTTTAATATATTATTTTGTAAATTTCCCAATAATGTCTTTTACCATGATAACTGCTTTATCCATACCTTCTACCGTAATGTGTTCATACACTCCATGGAATGCATAACCGCCGGTTCCAAGATTCGGACAAGGAAGTCCTTTAAAGCTCAGTCTTGCGCCGTCTGTTCCGCCTCGGATCGGTGCTACATCCGGTACAATTCCAGCCGCTACTGCTGCTTCTTTTGCATATTCGATCAGCTGCATGCATGGTTCGATCTTCTCACGCATGTTGTAATAAGATTCTGCAATCTCAACTTCAACTGTTCCTTCTCCATATTTTTCATTCAGCGTTTTTGCAATCTCTTGCATTTTCTGAGCTCTTTCATGGAACTTGTCTGTGTCAAAATCACGGATAAAATATTTCATCTTTGTTTCTGTGACATTGCCATTAAAACTTACCAGATGATAGAAGCCTTCATCCCCTTCGGTTGTCTCTGGTCTTTCTGATACAGGAAGCATCTGATGGAATTCTGTTCCGATTGTCTGTGAATTTACCAGTACGTCTTTGGCGGTTCCTGTATGCACGCTGACACCATGAATCGTGATAAATGCCGTGGATGCATTAAAATTCTCATACTGTATCTCTCCTTCTGCACTTCCATCCAGCGTATATCCGTAATCCGCCCCGAAGCCTTCCACGTCAAAATGTTTCGCTCCTCTTGCAATCTCTTCATCCGGTGTAAATCCGATGCAGAGCTTTCCATGTGGAAGTCCTTCTTTTATAATCTCTTCTACAACTGTCAATACTTCTGCAATTCCCGCTTTATCATCCGCACCGAGAAGTGTCGTTCCGTCTGTTGTGATCAATGTCCGTCCTTTTAAATCTGCCAGATATGGAAATTCTTCTACTTTTATCATCCTTCCACTCGTTCCAAGCACTACGTCTTTTCCATCATAATTCTCAATGATCTGTGGATGGATGTTATCTCCTGGTGCATCCGGTGCAGTATCCATATGTGCGATCAGTCCAAGAGCCGGCACATTTTCGCATCCGGCAGTTGCCGGAACCGTTCCATACACATATCCTTTCTCATCAACCCTGGCATCCTGGATTCCAATCTCTTTCATCTCATCTACCAGGAGTTTTGCCAGCACAAGTTCACGTTCTGCTGATGGCACCGTTTCACTCGTCTCATCACTGGTGGTCCATACAGACACGTATTTTAAAAATCTTTCGTAAGCCTTCATCTTACTTCCTCGCTTTCTCTTCTTATGTCCTTTCCCAAATCTGCCACAAAAGTAAATGTGGAAAGATTCACGAAATACATTTATTCATATCCTTATTGTAAAGCATTCTTTTCCAAATGTATATTGGCGAATGTCGACAATATAATGTTCTTAATTTTGTTATATTTTTTCTTTGATTTGTGTTAAAATTCTTCTAGAGTATTTTTCAGAGGCGCTTTGAAGTGTAACTGAAAATACGCTTAGATACTGTAAAATTTTTAAAGTGAGGTATATACATATGAAATTAATGATTGCATCCGATATTCACGGTTCTGCTTATTACTGCCGTAAAATGCTCGACGCTTATAAGCGCGAAGGAGCTGACCGTCTGCTTCTCCTTGGAGACATTCTTTACCATGGTCCACGCAATGACCTTCCAAAGGATTATGCTCCAAAGGAAGTCATCGCTATGCTGAATCCTATGAAGGAAGAACTTCTCTGTGTCCGTGGTAACTGCGATACAGAAGTGGACCAGATGGTTCTCGAATTCCCGATTCTTGCTGACTACTGCTTCCTTGAAATCGACGGACGCACCATCTTCGCTTCCCACGGCCACCATCACAATCCGAAGAATCCGCCAATGCTCAAAAAAGGCGACATTCTTCTGAATGGACATACGCATATTCCGGCAAATGAGGATATGGGAGACTTTATCTATATGAATCCGGGATCTGTGTCTATTCCTAAGGAAGGATCTGCACATGGATATATGATTTTGGAAAATGGGGAGTTTGTCTGGAAGGATCTTGAAGGAAATGTAGTTGCTGTTTAATACATTAATTTGGGTTGGATTCCCGGTCCTTGCGTATGGCAGGCGATAATTAATGTATTAAATTGAGGGCGTAACTGAGGATGCTTACCCCGGTAGTTCTTTTTATGATACTCCCGGGGTAAGCACTCACAGTTACGCCCTCCAACTATTTCATACACTACCGCCTGCCAATCACGACATGAGAAAGCGCTGGTATCCTGTTTGCAGCGTTTTTTGGCGCGATGTGTAGAAGTTCTTAGGCAGTTTGACTTTCCGTTAAAGGGACGGAGCGACACTGTTTGAGCCGAACGGCGAGTTTGGAGCGGAGTCCCTTTCGTCCTTAGGAAAGTCGGACTGCCTTAGAACTTCTGCATCGTGACATCTAGCAGCAAATAGGATACCAGCGCTTTCTCATGGACCGGGATGCCACAATGAAACAGTGTATTAAACAGCCAACTTTAATTCGAATAATTCCGCCGGTATATAATGCTTACTAACCACCAAAATCTCATCATCCTCATCACACACATTTTCCTGCGTAAGTAAAAAAGAATCATGACTGGAAAGCTTATAATTCTTCGCAGAAAAATTACCGGCCGTAGAATATGTAATACTACGGCTGCAGTGGTGGCCAGGCTGATAGCACTCATGTTCTAGAAATTCCAATAAAGCATCCGTACTGTTCAGATCAATATGCAGTCGTCCGACTAACTCAATTGGCATAAAACTCAGGGAATATGCGACGGTATGTCCTTCGTGTTTGTACCAGCGGTCTACAATGACAACGGCGGCGGTATAATGCTCGAAGTTGTCTAGAATAGATTTTGATGGAGGCTCGATCCGAAATTCCAATTCTACGCTGTCGAGTTCCTCCTGGCAGTAGTCGTAGATGGGATGCTGTATTGATACATCAGAATCCGATGGTTCACTGACGGCATCTGTATCAGGATTTGCAGAACCTGAAGAAGTCCCGGATTTTGCGGATTTAGGCCCCTTAGTTCTGGCCGGCTTTGGTGTACGTACGAAATGTCCGACACCTTGTACATCTTTGATCAGTCCGTCTTCTCTTAATAAAGTAAGAGCTTTACGCAGTGTCATACGGCTGACATTCATAGTTGTAGAAAGTGTTGTCTCTGATGGAAGCTGGGAACCAGGTTCGTAGGTTCCATTTTGGATCAATTCATATAATTCATCATATATTTTTACATGTTTCAATTTCTTCGCTTTAGACTTGTCTACTTTGTTTTCCATAAATTCATTTGCTCCTGTATACTAAAAATATAGAAATAGAAGGGGAATAAGATTAAAATGGCGTATTTACAATATTCTGTTCCGCTTTCGTTATTCGGCGTGTCAATAAGTATAAAGTGCGCGTATAGTTGAATGTTCAAAGGAATTCTTAGCATTTATATAGTAAGAATTATATTACGAGCATGTATAATCTGATTCAAACCCTATTAAAATAATAAAAGTAAACAGGTTAAAAGTCAATGTCAATTCCGGCTTATCTAATTTGTACAAGTATATATTGTGTAAATTAGACAAAAACAAAGTATGATGTTTGTAAAATGTTGCATATTGCAAATAGACTTGTATAGTTATAGAATAGACAACGGCAAGACAAGTAATAGACATGTATAAAATGAAAATAATATTTTAATTTCTAAGGAGGACAAATAACATGCAGAATTATTCAGGAGAAGTAGGATTACAGTATCATTTACAGATCAGACCAGGAGACGTTGGACGTTACGTTATCATGCCTGGTGATCCAAAGAGATGTGCAAAGATTGCAAAACATTTTGATGATGCTAAACTGATTGCAGACAGCAGAGAGTACATCACTTACACAGGTTACTTAGATGGGGAAAAAGTAAGCGTAACATCAACAGGTATCGGTGGACCGTCAGCATCTATCGCACTCGAAGAGCTGACACTTTGCGGAGCAGATACATTTATCCGTGTCGGAACATGTGGAGGAATTGAACTGGATGTCAAAGGTGGAGACATCGTAGTTGCAACAGGAGCAATCCGTATGGAAGGAACAAGTAGAGAGTATGCACCGATCGAGTATCCGGCAGTTGCAGACCTTGATGTAACAAATGCACTGGTTGCAGCAGCAAAAGAACTCGGACATACATACCATGCAGGTGTGGTACAGTGTAAGGATGCATTCTACGGACAGCATGAGCCGGAGAGAATGCCGGTAAGCTACGAACTTCTTAATAAATGGGAAGCATGGAAACGTATGGGATGCAAAGCTTCTGAGATGGAGTCAGCAGCACTTTTCATCGCTGCAAGCCACTTAAGAGTACGTTGCGGATCTGACTTCCTTGTAGTAGGAAATCAGGAAAGAAACGCACTTGGAATGGAAAATCCGATCGTACATGATACAGAAGCAGCTATCACAGTTGCTGTAGAAGCAATCAGAAAACTGATCAAAGCAGATCGCGAGAAATAAGATCAGAACGGAGGAACGAGATGAAAGTCTTTTTAAATTTATTGGGGATTGTGGTTGTAATCGGACTGATCTTTCTGATTTCCTGGGATCGTAAGAATATCCGCTGGAAAGCAGTAGGAAAAGCAATCATTGCACAGTTTGTCATTGCGATCTTACTTGTAAAAGTCCCGGTTGGCAAGATGGTTGTGTCTGCCATATCGGACGGTGTAACAGCAGTTATCAACTGCGGACAGAATGGTCTGTCATTTGTATTCGGAAGTCTGGCAGACAGCAGTACTCCGACAGGAAGTATCTTTATCGTACAGACACTTGGTAATATTATTTTCGTATCTGCACTGGTAAGCTTACTTTATTACCTTGGAGTGCTCGGATTCGTAGTAAAATGGATCGGAAAAGCAGTTGGAAAACTGATGGGGACAACAGAAGTAGAAAGCTTCGTTGCAGTTGCCAACATGTTCTTAGGCCAGACGGACAGCCCGATCCTGGTAAGCAAATATATCGGGAACCTGACAGACAGTGAGATCCTGGTTATCCTGGTATCTGGTATGGGAAGTATGTCAGTATCTATCCTCGGAGGATATCATGCACTTGGTATCCCGATGGAATATCTTCTGATCGCCAGTGCACTGGTACCGGTTGGAAGTATCCTCGTTGCAAAAATGTTACTGCCGCAGACAGAGCCTGTACAGTCTATCACAGACGTAAAGATGGACAACAAAGGTAATAACGCTAACGTGATCGACGCGATCGCAGAAGGTGCCGGAACAGGTATGCAGATGGTAATCGCTATTGCTGCATCTCTGGTTGGTATCATTGGTATCGTTGCAGTAATTAATATGATTCTTGGATTTGCAGGAATCAGCCTGGAGCAGATATTCTCTTATGTATTCGCACCGTTTGGTTTCCTGATGGGACTTGATACCAATCAGGTACTGATGGAAGGTGCATTCCTTGGAAACAAACTGATCGTAAATGAGTTCGTTGCTTTCCAGGATCTGGGAAAAATTTTATCATCTTTAGATTACAGAACCGGAATTGTATGTTCAATCTCCCTGTGCGGATTCGCAAACCTTTCAAGCCTTGGAATCTGTGTATCTGGTATCGCAGTACTCTGTCCGGAAAAGAAGAGCACTCTTTCAAGACTGGTATTCAGAGCAATGCTCGGTGGTGTATTTGTAAGTATTTTAAGTGCGATGATCGTTGGACTGATCACGTTGTTCTAATATAAGATCAGTTAATAGAGAATTCTGGAACAGGAATGCAAATACGTTACTGTTCCAGATATTTGATATACGAGAATTAAGAAGGTGTATAATATGAACGAAAAGAAATATAAAAGAATATTTACCGTAGTCATAGATTCACTCGGCGCCGGCGAAATGCCGGACGCCGCTTCTTATGGTGATGCAGGGACAGATACCCTGGGACATATTGCGGCAAATGTAGATGAACTTAAGATTCCAAACCTGCAGAAGCTTGGAATGGCGAATCTGAAAAACCTTTCCGGAATTGAACCAGCAGAAAAGCCACTGGCTTATTATGGAAAATTAAGAGAAGCAAGTAACGGAAAAGACACAATGACCGGACACTGGGAGATGATGGGACTTCACATCACCACTCCATTCAAGACATTTACAGAGACAGGATTCCCAAAGGAACTGGTCGATGAATTGTCAAAGAGAACCGGACGTACGATCATCGGTAATAAGAGTGCCAGCGGAACCGAGATACTGGACGAACTGGCAGAAGAAGAAATCGCAACCGGTCACATGATCGTCTACACATCTGCGGATTCTGTCCTTCAGATCTGTGGAAATGAAGAGACATTTGGTCTGGATGAATTGTACCGCTGCTGTGAGATCGCCCGTGAGATCACGATGAAAGATGAGTGGAAAGTCGGACGTGTTATCGCAAGACCATACGTCGGCAAGAAAAAAGGCGAGTTCAAACGTACCAGTAACCGTCATGACTACGCATTAAAGCCATACGGAAGAACTGTACTGAATGCATTGAAAGATGCAGGTCTGGATGTCATTTCTGTTGGTAAAATCTTCGATATTTTCGATGGAGAGGGAATTACAGAGTCAAATAAATCCAAGAGTTCCGTACACGGAATGGAGCAGACGATCGAGATCGCAAAGAGAGATTTTGAAGGATTTTGCTTTGTCAACCTGGTAGACTTTGATGCTCTGTGGGGACACAGAAGAGATGTCAAAGGATATGCACAGGAGCTTGAAAAGTTTGATGTCAAACTTGGGGAATTATTAGGTGAACTAAAGGAAGACGACCTTCTGATCATTACCGCTGATCATGGAAATGATCCGACACATACCGGAACTGACCATACAAGAGAAAAGGTACCGTTCCTTGCGTACTCTCCGTCTATGAAAGAAGCAGGAGAACTTGAAGAAGCAGACACATTTGCCATTATCGGAGCAACGATCGCAGACAACTTCGGTGTTGGGATGCCGGAAGGAACGATCGGATATTCGATCTTGGACAAGTTGAACTAAAAAAGTTGAACTAAACAAGCTGAATGAAACAAACGGATCAGACAAACTGAAAATTAATAAACCTATCACAACGGATGAATATTTATGATTACAACCATTGCGGAAATGTATTTTCCGATGGCTGTAGTCATAAAGCAATGTATGAAAAAAGAAAGGCAAGAGATTATGAATACAAGTGAAGTTTTAAAAATTGTTGACCACACATTATTAACACAGACAGCTACATGGGAAGACATCAAGACAATTCTTGATGACGGAATCAAATACGAAACAGCTTCTGCATGCATCCCGGCTGCATACGTAAAACAGGCAGCTGAATATGTAGAGGGAAAACTTCCGATCTGTACAGTTATCGGATTCCCGAACGGATACAGCACAACCGCAACAAAAGTATTCGAGACAAAAGATGCAATCGCTAACGGAGCATCTGAGATTGACATGGTAATTAACATCGGATTCTTAAAAGACGGAAGATACGATGAAGTAGAAGAAGAAATCCGCCAGATCCATGAAGCATGCGATGGAAAGATCTTAAAAGTCATCATCGAGACTTGCCTTCTGACAGAAGAAGAGAAGATCAAGATGTGTGAGATCGTAACAAAAGCCGGAGCAGAATTCATTAAGACTTCTACAGGATTCTCCACAGCCGGAGCAACATTCGAAGATGTAAAACTGATGCATGATCATGTTGGAGAAGGTGTGAAGGTAAAAGCAGCAGGCGGAATCAGTTCATTCGACGACGCTGAGAAATTCATGAGCCTTGGAGCAGACAGACTTGGAACAAGCCGTCTGGTAAAAATCATGAAAAATACAGATAACGGTGCAGGATACTAAGATATGAGTTCTTTGTGTGCATTAAGCATTGTAACAGCAGTCCTCTGTGGTATCTGGTCTTATCTTGCAGGAATCGCCGGACTGATCGGCTGGGCCGGATTTGCAGGATGCACTACCTACTTTGCCTGTGGCAAACATGGCATGAGTGGGGTGAAAAAGACCGTTGTTACAAATCTTGCAGGTGTCGTATGTGGGATGACGATCATTACACTGAGTAAGTTTAGTCCGGTGTTCGGCAACCTTGGAATCTGGTGCGGGATCATTACATTTGTGATGTGCATCATTGCAAAATCCGAGTGGTTTGATTTCTGCCCGGGAACATTCATGGGATGTTTTACAACATTCGCAGCGGATGGGAACTGGAGTGTGCTTGTGGTATCGCTGGTGATCGGGGCATTTTTAGGATTTGCCTGTGAGTATGGAGGAAACTGGCTGTATCAGGCAGTGACTGAGGAAAAGAGATGTAATACATATGTGGGAGAAAATGTATTGCAGGAGAAGAGAGAGATTGAATAATTTTCATATCCTTGGAAAACCTTTTTACAAGGTTTTTCAGGGATTTTTCTTTTTAGTAAATACAAATAATGACCATATTTGTTAGTGGGCTACCATCTGGGGCAGGAGTTCTGCAAAACCAGAGTATCGCGAGAAGGGAGCTGAAAAGGAGCCGAAAGGGAGCCAAAAAAGGAGATAAAAGAAAGTTGGATATATTGCAACGATTGGAAGAAAATCCGGAGATAACAAAAGTTGAACTTATGGAAGAACTTGATTTATCGAGAAAGCAGGTTCAGAAGCTTATAAAGGAATTGTGCAAGAATGGATTGGTTGAGAGACAAAGATCCCATAGAAGCGGAAAGAGGATTGTAAAAAATAATAGATGACATTTGAGAATACTTTAGGGATTCTCGGAAAAAAGCCGTGCAGAGGTTATGCGAATGTGGTTGTTCGAATATGAATAGGCAAAACATATACAAATGAAGAAAGAAGAATCATATAAAGATGATAAAAGAGAACATCTCATTATATTGGCAGTAAACTAGATTTTGCGTCCTCTGGCGGTCGTAAATGCATTTTAGAACGGTCGCTCTGTGGAAAGAACCGTTCTACCGTTTATGATAGAATCACTTACACTTCGTTGTAAGTGGAAAGGTTTAAAGCCGACATAATCAGCTAGAGCGTGTTTGAAAAACATTTTAAGTTGTTCATTTTAACCAAATTAATATTGAGACGATGCAAAAAAAGATTAAGTGAGAGAGACGAGAGAGAAGCTGCCTGTTGTCAGGCAGCTATTCCTATTCTGGGCGACTCACTTTGGGGTTAATAATTCTCTATTGCATCAAGTATTTCTTGATAATTGCATAAGCCATTGCCAACATATCGCGAGTCTACATATTCAGCTCCATCAAAAGGAGTAATTGATTCATCTGTATTGTAGACAGCGTTAAGTTTTTGCGTATATTCTTCATATGATACATTTTGCCCATCCCAGTTATAATTATAAATTGGCATACCATTAGCATCAATTTGAGGATATATCTCTTCACTGCCATAAAAACCATTGTGTTTAAGAACGATTTGTCCGTTTTCGATACTATAGATTCTGTCTTCATAATGATCCATGTGACCGTAAGCATCATGGAACAAGTTTTTGTTCGGGATATAGCTGAATCCATAATTCCATAGTATTTGAACGACAAAACCATTTTCTTTTGAATAAGTTGCTACAAAATCCCCATTGGCTGTTGAACCGAGATTTCCATATAGTTCAGGAATTGTGTCATTATTAATATCGATTAAAGTATAAATATCAAGTGAATTACCAAATGAATCAGTTAGATTGCCATGTTCCTTTACATAGTTGCTATATGCGTCTTTCCATGCTTTTGTAAGTTTTTTGATATCAGCGGCAGAAGTATCAGATGATTCTTTGGTATCTTGTCCTTTTGTTTCGGGAAGAAGTTTTCTTATAGTGTATCTCTTATCTAGGCCATCCATTGCTGTCAGCCCAGTCAAAATGCAACCGTTTTTACACATTCCGACTTTATTTATGGTAATCTGATAAGCTTCACTTGCTGTTTGATATTGTGTGTCTTCTTTTATTGTTGTTAATTCATTAAAAAATGAAGTCCTGGAATACATTTCATAACTTTGAGTGACACTATCGGTATAGCCAAGAACAATATAAGCACCTTTGTTAATAAAAGATGTTGCTAGTTCATTATCTTTAAGAGAATAGCAGTTCCCAAGAAAAATGAGAGCGCCTTTCATACTGCTAATATATTCGTCAATAAATTTACTAGTAATTGCAAAATGCAATGGGATATCTGGAAATGTTGTTGTTGTAATTCGACCTTCTTCCATATCATTTATATATGAACCAATTTCCCACATATCCCATACGGATGCATTTTCTCCGGTAATAAGCGCTGAATGTAGCTCTTCATTGTATCCGCCATGTCCTTCCCAAATGATAATATTATAGTTTCCTAATTTTTTTAGAGATTCAACAGTTACATCGGCATTAGTTAATGAAGTATTATATTCATATGTGCCAGGAAGAGTATTAGCAATAAGATTAGCATTGGATTTCGGATAAAGATCTTCTTTACGTTTAATTTTTTCGTCATTAAATGCATCTAATTTTGCTATATTATAAGACTGAGCAACAGTCAAATCATCCTCGTTAGGTTCTATTGTAATAATATTTCCACCTAAGGCAGGTTTTGGCGTATAAGATTTGGGGGAAGTAGAATTTTCTGCGGTAGTACCACTAAGAGTACCTTCTTGATATGGAATAAAAAGATTGGTGATACCACTTGTGTAAGTAATAAATATATTATCATCTTCTCGCGTATAATGGTCGATTACACCGTCCGAAACACCTTGAGCAACAAAATTTTCTACATCATCTAGTAATGGAGTTATATTATCACTATCGACATAGCCATTATCATTCAAATATTTTGTCTTTTCTATTTCTACAAGCTTATTGTTAAAATTACTGAAAGTATTAAAATCTTCTTCTGTAATGTCTGATTCATCAGGATTAGTTCCAGTTTTATTTGATTCAATATTTGTTTGCTTTTTGGTGTCTTTTGTTTTATTTTTTTCGTATCCAAATAGTATTAAAACCAGAACAACCAAAATAGATAGTAAAATAATAATTATGTTCTTTTTTTTCATAACATTCCTCCCATAGATCATATATTTTTATGTAATTATTGTATCATATCGGTTATATAACAGTACAGAAGAAAACGAATTAGCAAAAGGAACATCTTTTAAAGACATCGCCGCTTTTCTATGCAAAGATCCAACAACCATATCCAAAGAAGTACGTGCTCACCGAATCTCAGATTGGTATCACAAAGGCACTTTTTATAATTCGAAGAACTTTTGCATCCATCGTTATCATTGCAAGAAGACTAATGCTTGTGGAAAAATTCTTCTCTGTGGCATTAAGTGTACTTCTTGCCCTACTTGTAATCAGACTTGCAGAGATTTTGAAAAGGAACGTTGTAAACGCTTAGACAAAGCACCGTATGTTTGTAATGGATGGAAAAAGAAGAATCATACGAAGATGGAAAGAAAGATGGAACGAAAGAATACATTATTACTTTAGTTGGAAAGCTGAAACATAAAGGAAAAACAACAGACGAAATTGCAGAGATACTCGATGAGCCGATAGAAAAGATACAAAAGATATGTGAAGTAGCTGAGAAATATGTTCCGGATTACGATGTTCAGAAGATATATCAGAAATTAGAAAATAGTGAATTTAAAAACGAAGAATGAAATAAACACAAAAGCTCAGAAAATGTGTGGAATATTTTCTGAGCTTTTTCCATACTGAGATATGAAAAAAGGTTAACTGAATACTTTCTTATATCTTATTTTAGATAAGTTTATAAAGATTCAGCAGCTGCATTCTCCGTCTGCAAAGCATTCTCCGCTTTCTGATTCATCAATACAATAGAAAGAAGGACCGCCACAATTCCAAGGAAACTGATGAATCTAAGGTGTTCCCGGTACCATACAACCCCGATCAAACTGGCAACAATGACTTCCATGGAAGCAATGACCGGAACTTTACTGCTTTCAGTGATGTGCTTCAGGCCTTCATAATAGAAGATATAGCCGATTGCCGTTGGAATCAGCGCATAGAAGAATCCCCAGAAAAGAATTCCGGTATTGAATGTGAATTTAGCACGAGAAACTCCCATGGAAATGCAAAGAAAAATAGCGGCAAAGAAATAACTGTACATACTCATGACAAATGGATGTGTATTTTCGGCTGCAACTCTTCCGATGATTGCGGTAAGTGCATATAAGAATCCTGCACCGACACCCATCAGAAGTCCGAAAAGGGCCAGTGACTGGATCTCAAGTTTACCATTGGTTACGGTTAGGATACAGCCGATAATATTGATGATAACGGCAATACCTTTCAGAAATGTAACCTTTTCCTGAAAGAAAAGAACGGAAAAAAGCAATGTAAATAATGGCGCGATATCAAGCAGTACGGCACTTAAGGCAACGCCAATAGTTGTAACAGCGATACTATAGCAGATATTATAGACACCGTGACAGAGGACTCCAAGTAATGCACAGCTTAACAGCGGCTTCCATCCGATCAGCAGATCGTGAGGTTTGCATTTTACAAGGCACAGAACCAGCATGATCAGAAATGCGAAAAATACACGTAAGAAACTGGTCATGGTAGCAGATGCGCCGCATGCGGCCATGGATTTTACGAATATTCCGATAAGTCCCCAGAAGGTGCCTGCTATAAATACGAGCAGATATCCTGTTTTTTCGTTTCTTGTGTTCATATGTCAGTGTTTCCTCCTTGAAAAAATAAAATAATAAATCAATAAACTAAATTAATAATCGCATAAAAGGACCAACAGAAAACCCCCACCGATTTATCTGGTCTTCCGTTGGCAATTCTATTGTATTTCAAGATGAGAAGAGAAGCAAATTAAGAAATTTTAATAGGGCGTTAAGAAAAACTGATATGTGATGTATAGGTATATAACATATAAACAGTAAAACATAAGTAATGAAAATAGATACAGAAAAATATAAAAACAGAAAACAATAGGCTTTTATATAATATTTCTTGATTAATATCCGGCAGATGATATAATAAGAAAAAAGCGTGCACGTAAACGCAAAAGCGGAGGAAGAAGTTATGGGAGTGACATTACAGCAGATTGCCGAAGCTGCCGGAGTATCCAGAGGAACCGTAGACCGGGCATTGAATGACCGTGGAAGGATCAAACCGGAAGTGGCGGAAAAGATAAAAAAGATAGCAGAAGAGATGGGCTACCAGCCGAACCGTGCAGGAAGGGCACTTGCCATGGCAAAGCAGTCCGTGCGGATCGGTGTGATATTACAGTCGGCAGATACGCCATTTATGAAGAAAGTGTTGAACGGAATTGAAGATGCCAAAGTAGAAGTTGAACGTATGGGAATCGAAGTCATGGTGAAAAAACTGAACGGGATTGATTCCGTGAAGGTTATGGACACAATGAAAAAAATGCGTGCGTCCGGATGTAAGGGGATTGCAATGGTTCCGGTAGAAGATGAAGAATTGAAGAAGCTCATTCATGAATTTGTAGAAGAAGGAATACCGGTTGTGACCTTCAACTCTGATTTGGAAGATTCCGACAGACTCTGTTTTGTAGGGCAGAATGCGCTGCAGAGTGGTAAGGTGGCAGCAGGATTGATGGCAGAAATCCTTCCTAAGGGAGCGAAAGTGCAGGTAATCTCGGGATATCCGTCTAATCAGTCGCACAGGAACAGGAGCAAGGGATTCATCAGTGAACTTAATGCAGTCCGGAAGGATGTAGAGGTTCTGGATATCCAGTATGCTTATGATGACAGCAAGATTGCCGGAAAGATCACGGAGGAAATGTTAAAGTTGCATCCGGATCTGTGCGGTGTATATCTGGCAGCTTCCGGTACGGATGGGGTATGCAAGGTGTTAAAGAATAAGAGCCTGGTAGGGAAAGTAAAAGTCATCTCCAATGACCTGACAACCCGGAATGAACAGGAATTAAGGCGTGGACTGATCCAGTTCCTGCTTGGACAGAATGCATATGTACAGGGGTATTCTCCGGTGATGATTTTGTTTGACAAATTATTTGACGGAAAAGAGCCGGAAGAAGAGTATCAGTATACAGAGATTGTGATTAAGACAAAATACAATTTGTAAATATAATATGAGCGTAAAAGGATGAAACGTTATACTAAAAATCGCCTTTCCGTGATAATAGAGTTGTTCAGGCACTATTGCGGAAAGGCAATTTTATGACAAATAAGAATAACGAGTTAGTTCGCACAAAATGGATGTACGAATAACAATCGTATTCACTTCAAAGTATAAATGTGAACTTCCAGAAATAAGTACAACTCAATGAAAATGAGGAAATAAAAAATCATAAAAAACCTTGAAAACAAAGGAAAAACCTGCGTTTTTAATTGAAAAAATGCAGGTTTTATGTTATACTATATTTAGTCGTAAATACTACTAATAAAGAGGGCGATATATATGTATCTTGATTATCTTGTTGATATACCAGAAGTGAAAGGGAAAATCACATTTCGAAGCAAAGGGAATGCTCGTTACGTTTACTATGAGTATGATAGGACTTATGATCCGAGTAAAAAATATACAACAGTGAAGAGAGTTACCATTGGGAAAGTTTCAGCAGATGACGAGTCAAAAATGAGACCAAATGAAAACTTTAAGAAATATTTTCCAGAAATAGAAGCACCTGAAGAACGATTAGACACTGGAAGAAGCAGCTGCTTGAAAGCAGGTGCATATATGGTTATAAATAAGACCATAAAAGATATGGAACTGGATAAGAAGTTGGAAGAAATATACGGAGTCAAAACAGCTGGCATGATTTTGGATTTTGCTTCTTATTCGATTATTACAGAAGGGAACGCAGCGCAGTATTATCCGGATTATGCGTACAATCACCCACTTTTTACACCAGATATGAAAATTTATAGTGATTCAACCATTTCGGATTTTTTACGTTCCATAAATGAAAATCAGAGACAACACTTTCTGGATAACTGGAATGAAGAAAGGAACAAGAGGGAACGTATTTATATTTCTTATGATTCAACAAATAAAAACTGTGAAGCCGGAAATATCAGCATGGTGGAATTCGGAGCAGCTAAGCTAGATGTAGGACTTTCAATTTTTAACTATGCAGTGGGATATGACCTTAATAACCGAGAACCATTGATGTATGAGAAATATCCTGGAAGTATCAATGATGTATCGCAGTTACAGTTTATGGTAGAAAAAATAAAAGGATACGGATACAAGAACATTGGATTTATTTTAGATAGGGGATATTTTAGCAAAGAAAATCTGAAGTTTATGGATCAAAACGGGTTTGCATTTATTATTATGGTGAAGGGCTGTAAAGAGTTTATCAGTGAACAGATCCGTAAACAGAAAGGAAGTTTTGAAAATGACTGGGGAAACCAGATCACTGAATTCGGAGTATACGGAAAAACGGTACATACATTTGTATATGCAGCAGACACAAAGAAAAGATATGTGCATATCTACTACAGTGCAGCGAAAGCTGCCGGAGAGCGTGCTCGATTGGAAGAAAAGATTCAGGAAATGCAAAGTTATCTGGCGAAATTTCAGGATACAGAGCATGAGTTCGGACCAGTGTTTCAGAAATATTTTCATCTGCATTATAATAAAGATACCGGTCACTTTGTGTATGGAGAACCAAATCTGCAAGTGATTCGTGATGAATTGGATCTGTGTGGTTATTTTGCGATTATCTCTTCCGAAAAGATGGATGCGAAAAAAGCAATCGGGTTATATAAGAACAGGGATGCATCGGAAAAAGTATTCCGTGCAGATAAATCATATCTGGGAAACAATTGTCTGCGGGTTGCCTCCGAAGAGGCGGCATCGAATAAGATATTTATCGGATTTATTGCATTACTTATTCGTTGTAAACTATATACGGCATTGAAAAAGAAGGCAGATGAGATGGTTAAGAAACCGAATTATCTGACAGTCCCGGCAGCAATCAGGGAGCTTGAGAAAATAGAAATGACACGACAACTGGATAAAGTATATCGTTTAGATCATGCGGTAACAAAAGTGCAGAAAGTAATACTGAGTGCATTTGGGATTGGGGCAGAACAGGTAAAATATAAAGCGAATTATATTAGTGAAAGCTTGAAAGGGAAATAAAATGGCAAGAAATATCAGCAAAGAAAGTTTGGAGCAAAAGATAGCAAAAACAGAGAAAGCAATCAGCAAGAATCGTGAACAGTATGACCGGCTGACAGCGGAACTGGAGGAATTGCATAAGAAGCAGAAGGCGATACAAAGTGAGGAATTATTGAAAGCAATTGAAGGAAGCAGTAAGAGCTATGAAGAAATCTTAGATTTTATTCAAGGAAAGAGGGGAGAATAGGCATGGATGAATACTCTAGAATCATAATTGAAGAATACTGTATGAACCATCCAAAAACAAAAAAGGCTGATTTTCTATGGGAAATGGTACACATGTCATATGATGTTGCATGCGAACCAGATCCGTGGCAATTAATGCATTTATCGCAATTGCTATCAAGAGAAAGGAATCCAGAATTGAGGGAAGCACTGGAAGACCTGGATGAGTTTATGAATGGATATTAAATAGTGTGTTTGGGGTGCATACGTATTATATAAAGAGAAAGAAGATAGATTTAGTTGTAAAATTTCTGGAAGTTAACAATCAATCTGAAATTTTCTTGTTTCCAGAAACTGTGCTTCATTTGGGGAATTCAAAGTTTCGTCACAAAATAATTTATGCAAATGCTTGCAATTGCAAGCAAAAACAAATATAATAAAGAAAAAGGAGGAGATACTATGGCAAATACGTCCGCTGTTTATGCAAGAATAGATACGAATCTCAAGGAGAATGCTGAGAGCATTCTTTCTCAGCTTGGCATTTCTCCATCCAGTGCAATTCAGATGCTTTATAGTCAAATTGTACTGAAGAAGGGTATGCCGTTTGAACTGAAACTTCCTTCTTCTAAGCCATTAGCTGTTGGTGCAATGACCAGAGAACAGCTTGATGCAGAACTCCAGAAGGGTGTTGATTCCATTAAAGCAGGAAAGGTATATTCTGCGGATGAAGTCGATGCGGCACTTGCAAAGGAGTTTGGCATATGACGGATAGCTACAATGTCAGCTATTCTGTAGATGCACTTGGTGATTTACGTGAAACCTATTCGTATATTGCGAATGAACTTCTTGTTCCGGAGACAGCCGCAGCTCAGCTGGGGCGCATACGAAAGGAAGTTCGTTCATTGGATTTTATGCCAGCTCGTTATACGTTAGTTGACTGGGAGTCTTGGCATTCGATGAAAATGCATCAGCTTCCGGTAGACAACTTTATTGTGTATTATCTGGTTGATGACGAGAAAAGGACAGTTACAGTAGCACGAATATTCTACGGTGGTCGAGATATCGAAGGAATCATAAATTCAAATAAATAAACAGAAGTGGAGCTTTTTGTGTAAAAACAAAAGCTCCATTTTTATATGAATAAGATTCCTCTGTCATCGTAGACAGAATGCTGGTTAGTATCTGTCAGTTGATTATCGAAGGAATGCTTATCACGACAGATGTAGGTGACTATAGATTGGCGTCCTTTGTAGATGAGCAGCGCATGTGCAGGCTGTATGAAAAATTTATTCTGGAATACTATACTAGACATTATCTTGCATTGTCAGTTAGTGCATCGCAAATACCGTGGTCGCTGGATGATGGCGTTGAGAAAGGTTCAAAACAAGATGCATTATGCAGTTCATGGACATACAGCAGCGGAGTTGATTTATGAGCGGGCCGATGATGAACGAAGTTCTTTCTTTCCTTTCTTTTCCACCACTTTACGAACATCAGCACCAAAGTTTCGTTTTACAATCTGTTTATTTACGGACAAGGTTCTTTTTTCAAAATCAATATCATCCCATGTCAAGGCGAATGCTTCACTGATTCGCAAACCGGTGTAAAATCCAATCATAAGCGGTATATAATACCGAGTATCACGAAATCGGTCAATAATACGCTGCCATTCATCCAAGGTCAAAATGATTCGTTCCCTTGGTTTGCGCTCTACTTTTGGGAATTTGACCGACTTCATAGGATTCTGACTGATATAGTGTTGAAGTGCTATACTGCATTATCTTATCCCTGTTTGCTTCTTCTTCGCCTGTGGTCAATCCCGATGCTGCGGCGGTTACAATGGTATGGAGCTATATCGGGGAGCTTGTTTTTAATATGCTCGTTCTGGTGGGTGCAGTAAAAATGGCAGACCGTGTTGTAAGAGAAATGATGGGCTTGTAAATGTAAATTTTTCTATATCCGTTGATTTTGTTGTATGAAATTAGTATAATATGGTTAGAATATTACTATCGCAACTGTTTTAAGGAGGTGCAAATATGAATATTCGTCCATCAGCAGCAATCCGCCAGAACTACAACGAGATTGCAGATATGTGTCGTAAAACGGCAGAGCCGATATTCCTTACAAAGAATGGTGAAGGAGATTTGGTTGTTATGGATATTGAAACTTATAACCGTCGGGAAAAAATGCTGAAGCTAAGAGAAGAACTGCTTGCTGTCGAAGAAGACAGAATAGCAGGAAGAAACGGCTGCACTCTTGATGAGCTCGATGCTTACCTTGACGACGTAATCGCAGAGGTATAAGCCTATGTCAGATAAAAAATATAAAGTCATTGTTTCCGACAGGGCAAAGCGTATGTTGGGAACGCATATTCGTTTTATGGCACAAGTTAATAAAGATGCTGCCAAAGCGAAAAAGCAAGAGCTTATGGAAGCAATGCGTTCTTTGGAACGTATGCCGCAGCGTTTTCCGTTTTTTGAAGAAACGTATATACCGATGAATAAATATCATAAGATATTTGTTGCAAAGTGGTATCTCGTTCTTTACCAAATCCAAGATGATACGGTTTATGTGGATTATATCCTTGACTGCCGTAAAGATTACAGTTGGATTATCCGTTAAAACAGAATATCAAATACACAAATCGTCACTTCACAGCAGGTGGCGATTTTTTTGTACTCAAAAAGGAGTTGTTATGATTGGAAGTCAAAATAAATAAGGAAATCTTGCAAAATGTGGAATTCAGAAAACGGATTCGGATGTGGCAACAGCACTAAGAACGGTTGTAGTACTTGTGTTTTCCTGGATTCTGGTATTTTTTACCGGAACAATGTCCGAAGTGAATAATATATAGTGCCAATCGATAAATTGAGCATCCTGATCACAATTGCTTTTTCACGGATTGTTTTTAAAGAAAAATTGACACCGAAATCTCTTGCAGGAATTGTGCTGATTACATTGGGAACAGTCCTGCTGGCATTGATATAGCAAGAATATACGGGATTGACAGAAAAGAAAGATTACACTATAATCGTTCTAAAAAGAACGATAAAGGAGGAGGGAAATGTATTTCTGGGATAAGCATAAAACAATTACAAGTTATTATGAACTGCTTTCAGGCAAGGTATGTGATAAGTATGAATTAACACAGATGGAATATGATATACTCATGTTTCTACATAATAATCCGCAGAACAATACTGCAGCGGAAATAGTAAAGATCAGAAAATCAACAAAATCTCATGTGTCAACTTCGCTGAAAAATCTGGAAAATAAAAAACTTATTGAAAGAAAACAAAGTGAAGAAAATAAAAAGCACATTGAGATTTTTTTGCTGGATAAAGCAGAGTTGATTGTTGAAGAAGGAATAAACGCACAAAAGCAGTTTGCACAAAATGTGTTAAGTGGATTGACAGAAGAAGAAAAGGATATGTGTATACGTGTATTTAATAAGATCTGTAATAATGCAGAAGAACATTTAAGAGGAGAATGGAAATGAAAACGAAATTCTGTGTAAGAAAAAAACATTGCTGCTGATAGCAGGGATTGTGTGGATGATAGCAGGGGTTAATGTTGCACGGCTGGGAGTGATATCATATTTTTACCAGAAATTATTTGTTTTATAGTCAGTTGATGGAAAAGGAGCAGAATTTATAATGAAAGAGAACAATTACAAACCACAGATTCCAGATGTGATGGAAGCAATATTCGATACAGTGTATTTGCTTTTTGATCTGGTTGCCGCAATTTTGTTTTTTATATTCTCACAGGGAAATGTGTTATTTATTCTTTATGGAATATTGACATTGACACTTTGCGGAGGCGATGCATTTCATCTGGTACCGAGAATTATCCGGGCAGTACATGGAAGTAATGATAAAATAAAGAGACAGTTAGGAATCGGACTTCAGATATCCTCCATAACAATGACCGTATTTTATATTATTTTGATGTATATCTGGAAATTTACGTTTACAGAACTTAAAATACCAGTAATAATAGAAGCTGTCGTATGGATATCAGCGGTTGTCAGAATTGTGATATGTATGTTCCCGCAGAATAACTGGTGTACAGATGAAGGGAATATGAAATTATCGGTTATCAGAAATGCAGTCTTTGCTGTGACTGGTATAGGGGTAATTATCTTATATCTCATTTCGGGAAATACTTATGGATATCATATGACAAGGATGGTTGCAGCTATTATAATTTCTTTTGGATGTTATCTTCCGGTAACTTTATTCAGTAAAACAAAACCAAAAGTCGGACTGTTAATGATTCCAAAGACCTGTGCATATATGTGGGTGATCGCAATGGGACTTCAGCTTTTATTTTAAAAGCAACGTTTGGGATAAGAGAGAGTCTGGACAGAAAAAAAAGAAGGATTAAGAAAGAATGAAAGATTTAACGAAGGGAAAACCCTCGACACTGATACTAAGTTTCGCATTGCCGATATTTTTAGGTAATTTATTACAGCTTACATACAGTCTGGTAGATACGAGGATAGTAGGTTCATTTTTGGGAGAAGAGGCACTTGCGGCAGTAGGTGCGACCAGCACATTGAGTGGTCTGATTATTGGATTCTTATTAGGAATGTCGAATGGATTTGCAATCATTACTGCACAGAAATTTGGAGCAAAGAATGTCCGGGATATGAAGAAGTCGTTTGCAATGTCATTGACGATCGGCATTGCTATTTCTCTGATCATCACGGCATGCGGTCTGGTGTTCCTGAATCCAATCCTGCGCTTTTTGAATGTGCCGGCTCATCTTCTGACAGTTGCAAAGAGCTATATTATTATCATCATAGCCGGAATGCTGGCGACATTTTTATATGATGCCTGTGCGGCGACACTTCGTGCGATTGGAGATGCGGTCACGCCGCTGTTGATCCTGGCAGTATCGGTGGGCCTGAATATTGCCGGTGATTTCTTTTTTGTGGTGGTGATGAAGACGGGCGTGAAAGGCGCGGCAATTGCGACCGTTTTGGCGCAGGTCATAGCATTTGTCGTGTGTTGGATCTATATGGTCAGAAAGTATGAGATTCTGAGACTGCAGAAAGAAGATTTTAAAGAACTGAATAAGGTGATGGTCAAAGAAATGTTTAGTGCAGGAATGTCGATGGGATTCATGAGTTCACTGGTCAATATCGGTACCGTAACACTGCAGACGGCGATCAATAAGCTGGGAACAGATATCATCATTGCGCATACAGCGGCCAGAAAGATTACAGAGATATTCATGATCATGTTCAGTGTATTCGGCCAGACGATGGCAACATATTGTGGTCAGAATGTAGGAGCAGGTAAGACTGACCGTGTGAAGAAGGGCATTTGGCTTGCAATCATCTATACAGCAATCTGGTCCGGCATAACGATCATTGCAAGCTATACGGTCGGAGAGTGGCTTGTATATCTGGTGACGGGAACGCACAATAAGACTGTCATCTTAAATGCAACGAACTATCTGAAGTTTGATACATTGTTCTATATCATTACGACTCTGATCTGTATTCTGAGAAATGCGATGCAGGGATTGGGGGATCACATTACCCCGCTGATCTCGAGTGGTCTTGAGATGGTCGGAAAGATTGTGATTGCTGCAACATTGGTTCCGTGGCTGGGATATACAGGAGTTATCATCTGTGAACCGATCGTATGGTTTATCATGGTAATCCCGTTACTGATCCGGATCTTCCGGATGCCGGTTCTTCGAACAGCGAAAAAGGCATAAGAAAATCAGCTGTTATATATACAGATAGCAATATATGGATAAAATCATATAGATGAGGAGAGGAAGGAAATAATAAATATATGGAAATACAGATTCTAAATATAATCCAGAACTTAAGAACAGATATCGGTGATACGATCGTTCCTTTTATCACAAAACTTGGTGATGCAGGAATGATATGGATCTGCCTGACGATAGTTCTTCTGATCATTCCGAAGACAAGAAAGACAGGGGTGATCATGATGGCGGCATTGCTTGTGGATGTGCTGCTCTGCAATGTGCTCATAAAGAATCTGGTGGCAAGGACCAGACCATTTGATGTAAATACAGCGGTACAATTACTGGTCGCAAAGCCGCAGGATTACTCTTTTCCGTCGGGACACACGGCGGCTTCATTTGCTTCGGTAACGGCATTGTATCTTGCCGGAGAGAAGAAGATGTGGAAAGCGGCTCTTGTACTTGCGGTTCTGATCGCATTATCAAGATTGTACCTGTATGTGCATTATCCGACTGATATTATCGGCGGCGTGATATTCGGAAGTCTTTCCGGATATCTGGGCTATAAGATTGTGGAATGGATACAGAAGAAAAAGATAAAATAGAGATAGAAAAAAGAGCAAGGCAGGCAGCATTATGTTGTCTGCCTTGCTCTTTTACTGACTACCAGTGCGATACAGAAGATCGCAGCGGCAAAAAGTAACTGGATTCCATAGTTGCGGTATAAGAGTTGTCTCTGTGCCTGAGTGAGAATAGCAGAGTTATTCAGCAGATTGTTACTGATCTCATACCAGTAGACCGGAAGAAAATGAGCCACGGTTTTCACACCTTTTCCCATGATATCAAGTGGAACGAATACTCCACACAGGAAGCTCATGCCAAGTGTGACAACATTTACGAGGGCGGTCAGGATATCTTCTTTGGTGATAAATGTACCAAGAAGGAAGGAAAGCGCAAGTCCGACCAGAAGCAGGGTCAAGCTGTTGAGCATATAATATGGCATCTTTGACGACTGGAAAAATGCTTTCCGGTAAAAGAAGAAAGCAGGGATCCATGTTGTGAGAAGCCAGACAGAGCATCCGACTGCCAGATATCCCAGTGCAAGCTGCAGGTTCTGGCTTCTGATGGATACAGCCGAGCAAAGGATTCGCTTTTGCAGATCCGGCTGATGGAATGCGATCATGATCAGTCCCATTACATAACACAGTATGGAGATTAACACATATGGCAGATACTGATACATGTAACCATAACCCGGCGTCTTTTCGGAAGAAGCAGATTTTAACATCGTAACATGAGAAGAACTGTCTGTATGTTTCAGAATATATGCAGCTGCCTCTTTATCGGAATAACCGCTGTCTGTCAGGACACGTGCCTGATTCAGATAGGTGTTGATCTGTTGATCGACGTAGTACCCGTCTGTGCTTCCGGGGATCTTGGATACCGGTAATGCCTGATGCTCACGGAGGCAGGAGGCTTTAAAATCTTCCGGAATGGTCACGATATAAGAGACATTCCGGTTAAAGAGTGCGTCCTGGAGTTTTGCAGTGTCATCCGGCATTTGCCTGACGGTATGATACTGTGATAAATATCTGGAAAGTCCTTTGGAAAGCACGTCTCCGTCATGATCTACCACACCTACAGTGAGTGTTTGGGCATGGAACCCGGTGCCGGAAGTATTGCTGTCGCTGCCGGAGGCAAGGATTCCGATCGTAAGGAAGATTGCCAGATACATGAATACCATCAGGAGATTGCGTTTGGTTATGATTAAAAATCCTTTAAATACTGTCATAACGTTCCCTCCTTATCATGAGAAATGAGAAGCTGATGCAAAGCAGGCACATGATTACAAGAATCAGGATACACCTGCGGTAGCGGACAGCATCATCATAGACACTGAGGCAGTAGAATGCATCACTTAAGACACTGGCAGGATTGATCCGGTTGATGACCGGGCAGTGCTGTTCGATCACATTTTTCATTCCACCGAACATCAGGCCTGCAAGGAAACTCGGTAACAGTGTAACGAGGACACCGATTCCGGATTTGACACTGTAGGACAGTTTGCCGGCGCATCCGATCAGGATTCCGAGACAGATACCGATCAGGGTTCCCATAAACGTAATGAGAAGAAGTTTCGGAATGTCATGCCCAAGGCTGATATGAAGTACCTGGGTAAGGTAAAGCTCCAGGATCAGGATGTTGACGAAATGAATACTTTCCAGTACCAGCAGATCGCCGAGAATCAGGGAAAGCTTATGAGTCGGTGTGATGCTGCGCCGTTCTCCGAGTGCACTTAAGTTCGCCTGAAGCTGAACCGTGGAATGGATGCTTAAGTAGACTCCGCTTAAGCAGGCAAATGCGATCAGTGCGAGAAAATAAGTCAGTGTCGGATCTAAGGAATGTCCGCCTAAGGACTTTTCTTTCACCAGTGTCTGGTAGTCGTTCAGAGATGCAAGGGCGTCCGAAAGCTTTTCCGGATGCTGTGTGGCAATATCCCGGATCATGTCAGCATTCTTTTCATAGCTCTCCAGAAGGGAAGACAGAATGCTCTGGTTAATGCCATTGGAAGCAATGGTAAGGGAAGGAACCGCCTTCACGTAATAGATGCCGGATATTTCCTCCCGCCGGAGCGCTTTTTTGGCAGCTTTTTCTGTTTTGTAAGAATGGATATCGATCATGTCCTGATCCGTTTCACTCAGAAATGTCAGGAAAGATGCTGCATTTGCGGAACTGCTGTCTACTGTGACGATGGCAACAGGAACCGGTTCCCAGACAGTCTCTCCGGTTCCTGCAAGACCGGTATTTCCAAAGGACACATAGAACAGGGTTCCAAGGATGAGCGGAAATGCGAGAGCCCAGAACATGATAGAGCGGGAACGTATAGTCTGTAAGAACTGATATTTTAATAAATGTAACATAAAGTGTCCCTCCTTTAATCCCTGAGTTCTTTTCCTGTGATCTCAAGGAAGACATCATTGAGAGTCGGAAGCTCGGAGAAGACGCGTCCGAATGGAATGTCCTGTTCCTGCAGGTAATTCAGTACCCGGATCAGATTGTGTTTTGCACCGCTGCAGCGTAGGATCATTGTCTGATCTTTGTATGATAAGTCAAATACATGCGAAAGAGAGCGGATATCTGCCAGGTTGTTTTTCGTTAACACAACTGCTTCGATCGTGATCGTCTCGCCGGTCTTGATCATTTCCTTTAATTCTTCGGTCGTGCCGGATGCGAGTACACGTCCGTGATCGATGATTGCAATACGGGTACAGATCTGTTCGACCTCTTCCATGTAGTGGGAAGTGTAGATAATAGTTGATCCCTGGCAGTTGAGCTCTACGATTCCTTCCAGAATTTTGTTACGGCTTTGAGGATCTACAGCAACGGTCGGTTCATCCATGATGATGAGTCTGGGCTTGTGGACAATGCCGCATGCGATATTCAGCCTTCGTAAGAGTCCGCCGGAGAGTTTCTTTGGGCGCATCTTACGGAAATCGGACAGACCGGTGAATGCGATGGCTTCTTCGACGAGTTCTTTTCGTTTTTGTTTGTCTTTGATATAGAGTCCGCAGAAATAATCGATGTTTTCATAGACGGACATCTGCTCGAAGACGGCAACGTTCTGCATGACAACACCGATATCCTGTTTGATGTCGTAGCTGTCCGGCTTCATGTCCTTTCCAAAGATCGTGATCGTTCCTTTGTCATATTTTAACAGTGCGAGCAAGCAGTTGATGGCGGTGGTTTTACCGGAACCGTTTGGCCCGAGCAGTCCGAAGATCTCGCCTTCTTCGATGTCGAGCGACAGGTGGTCAAGCGCTAACAGATCACCGTAACGTTTTACCAGATTTTCTATATGTACAAGCATAAGATTACCTCCTTGGTGAATGTATGTCAGTACCGCAGAAGAAATGGAAGATTACTTTCTGCGGTACTGACATTTGTTACTTGTAGTATAGCGAATGGCTGATTATAATGGTAGTGTCACAGGTCATAAGTTGAATGTGACAAATGTAATATAGTTATTGTTCACAGGTAGGAATTTTCTGAACTGAAAATTCCGTATGATACAGTAGTGGTTGTGGATTTTGCCAATTTTGAATGCGAAGCATTGGCAAAATCGTGTTACTGTTTGCACAACGTGTGAACAGTAACATAATATAGGAGAAAAGAATGAGAAAGATAACAGATGAAGGATTTTTGTTCCTTTACGGAGCAGGACTTCTGGTAACAGCGGAAACAGGGATTCCGGCTGTTATCGCTATTCTGCTTGCGTGTATCTATACCTGTGTGAATCTGGTAGGAGAAGAAAAGTATCTGCATTATATTATGACGATCGCTTTCATGGCAGCCGGAATTGTTTCCAAAGAAATGTGGATGTTTCTTCCGGTGGTTTTATATAATATGCTATGCTTTTATTCTCCGGTTTATATAGGGATTGTCGGTATAATCGTGGCTTGTGAGGCGCCGGCGTTCCGGGAATATTACGGGCTGGAAAAAGAGATGCTTATTGTTGCCGGGCTGGCAGCAGCAGTTCTGTTATATGGACGGACCAGGAGGCTAAATGAATTGGAGCAGGAATATAAAAGGGCCAGAGATGACAGCAGAGAACTGACACTAATGCTGGAAAAGAAGAATCAGGATCTGTTGGAAAAGCAGGACACAGAAGTATATCTGGCCACACTGAAAGAACGGAATCGTATCACCAGAGAGATCCATGACAATGTGGGACATATGCTGTCGCGGTCCATCCTGATGGTGGGAGCGTTAAAGACTGTTAATCAGGCTGAGAATCTGAAAGTCCCGATGGAGCAGCTGGATCAGACGCTGAACGAAGCCATGACGAATGTAAGACAGAGCGTGCACGATCTGCATGATGAGTCGGTAAATTTAAAAGAAGTGATGGAATCGCTGGCAGAAGAATTCAGTTTTTGTCCGGTACAGCTTACTTATGATATGGGATATGACATTCCAAAAGAGATCAAATATAGCTTTATAGCCATTACGAAAGAGGCACTGAATAACGTGATGCGTCACAGCAATGCAAATAAGGTGAAGATTTTGACAAGAGAACATCCCGGACTATATCAGCTGATCATAGAAGATAATGGGACGTCAGATGAGCGGATCCAGCCAGATGGAGACTGGGAAGAATATGCAGAGAAGGAAAGTGCTGGAAAGAGCGGAAACGTTCGAAAAACAGAAAATACAGAAAGCAGCGGAATCGGGATCGAGAATATGAAAAAACGTGTCCGCATGCTTGGCGGAACCATGCAGATCCAGAAAGAAAATGGCTTCCGGATATTTATTACGGTTCCAAAAAATGAGGGAAAAAGATGAAGATAGTAATTGTAGATGACGATATCCTGGTATCCAGTGCGTTAAAGACAATCCTGGAGGCAGGAAGAGAAGTAGAAGTAACCGGTATCGGACAGGATGGAAAAGATGCCATCCGGTTATATGATGAACTGCTTCCGGATGTTCTTTTGATGGATATACGGATGAAGGACATGAACGGCCTGGACGCTGCAGAGCAGATTTTGAAAAGGCATACGGATGCAAAGATTCTTTTGCTTACCACGTTTTCTGATGATGAGTATATTGTAAAAGCATTAAAATATGGTGTGAAGGGATATCTGCTAAAACAGGATTACGGCAGTATCCTTCCGGCACTGCAGGCGGTGCAGATGAATCAGACCGTATTCGGAACCGAGATTATGTCCCGAATCCCGGGACTGCTTCAGAAAGAGCAGAAAGAAAAAGAGCAGACATTTGACTGGAACAGTTACGGAATCGGAGAACGGGAACTGGAGATCACAGCACTGGTTGCCGAGGGACTCAGTAATAAAGAGATATCGGAGAAAGTCTGCTTAAGTGAAGGAACGGTCCGGAATTATATCAGCAATGTGCTCGAGAAACTGGAATTAAGAGATCGGACACAGCTTGCGGTGTATTATCTGCAGAGAAGCAGAAAATGCGACAAGAATAAATAGGAGCAGAGAAAAAATAAATGAAGGAAAAAAATAAATATACAAAAACAATCAACTGGAAGCAGTTCTACCGGAATGTATTCGCCCTGGTCATCCCGATCGCAATCCAGAATCTGATCAATGTCGGAGTCACGGCAACGGATGTGATCATGCTCGGAAAAGTCGGAGAGAAAGTATTATCCGGAGCATCCCTTGCAGGACAGATCCAGTATATCATGACACTGATCTTTTACGGAGTGACCTCCGGAGCAACCGTTCTGACGGCGCAGTACTGGGGAAAGAAAGATACCAGAACGATAGAAAAAGTCCTGGGTATGGGATTAAGTGCCGGACTTATCGTTGCAGTAGTATTCGCAGCAGCAGCCCTTGGCATGCCGGAGACACTGATGCGGATCTATACCTCTGATCCGGAAGTTATTGCAGAAGGAGTAAAGTATTTAAGAATCGTAGGATTTTCCTATGTGTTTATGGCAGTGACACAGGTTTACTTAAATATCATGCGTAGTATTGAACGTGTCATGGTAGCCACGTTCATTTACCTGATCTCGCTGCTTATGAATATTGTGGTAAATGCAGTCCTGATCTTCGGGCTTCTCGGATTTCCGGTAATGGGAGTCAGAGGTGCGGCAATCGGTACATTGTGCGCCAGAGCAGCCGAGACGGTGATGGTTCTCGCTTACGCTGTCTTTCGAAATAAAGTAGTAAGGATCCGGCTTAAAGATATGGTGAAGATCGATAAAGTTTTGTTAAAAGATTTTGCGGTCTATTCCATGCCGGTGGTATTAAATGAATTGATGTGGGGACTGGGAACATCGGCGAATACGGCGGTGATCGGGCATCTTGGAAGTGCAGCAGTGGCAGCCAACTCGGTGGCACAGGTGGCAAGACAGCTGGCAACGGTCGTAACATTCGGGATTTCCCATGCAACGGCGATCTATCTTGGTAAGACGATCGGGGAAGGAAAAATGGAGCTGGCAAAAGCATACGGAAAACGTTTCGTGTGGTTAAGTCTGATTCTGGGAATTCTTGGCGGTGTACTGATACTGATCGCGGCACCGATTGCCAATGCAAATCTGGCACTGACCGGACCGGCAAAGAATTATTTGAGTTTCATGTTCTTCGTTATGTCGTATTTTACTGTGGCACAGGCATTTAATACCACAATGGTAGTGGGGGTATTCCGTGCAGGCGGGGATACGAAATTCGGATTGATCATGGATGTATCGACGATGTGGGGATTCTCCATTTTACTCGGGGCAGTGGCGGCATTTATTTTGCATGCCAGTGTGCCGGTCGTCTATGTTATACTGATGAGTGATGAACTGATCAAAGTACCGATTACTTTAAAGCGGTATTTGAAATATAAGTGGCTGAGAGATGTCACAAGGGAACAAAAAGAACTGGAGGAAATGTAAAATGATCGTATTAAGCAAGGAGCAGATCGAAGAAATGGTTGATCCGGATCAGATGATGGATCAGATCGAAGAGGCATACCGGATCTATGGGGCAGGCGGGTTCTATATGCCGCCAAGACCAACGGTAGAACATGAAAATAAGCAGCTCATGTATATGCCGTGTTACACAAAGGATATCATCGGGACAAAGATCTTGTCGATTTTTCCGGAGAATTCCAAACTGGGACTGCCGTCGATTGATGGTATCGTGTTACTGAATGATTATACGACTGGTGCGCCGCTTGCCGTTATGGACGGGCAGTCGGTAACCGCATGGAGAACCGGAGCTGTCGGTGGTGTGGGAATCCGCCATCTGTCAAGAAAGGACTGCCATACAGTTGGAATCATCGGAGCAGGAATGCAGGGATTCCATCAGGCAGTGTATGCATGCGCAGCAAGGGATATCCATACGGTATATGTATATAACCACAGTAACAGAGATCTGACAGATTATCTGGAAAGACTGAAAAAAGCTATTGATAAGAAGGACGTAAAGGTAGTACAATGTAAAGCAGTGGAAGAGCTTGTACAAAACAGTGATATCATATGTACAACGACTCCTTCAACCACGCCCGTTCTTCCGGATGATAAAGAACTTCTGAGAGGAAAATGTATTATCGCGATCGGCTCTTACATGCCACAGATGAGGGAAATCCCGGATGCGGTATTAGAACTGGTGGATAATGTGTATATCGAACTTCCGTATGCATGCGAGGAAAGTGGGGATCTTAGCCAGCCTCTGGCTAATGGAAAGCTTACGAAGGATCGTATCAAACTGATGCATGAATATCTGGCATCAGATGAACAGGAAATCAAAGAAGGACAGACAACATATTTCAAATCGGTTGGAATGGGATTATTTGATGTGTGCATAGCACAGAAATTATATGAAATAGCAAAGGAGAAATAGGATTATGAAAATTATAGCAACAGAAAAAGCACCTAAGGCACTCGGACCATATTCACAGGGATATGTACATGGCGGAATTCTTTACACAGCCGGACAGATTGCAATCAATCCAGAGGTAAATGACGTAGAAGCTGCAACAATTGAAGGACAGACAGAACAGGTATGTAAAAACCTTGCAGAAGTCCTGAAAGAAGCTGGAACATCATTTGACAAAGTATTAAAGACAACATGCTTCTTAGCTGACATGGGAGACTTTGCAGCATTCAACGAAGTATATGCAAAATACTTCACATCAAAACCAGCAAGAAGCTGCGTAGCAGTAAAGACACTTCCAAAGGGAGTTCTTTGTGAAGTTGAACTTATCGCAGCTGTTGAAGAATAGGAATTAAGGCAAGTTTATAAAAGTAAAAGGATCCCTCTTGAATAAAGACTCAAGGGGGATTCCGTAACGTAATGATAAATATAAAGAATAAAGAAAAGAAGGTACTAACAAATGTCAGAAGAACAAAAAACAGGCTGCAGCCCGTCAGACTGTGCTGGCTGTTCGCACGCAGGTTCCTGTGGAAGCAAACCACAGAGTCTGGTCAAACCGGCAAATGCAAAATCACACATCAATCATGTGATCGCAGTCGTCAGTGGTAAGGGCGGTGTTGGAAAATCTATGGTTACAGCATCTCTTGCAAGACTGATGAAAGAACAGGGATTTTCCGTAGGTATTATGGATGCAGATATTACAGGACCGTCCATTCCGAAAATGTATGGAATTCATGAGAAGGCAAAAGGAGACGGAGAAAATATCTACCCATGTGAGGCAAAAGATGGAACTAAGATCATGTCCATCAACCTGCTGCTTCCGGAAGAAGAAGATCCGGTTATCTGGAGAGGTCCGGTCATCTCTGGCGTTGTCACACAGTTCTGGACAGATGTAGCATGGGGAGAATTAGATTATCTCTTCGTAGACATGCCACCTGGAACAGGTGATGTACCGCTTACTGTATTCCAGTCCCTTCCGGTAGAAGGCATCGTGATCGTAACTTCCCCGCAGGATCTGGTACGCATGATCGTAAAGAAGGCCTACAATATGGCAGGTCAGATGGATATTCCGGTACTCGGAATCGTCGAGAACTACAGTTATCTGGTATGTCCGGACTGCGGACGTAAGATATCCGTATTCGGTGAGAGCCACATCGACGAAGTGGCAGCAGAACTCGGCGTTCCGATCATCGGAAAGATGCCGATCGATGCAAGCCTTGCAGAAGCGGTGGAGAATGAGAACTTTGCAGAAGTAAGCAATGATTATCTTGCGGATGCGGTGAATAAACTTTAGAGGATACCATTTTTGTGATAAAAAATTAACTTATGGATTTACTGTTGACTTAGAGGAGATAACCTGTTATGCTAATTGTATAGTTGATGGATGAATTTGTGAGATGCCTATGTGCAAAGTGCATAAATAGAATAAACCATATCATTCAGGCAAGATGTGAAGAATGAAGCAAAGATACTATGCGGCATAGGAGCCGAAGGGGCATGCAGAAACTCTCAGGTAAAAGGAACGAATTCGGACGACGCTCTGGAGAACAATTAGAATTGTACCGAAGAAGTAATCTTTCAGGTAAAAGGACAGAGGCAGACAAAAAACACTTTTGAGAAAAAAGTATTTTTTGCCTGCTTTTTTGATGCCTAAAATGGGGAATGGGCATGAAAAGCAGGCAGATTCCGAAGGAGGTAAAACAAAAATGAACAGAATCGAAGATGTAACAAACTACATCACAGAATGTGACAAAGAAGTTGGGGAAGCACTTTCATTAGAGCTTGGCAGACAGAGAAGAAATCTGGAGCTGATCGCATCCGAAAATATCGTAAGTCCGGCAGTTATGCTGGCAATGGGAACTGTACCAACCAATAAATATGCGGAAGGTTATCCGGGAAAGAGATATTACGGCGGATGTGAAGATGTAGACATTCTGGAGAATCTGGCAATCGAAAGAGCAAAAGAACTGTTCGGATGTGAACATGCATGTGTACAGCCGCATTCAGGAGCCAATGCCAATACTGCAGTGTATCAGGCACTCCTGGAGCCAGGTGACACGGTTATGGGATTGAATCTTGCACACGGCGGACATCTGACACATGGTTCACCGGTGAATTTATCCGGAATCTTATATCATTTCGTACCATACAATGTGAACGACGACGGATATCTGGATTATGATGAGATCCGTAAGACCGCACAGGAATGCAAACCAAAGATGATCGTTGCAGGCGCATCTGCATATCCGAGAGAGATCCGGTTTGATATCTTTGAAGATATCGCAAAGGAGGTCGGAGCATATCTGTTTGTTGATATGGCACACATCGCAGGACTTGTGGCAGCAGGACTGCACCAGAGCCCGGTTCCGTATGCAGATGTTGTAACCACAACTACACATAAGACACTCAGAGGTCCGAGAGGCGGAATGATCATGTGTAAAGAGAAATACGCAAAAGCGATCAACAAAGCTATTTTCCCAGGAACACAGGGAGGACCACTGATGCATATTATTGCTGCAAAGGCCATCTGTTTCGGAGAAGCTTTAAAGCCGGAATTCAAAGAATATCAGCAGCAGGTGATCAAAAATGCGAAAGCACTTGCACAGGCAATGATCGACGAAGGCTTCAATCTGGTAAGTGGTGGAACAGACAATCATCTGATGTTAGTGGATCTGCAGAATATGAATATCACAGGAAAAGAACTGCAGAACAGACTGGATGAGGTCTATATCACAGTTAATAAAAATGCAGTGCCGAACGATCCGGCAAGCCCGTTTGTGACAAGCGGAATCCGTATCGGAACACCGGCAGTGACGACGAGAGGTCTGAAAGAAGAAGATATGAAGACTATCGCAAAACTGATCAAGATGACGGTTACAGATTTTGATACAAAAGCAGATGAGATCCGTGAAGCAGTAAATGAAATCTGTGGCAAGTATCCACTTTATAACTAGGAGGTATTAGCAATGGAATTAAAGACTCCACTTTATGATGCACATGTTAAAGCCGGTGGAAAGATTGTAGAATTTGGGGGATATCTTCTTCCGGTACAGTATGGAACAGGTGTGATCAAAGAACATATGGCAGTACGTACACAGGCAGGACTCTTCGATGTCTCACATATGGGAGAGGTATTATGTGAAGGGAAAGATGCTCTGGCGAATCTGAACCAGATCCTGACGAATGATTTTACCAATATGGTAGACGGACAGGCAAGATACAGCCCGATGTGTAATGAACACGGTGGGACAGTGGATGACCTGATCGTATATAAGAAATCTGATGAACACTACTTTATCGTTGTAAACGCAGCAAATAAAGACAAAGATTATCAGTGGATGTTACGCCATCAGTTTGGCGAAGTAACATTTAAAGATGTATCATCCGAGTATGCACAGCTTGCACTGCAGGGACCGAAAGCAATGGAGATCCTTAAGAAGCTGACCGCAGAAGAGAATATTCCGGAGAAATATTATCACGCAGTATTTGATGCTGAAGTTGCCGGAATCCCATGTATCGTTTCCAAGACAGGATACACAGGTGAAGATGGTGTAGAACTGTATCTGGCAAGTGAGAAAGCAGAAGAGATGTGGGATGCATTGTTAGAGGCAGGAAAGGAAGAAGGACTCGTTCCTTGCGGTCTGGGTGCAAGAGACACACTCCGTATGGAGGCAGCAATGCCATTATATGGCCATGAGATGAACGATGATATCACTCCGCTTGAGACCGGACTGAAGTTCGCGGTGAAGATGGCGAAAAATGATTTTATTGGGAAATCAGCTTTAGAGGAGAAGGGGACTCCATCCATCAAACGAATCGGTCTTAAGGTAACAGGAAGAGGAATCATCCGTGAACATCAGGATGTATATGTAGGCGATAAGAAAATCGGACATACAACAAGTGGAACACATTGTCCGTATCTTGGATATCCAATTGCAATGGCACTCGTTGATGCGGATTCTGTAAAAATTGGGGATACAGTAGAGGCAGATGTGCGAGGAAGAAGAGTAGCAGCAGAGGTGGTTGCACTTCCGTTTTATAAAAGAGAAAAATAAAAAGATATAAGTAAAAAGATATAAGTAAAAAGATATAAAGGAGAAAAATATCATGATTTTAAAAGAAGAATTAAAATATTCAAAATCACACGAATGGATAGCATTAGACGGAGATACAGCAGTTGTAGGACTGACAGATTATGCACAGTCAGAACTTGGAGATCTGGTATTTGTGAACCTTCCGGAAGTAGGAGATACCGTAGAAGCAGGTGAAGTGTTCGGTGATGTAGAATCTGTGAAAGCAGTGTCAGATGTCTATTCACCGGTAACCGGAGAAGTAACAGAGATCAACGAAGAACTCTTAGATACACCGGAACTGGTCAATGATGATGCCTATAAAGCATGGTTTATCAAAGTAAAAGACGTATCAGCAACGGAAGAACTTTTAACTGCAGATGAATACAAAGCATTTGTGAAAAGCGAGCAGGAATAAACCCAAGTCATTGAAAAAGGCGGTGAAAAGCGATGGGAAGCTATGTACCGAATACGTTAGAAGAACGGAAAAAAATGCTTCAGGAAATCGGCTATTCGTCCATTGAGGACTTATTTGCACATATTCCGGAAGAAGTAAAACTAAAAGGGAAACTGAATATTCCGAAAGGAAAGACAGAGTTTGAAGTACGGCGTGAGATGGAACAGATTGCGGAAAAGAACCAGGTGTTCCGGACAATCTTCCGCGGAGCCGGAGCTTACAGACATTTTATCCCGGCCATGGTAAAAAATGTGACATCCAAAGAAAATCTGCTGACGGCATATACGCCATATCAGGCAGAGATCAGTCAGGGAATCTTACAGTCAATCTTCGAATATCAGACGATGATCTGTGATCTGACCGGAATGGATGTATCCAATGCCTCTGTATATGATGGTGCAACTGCAGCGGCAGAAGGTGTTGCAATGTGTCAGGAAAGAAAGAAACATAAAGCGTTAATATCAGGAACGGTTCCGCCATATGTACTGGAAGTGGTAGAGACCTACTGCTTTGGAAATGGAATGGAACTGGAAGTTATTCCGGAAAAAGACGGACTGACGGATAAAGAATATTTAAAGGAACACATCGATGCACAGACTGCATGCGTATATATCCAGCATCCGAATTATTACGGTAATCTGGAAGATGCAGAAGAGATCGGTGAGATCGTACACGGTGCAGGTGCAAAATATGTGATGGGTGTGAACCCGATTTCACTTGGAGTGATAAAGACTCCTGCAGAATATGGGGCAGATGTGGCAGTTGGTGAAGGACAGCCGCTTGGGCTTTCACTTGGATTCGGAGGCCCTTATCTGGGATTCATGGCAAGTAAGGAAGCAATGATGAGAAAGCTTCCTGGAAGAATTGTCGGTGAGACAGTCGATCATAACGGAAAGACCGGATATGTATTGACACTTCAGGCAAGAGAACAGCATATCCGGAGAGAAAAAGCATCCAGCAATATCTGTTCGAACCAGGCACTTTGTGCACTGGCAGTCGGAGTCTATCTTGCAACAATGGGAAATGAAGGTGTCAGACAGGCTGCGGTACTTTGCACTTCTAAGGCACATTACCTTGCAGAAGAGCTGCAAAAAATAGGATATAAGATCTGTAACAAGGCAGAATTCTTCCATGAATTTGTGACAGAATCTGTAATACCGGCAGAACAGATATTAAAAGCACTTGAAGACAAGGGAATCCTTGGCGGATATCCACTGGATGAGCATCATATTCTGTGGTGCTGTACGGAAGTTAATACAAAAGAAGAGATGGATCAGGTGATCCGGATCTTAAAGGAGGTGCCGGCATGTTAGTATTTGAAAAAAGCAGACCGGGAAGAGGATGTGATCTGTTACCGGCATCGGATGTAGAGATTTATTTACCTGAGGAAAAAGATAAAAGAGAATTGTCGCTTCATCTTCCTGAACTTTCAGAAGGAGAACTGAGCAGACATTATACAGAACTTGCAAAGAAATCACATGGAGTGAATGACGGGTTCTATCCACTTGGATCATGTACGATGAAGTATAATCCGAAGATCAATGAAGATATGGCTTCACTGCCAGGATTTACAGAAATCCACCCGTTACAGCCGGAGCATACCGTACAGGGATGTCTGGAGGTTATCGGGGAGATTGAGAATTCCCTTTGTGAGATCACGGGAATGGATCGTATGTCGTTACAGCCGGCAGCAGGAGCGCACGGAGAATTTACGGGACTTCTTTTGATCAAAGCTTATCATGAGAGCAGAAATGATGAGAAGAGAACAAAGATTCTGGTACCGGATTCTGCACATGGAACGAATCCGGCAAGTGCGGCAATGGCAGGATATAAGGTTGTCAGTATTCCGTCTGCACCGGATGGAGGTGTAGATATTGAAAAGTTAAGAGAGGCAGCAGGAGATGATGTAGCAGGATTGATGCTTACCAATCCGAACACAGTTGGTCTCTTTGATAAGAACATTCTGGAGATTACGGATATCATTCATGAATGCGGCGGTCTTTGCTATTATGACGGGGCAAACTTAAATGCAGTCATGGGTACGGTACGTCCTGGAGATATGGGATTCGATGTCATCCATCTGAATCTTCATAAGACATTCTCCACACCACATGGCGGCGGAGGTCCGGGAAGTGGACCGGTTGGATGTAAGGAAATGTTGTCTGATTTCTTACCATCATATCTGGTGGAAGGGGAAGAAACATTACATCTGGAGAAACCGGAAAATAGTATCGGTGAGATGAAGAGCTTCTACGGAAACTTCCTTGTAGTGGTAAAAGCACTGACTTATATCAAGACACTCGGAAGAGAGGGGATTCCGGAGGCAAGTCAGAATGCAGTACTGAATGCCAACTATATGATGAATAAATTAAAAGATCTGTATCCGATGGCATATGATGAAATCTGCATGCATGAGTTTGTCATGAGCCTTGCAGACCTGAAAAAGAAGACAGGTATTTCAGCAATGGATATTGCGAAAGGTCTCTTGGATGACGGTATTCACCCACCTACAATGTACTTCCCGCTGATCGTGGATGAAGCACTGATGGTTGAGCCGACAGAGACAGAATCGAAAGAAACACTGGACGATGCAATCGCGGTATTCCGCAAATTATATGAACTGGCAGAGACAGATCCTGAAAAATTACATCAGGCGCCTGTGACAACTCCGGTTACAAGGCTGGATGAAGTCAATGCGGCAAGACATCCACATCTGCGTTACGAGTTTTAACAGGATAAGAAATGTTAACAGGTTTCATATCTGAGAATACCTGGAAGAGATAAACGGGTTTTGGGGTAAACCTGTGTTGGTAAAAATTGAAGAGAGGAACAATTATGGTCACAAAGCTTACGTATATAGAAAGCAATCAGGTGAACCCATACAAGAATCTTGCAGTGGAGGAGTATTTACTCCTCCACTGTGAGGATAAAGAGTGTATTCTGTATCTCTGGCAGAATCAGAATACCGTTGTGATCGGGCGAAATCAGAATGCATGGAAAGAATGTAAAGTAACAAAATTAGAAGAAGAGAACGGACATCTCGCAAGAAGACTTTCCGGAGGTGGGGCAGTCTATCATGATCTGGGCAATCTGAACTTTACTTTTCTGGTAAATAAGGATGAGTACAGTCTGGAAAAGCAATTGCAGGTAATCATAAATGCAATGGGGCGGCTAGGACTAAAGGCAGAAAAATCCGGAAGGAATGACATCCTGATCGATGGAAAGAAATTTTCTGGTAATGCATTTTACGAACAGGAAAAACACTGCTATCACCACGGAACTATCATGGTAGATGTGAATATGGAAACACTGTCCAGATATCTGACCGTATCCAAAGATAAGTTAAAATCCAAAGGCGTGGATTCTGTGAAATCCAGAGTGACAAACCTGAAAGAATATCTTCCGGAACTGACGTTGGAAGAGTTAAAGAAAGCACTTCGTGAATCATTCGAAGAGGTGTATGGTCTGAAAGCAGAAGAAAAGAAGATGGAAGATTTGGATGCAGCTGAGATTGAAGAGAAAACTGCACATTTTTCATCATGGAAATGGCTGTATGGAAGAAAACTGGACTTTCAATATGAACTGTGCCACAGATTCACATGGGGTGGACTTACCCTGCAGTTCCAGGTAGAATCAGGAAAGATCAAAGACGTGGAAGTCTATTCCGATGCACTGAATATTGAGCTGGCAGAGGCAATTCCAAAGTTCTTAAAAGGAATCAAATACCGAAAAGAAACCATGTGTGTACAGCTTGGATTATTCTGGTCAAAGGATAAGAACGTTGAGCATATGATGAATGATGTGATTGCGTGGATTAGGGAGTCAGATTTATAAAGATGGAATAATTTTGCAGATGCAATATTATCTGGCTTGTAGATGAGGTGCAATTTTGAATCGCCATGCGTTCGGAAGAAGCTGCCAGTGGCAGGTTCTGTAGATGGAACTGGTGAATGAACATGTGATAAAAACCTTGTAAAAATGCAGATTTTACAGGAGGAAAATGAAATGAGCGGAAAATATGATGTTATAGTAATCGGTGCCGGACCGGGCGGATATGTAGCTGCGATCAAAGCTGCAAAACTCGGACTTAAGACGGCCATTATAGAAGAACGAAGAGTGGGCGGAACCTGCCTGAACCGTGGTTGTATCCCGGCGAAAGCAATGATCCATGCATCTTCGTTATACAGAGAAATGAAGGAAGCAGAACGATTCGGAGTATCGGCTTCAGATGTGACATATGATTACGGAAAGATCGTTACCTATAAAGAAGAGACAACGGACAAACTGGTACAGGGTGTCGAGCAGCTGCTGAAGGCAAACGGCGTAGATGTGTATGAAGGAAAAGGTACGCTTCTGGAAGAGAAGAAGGTGCGGATTCAGAAGAAAGCGGAAGGTAAGGAAGATTTAACAATAACAGAGAGTACAGTGGATGTGATAGAAGGGGAAAATATTATCCTTGCCAGTGGTTCAAAACCACTGATACTGCCAATCCCGGGAATGGATAATGAAAGAGTCCTGACCAGTGATGCACTTTTTGCGATGAAAGAAGCTCCAAAGAGTCTGATCATCATCGGAGGCGGTGTTATCAGTGTGGAATTTGCCACAGTATACGCGAACCTTGGATGCAAGATTACAATCCTGGAAGCAATGCCAAAGTTAGTACCGAATATGGATAAAGAGATCAGTCAGAGTCTGAAGATGATTCTGAAAAAGAGAGGTATCGATATTCATACTTCGGCTGCAGTACAGGGGGTAACAACAGAAGACGGAACCTGTACCTGTCACTATATAGAGAAGGATCAGGAACAGGAAGTAACGGCAGATTACGTTTTGTGTGCAGTAGGACGCTGCCCGAACACGGATGGTCTGTTTGGGGAAAATGTAAAACCAGATATGGAGCGCGGTCGTGTGCTGGTGAATGCGAACTTTGAATCCAGCATCCCGGGTGTCTATGCAATCGGTGATCTGATCTTTGGTGCACAGCTTGCACACGCAGCAAGTGCGCAGGGAATCGTTGTAGCCGAAAAGCTCGCCGGAAAAGAACCGTCGATAGATCTGAGTATCGTTCCGGGGTGTGTCTACACAGATCCAGAAATCGCATCCGCAGGAATAACAGAAGACCAGGCAAAAGAAAAGAAAATCGCAGTAAAATGTGGCAAGTTTATTATGAGTGCCAATGGTAAATCTATTATTACACAGGAAGAACGCGGATTTATCAAGGTTGTGGCAGAAGAATCAACCGGTAAGATCCTGGGAGCCCAGATGATGTGTGCAAGAGCAACAGACATGATCGGGGAATTCGTAACTGCAATTACAAATGGACTGACGGCAGAACAGATGTTAAAAGGAATGCGTTCGCATCCGACTTACAATGAAGGAATCGGGGAAGCTCTTGAGGAACTCGAAGGCGGGGCGATACATGTGGTGCCGAAGAAGAAAAAGTAAATTGGTGTTGAACTAAGTCGCTCCGCGACGACCTAGAAAGGTTGTTGCGGAGCGACTTAGTTCAACACCAATTTAATGAATTAGATAGTATGCTGCGGAATATGCCGGCAAATCAAGTGATACGGTATCTCCTGTAACTTTTATCTTTTTCTTCGTATACTTCTTAGATCCTCCATAGACAGTATCATCACTGGTAAGGATCAATTCAAGCTCTTTTGCATCTTCGACCGGAAGTTCATACTTTTTCTGTACTTCATCAGAAAAGTTAAACACAGCAGCAATCCGCTCTTTTCCATCGGTTCTTTCGATTGCGTAGATGCAGCGTTCTTCCTGATGACAGTCGAGCCAGTGGAATCCGGCATTTTCATAATCCAGTGCAGATAAAGCAGGATGGGTCATGTACAGATGGTTCAATTTCTGCATAAAATGATGGAATGCAGCGTGGATTGGATATTTTAAGATATCCCAGTCCTGCTCACGCTTTTCATCCCATTCGCGGAGCTGACCGATCTCGTTACCCATGAAGTTCAATTTCTTTCCCGGATGTGCGTACATATACATATAGAACGCACGTGCCTGTGGGAATTTTTCTTCGTACTCACCATACATTTTTTGTGCGATGGTTGCCTTTCCGTGAACAACTTCGTCATGTGAAAGAGGAAGAAGGAAATCATCGTTATAATAATACATCATAGAGAATGTAAGCTTATGGTAATCACGGCTTCTGTACTCCGGTGCTGTGCGGAAGTAGTCGAGGGTATCGTTCATCCAACCCATATCCCATTTGTAATCGAAACCAAGTCCGCCCTGATCTACAGGTTTTGTAACGCCTTCAAAAGAGGTGGAATCTTCGGCGGAGAGCATGGCTGTCGGATGCATTGTCTTTAATCCGCGGTTCATTTCACGGATAAAATCCACCGCATTATTGTTGACACCTCTTGCAGGTTCGCCCTGCCAGTAGATGATACGGCTGATGGCATCCATGCGGATTCCGTCTACGTGATAGACACTTAACCAGTAGTTGGCAGCAGACTGCAGGAAACTTCGGACTTCACCTCTGGAGTGCATAAAGTTACAGCTTCCCCATTCGCTGACACCGACATCCTGGTGTGGATATTCATAGAGTGCAGTTCCGTCATAGTCGGCCAGTGCATAGTGATCAATGGCAAAATGTACCGGAACGAAGTCCATGATGACACCGATGTCATTCTTATGGCAGGCATCGATGAATTTCATCAGTTCTTCGGCAGTTCCATAGCGGGCGGTCGGACTGAAGAATCCGGTGTTCTGATATCCCCAGGATTCATCGCATGGATGCTCGCTGAGCGGCATAATCTCGATATAATTGTAATCATTTTCTTTCAGATAAGGAATCAGGATATCGATCATTTCTACATAAGTATACCAGTCGTCTGCTTTTTCAGAAGGCTTTTTGAATGATCCGAAATGCAGTTCGTAGATGTTCAGCGGCTTGTCCTTGCATACCGAACGCTTCTGCATCCATTTACTGTCTTTGAATTTATAGTGGGACAGATCGCGGATGATGGAAGCAAAGGCCGGACGCAGTTCCATGCCAAAGCCATAAGGATCACAGTGCTCCACGCAGCTTCCGTCCTGTCTGTAAATGCGGTATTTATACATCATGCCAGGTTTTGCTCCCTTTGCATAGCATTCCCAGAAGTTCCCATCATAAGATTTGTTCAGTTCCCATTCCTGCCAGTCGTTAAATTCCCCAATAACTGTAATACGTGATGCGGCAGGTGCAAAGGTACGGAAGGTTGTTCCGTCCTTATCTGGGTGCGCGCCGAGAAATTCATAGGCGTCAAACATTTTTCCTGTGTAAAATCCATAAAAATCCATAATATCCTCCTAAAAAATATATATTACGGTTCACAGTTCCCAGAGTGTGTCTGAAAAATCATTTCTGCAATCTATACGCGCCACTTTGGAAGATCCCCATCTGTGAACAGTAACAACAGTAACATAAAATAATCAACTATCTGCTAAAAGATAATGGACAGTAGTTGTTTTTGTGATTTATAATGCTATTATAAGTAAAAAGGGATACGCAATCCACCAACAAAATCAACGAATGGATGGATAAACGACGGATTGCGGAAAAAGTCGGATAAAAAGAGGAAATGTACATGGATCTGAGAATTGAAAAAACGGAACGGGGAATTAAAAATGCATTCATTGAATTGCGGTCAAAGAAAGCACTGGAAAAGATTACGGTGAAGGAATTATGTGAAAGTGCCAGGATTAATAAGTCAACGTTTTATGCACATTACAAAGATATCTATGATCTGTCAGATGCAATGGAGGTAGAAGTTGTAGAGTCTATTGCAAAAAGCATACAGCATCCGGAATACCTGCTGGAACATCCGGCAGAATTTGCAAAAGAACTTCTGATGGCATATGTGTCTCAGAATTCTCTGACAGCGATTCTGTTCTCGGGAAGTCAGGCAAATCATTTCGCGGACAGTATCGAGTGCAGTATTAAACAGATGGTCTTTGAAAAGTACCCGGATCTCGCAGAACATACCACATTGAATGTGATGTTAAGCTTCTGTATCCAGGGGAGCTATCATGCGTACCAGAAAAACAGGGAAAAAGATATTGTGACCGTGATTGATGTAATTGCAGGGATGACAGGAGCAATTCAGCCGATGTATGAGGAGATTCTGCGGCAAAGACAGTAAATAGAAGTATTAGTGATCGATCCGGTCTGAAGAACACGAACTGGAAGGCCGGCAGGTGATTGTGGCTGAAAATAGCGAAAGAAGATAAAAAAAAGACAGGAGGATGCGGCATGAATCTGGAACAGCCGTGTATCCGCATATCAGTGCGGAATCTGGTAGAATTCATATTAAGGCATGGGGATATTGACAACCGGACAGGCGGGGCAGATAAAGATGCCATGCAGCAGGGGAGCAGGATACATAGAAAGATCCAGCGTCAGATGGGAGCGGAATACCGCGCAGAAGTTGCATTAAAATATGAAGTACTGTGTGAGGATTTTGTATTGTCGGTGGAAGGAAGAGCAGATGGAATCATAGAATTACCCAAAAGAGTTGTGGTCGATGAGATTAAAGGTGTATTTAAGGATTTGAAACGTCTGGAAGAACCACAGCTTTTACATCTCGCACAGGCAAAGTGTTATGCTTATATCTATGCGGAACAAAAAGATCTGGACGAGATTGGTGTTCAGATGACATATTGTAACCTGGATACGGAAGAAATCAAGCGTTTTCAGCAGTTATATACAAAGGAAGAATTGAAAATATGGTTCAAAGAACTGGTATCGGAATATGAAAAATGGGCTCGCTATCAGATGGAATGGAGAAAAAAGAGAAATGCATCCATTAAATCTATAGAATTTCCATTTGATTACCGGGAAGGACAGCGAAACCTGGTAGCGTCTGTGTACCGGACCATTCTCAGAAAGAAAAAACTTTTCATCCAGGCACCGACCGGTGTGGGAAAAACGATGGCAACAGTATTTCCGGCGGTAAAAGCTGTAGGAGAAGAACTGGGAGAAAAAATCTTCTATCTGACAGCGAAGACGATTACAAGAACGGTTGCAAGCCAGGCATTTGAAATACTCCGGGAGCAGAATCTGCGTATGAAAGAAATTACACTGACAGCAAAAGAAAAAATATGTTTTTGTGATGAGGTGGTTTGTAATCCGGATGCATGTCCATATGCAAAAGGACATTTTGACAGGGTAAATGATGCGGTCTATGAACTGATCACTACAACAGACCATATGAGCAGAGAGATACTGGAAGCACAGGCAGAAAAATGGAAGGTCTGCCCGTTTGAAATGGCTTTGGATGTATCACAGTGGGTAGATGCTGTCATTTGTGATTATAATTATGTATTTGATCCGAATGCACATTTGAAACGTTTCTTCGGAGATGGTGTAAAGGGTGAGTATCTGTTTTTGATTGATGAGGCACATAATCTGGTAGAACGTGGAAGAACGATGTACAGCACCAGTATCTGTAAAGAAGATTTCCTGAAAATAAAAAGACTGGTAAAGGCCGGAGAACCAAAACTTGAGTCTTCCCTTGAAAGCTGCAATAAGATTCTGCTTGCGTTAAAAAGAGAGTGTGACGGATGCCAGATTTTAAACAGCGTATCACACATTTATGTGAAGCTTCTGACACTTATGACGGAGCTTGAGGATTATCTGGAAGATTGCAAGGATGAGACTGTCAGAAAAGAAGTGCTGGAATTTTATTTTACGATCCGGAATTTTCTGTATATCCATGAACGTCTGGATGGGAATTACCTGATCTATTCCGAGTTAAATGAAGCGGGGAATTTTTATATTCATCTCTTTTGCGTCAATCCGGCAGCATGTCTGCAGGAATATATGGGAAAGGGAAATAGCACGATACTGTTTTCTGCTACATTTCTTCCGATTAATTATTATAAGAGGCTTTTATCAACCGCGAAAGATGACTATGCCATCTATGCAGAGTCGCCGTTTGAGCAGAAGAAAAGACTCCTTCTGCTGGGAAATGATGTCAGTACAAAATATACAAGACGGGGACCTGAAATGTATCAGAAATATGCATCCTATATCCGGAAGATAACAATGGCAAAAAGTGGAAATTATATTGCTTTCTTTCCATCTTACCGGTTCATGGAGGACGTATACGAAGAATTCTGTAATCAAAGCGATGTACAGGAAAAGGAATCAATGTCCAACGGATGGACGAAGACAGATACAACAGGAGGATATGTTACCGGGGAGATAGAAGTACTCGTACAATCCCAGTATATGACAGAACAGGAAAGAGAAGAATTTCTGGAAAGATTTGAAATAGTGAAAGACCATAGTCTGATCGGCTTTTGTGTAATGGGAGGTATCTTTTCCGAAGGAATTGACCTGACAGAAGATAAACTGATAGGGGCGATGATTATAGGAACTGGGCTTCCGCAGGTGTGCCTGGAGAGAGAACTTTTAAAATACTATTTTGACAATCAGGGGTTGAATGGATTTGATTATGCCTATCTCTATCCGGGAATGAATAAAGTACTGCAGTCAGCAGGCAGAGTAATCCGCACGGATCAGGACAGAGGCGTCATTGTATTACTGGATGACCGCTTTATGGAACGACAGTGTCAGAATGTGTTCCCAAGGGAATGGGAGGATTATAAAGTTTGCAATAGTGAGGGAATAAGGGGAGAATTAAAGCGGTTTTGGAGTGAGGATGTTGGTGTTTAATACATTACTTTGGGTTGGATTCCCGATCCTTGCGTATGCCTTGGTATAAGGACCGGGAATCCAACCCAAATTAGTCTACTAAACAGCTAATTTAAAAGTAAGATAAGAACTCCTGCGCAGCCTTAGAAACCGGCACCTTTTCATTATGCGCAATAACCAGTTCTCGTGGTGGCAGCTTTTCTGTCGTCTCGACTTTAAAAAGAGAATCGGATGATTCCTGTGTCAGACAGAAGTCCGGAATAAATGCGATACCAAGTCCGATACGTGCAAGATCGATCAACAGATCGTTACTGCTAAGTTCAATCTCCGGAACCAGGTCAAGCTGGTGCTGGAGAAAAAGATTGTGCAGATATTCGCTGGTTGTACTCTTGCGGTCGAGCATAAGAATCGGGTAGTCCAGTAATTCTTTGAACGAAAGTATCTTTCCCTTCAATTCGCTAAATGCCTCATTTGCGATAAATACATCCTGGAAATCTTTGATCTTTTTCACATTTGGTACATTTCCAAGGTAGGCGTTTGGAGCATTGACAACGATCAGGTCTACCTGCCCGGTTTCCAGAAGTTCAACACAGCGGATAGAGGTTGCGTTGGTTACTTTGATATGGGCGCCCGGAAAATCTCTGTGGAAACGTTCAAGATAAGGAACCAGGAAATAACGGCAGATCGTATCACTTGCACCGATGTGAAGCTGTCCGCCACGAGCACCGACATCAAGAAGCTGGTTCTCGCCGCGCTTGATGAGGCTGATGGCCGGTTCAATATGGCGGAGAAGAATTTCACCTTCCGTTGTGAGTCGTACTTTTTTGGTGCTTCGGATGAATAATGTCTGGTCCAGTTTTTTCTCCAGAGCCTTAATCGACTGGCTGACAGCAGACTGTGAAATGAACAGCTGCTTGGAAGCTTCTGAAAAACTTAAAGTAGAAGCAACGTAATAAAATACTTTATATAACTCATAGTTAATATCCATGATAAGTCCTCCTAATGAATCTTAACTGTATTATAAGTGAAATGAAAGAAAATTACAACCTGAAAATTCCGTATGATGCGGACAGCAACAATAAGTGATATAATGAAGAAAATCGAAAGGTATTTATTTTCATAGTTTACATGATATAGAATTATTAATAAGAATAAAAGGATGGGAAAGACGCTGATAAAAAGCCCGTCTTTGACAGAATGGAGGAAAAACTTGAAAAAATTAAAGACAGCAGTGTCTGTTGGAGCAATGATGTGCGGGATTCTTGCGGCTTTGATTTTTAGTATATGGATCGCAGTATACGGAGACAGCAAGTATACATTTTATAAAAAAGAATATCAGAAATATGAAGTGACAAAAGATCTGGATATGACAATCGATCAGGTCATGTATGTAACAGATCATATGATGAGCTATCTGAGCGGCAAAGAGGATAAATTATCAGTTATCACACAGATTGATGGAACAGATAAGGACTTCTTCAATGAAAGAGACCGGCTTCATATGGCAGATGTAAGGAATCTTTTCCTTGGAGGAATAAAAGTCGGGGTTGTGTGTATAATTGCAGCTGTAGTAATCCTTGGGATTATGAAAAGGAAAGAAGAAGACTGGAAACGGTTATTTTTAAAAAGTTATATGATGGCAATTGCAACATGGATTTTTGTATGTGTGTTGCTTGGAATCGCATTCTATGTGGATTTTACAACATGCTTTACCATATTTCATAAAATCTTTTTTACAAATAATTTTTGGATGTTTGATCCGGCAACGGATTATATGATCCGGATGCTGCCGGAAGGTTTCTTTTCGGATATGGTCATACGGGTTGCGGAAGTATTTGGCATCGTGTTGATAGATGTATGGGTGATATTCTTTCTTATAAAAAATATGGCAGTAAAACACAGGTTAGATCATAAATGCGTACTGGATTCGGAATAGACTGCAGATGAGGATTCATTATAAAAGATTAATAAGCGCAGATTATAAAAGTGTTAAGATATATTAATTGTATTAAACAATGGTTGTTATGTTATACTAACAATAGAAAATGTGTAAAAATTCATTTATGGAGGATTACTTATGAGCAATGTAAAAAGAGTGTACGTGGAGAAAAAACCAGGTTTTGATGTTCAGGCAAAGGAGCTCCGTCACGAGATCCGCAGCTATCTCGGAATCAAAGATGTGGACAGCGTCCGGGTTCTGATCCGTTATGATGTGGAAAATGTATCAGATGAGACATTTGAAAAAGCATGTAATGGCATCTTTTCTGAACCACCGGTAGATACATTATATAAAGAAACATTTGATATAGAAGAAGGAAGTAAAGTATTCTCGGTAGAATTCCTTCCGGGACAGTTTGACCAGAGAGCAGATTCTGCAGTTCAGTGTATTCAGTTTATTAAAGAAGATGAACTGCCGGTGATCCGTACAGCAACTACTTACGTGATCCATGGTGAAAATGGTACATTATCAGAAGAAGAATTCGAAGCAATCAAGAGCCACTGCATTAACCCGGTTGACTCAAGAGAAGCACAGGGCGAAAAACCGGAGACACTGGTTACAAAATTTGATGAGCCTGCAGATGTTAAGATTTTTGATGGATTTAAAGATATGGAAGAAAGTAAACTGAAAGAATTATACGATTCTCTCGGACTTGCTATGACATTCAAAGATTTCCAGCATATCCAGAATTATTTTAACGCAGAAGAAGACAGAGACCCATCTATGACAGAAATCCGTGTTCTGGATACATACTGGTCAGATCATTGCCGTCATACAACATTCTCAACAGAACTTACAGATGTGTCCTTCGGCGATGGTGATTATAGAGAGCCGATGGAAGAGACATACAAGCAGTATATCAGCGACCACAGCGAGATTTTCAAAGGAAGAGAAGACAAATTCGTATGCCTGATGGATCTTGCACTGATGGCTATGAGAAAATTAAAACGTGAAGGAAAATTACAGGATCAGGAAGAATCCGATGAAATTAATGCATGTAGTATTGTAGTTCCGATCAAAGTAGATGGTGTGGAAGAAGAGTGGCTTGTAAACTTTAAGAACGAGACACACAACCATCCGACAGAGATCGAACCGTTTGGTGGAGCTGCTACCTGCCTTGGAGGAGCAATCCGTGACCCGCTGTCAGGACGTACTTATGTGTATCAGGCAATGCGTGTTACAGGAGCAGCAGATCCTACCGTATCTGTAAAAGACACCATGAAAGGAAAACTTCCACAGAAGAAACTGGTAAGAGAAGCTGCACATGGATACAGCTCATATGGTAATCAGATTGGTCTGGCAACAGGAGCCGTAAAAGAAATCTATCATCCAAACTACGTTGCAAAACGTATGGAGATCGGAGCAGTGCTCGGAGCAGCACCAAGACGCGCTGTTATCAGAGAGACATCTGATCCGGGAGATATCATCATCCTTCTTGGCGGACGTACTGGACGTGACGGATGTGGTGGAGCAACAGGATCTTCCAAGGTTCATACAGAAGAGTCTATCGAGACATGTGGAGCAGAAGTACAGAAGGGTAATCCGCCGACAGAAAGAAAGATCCAGAGATTATTCAGAAGAGAAGAAGTCAGCAAGCTGATCAAGAAATGTAACGACTTTGGTGCAGGCGGAGTATCTGTAGCAATCGGAGAACTTGCAGACGGTCTTCAGATCGATCTTGATAAAGTACCGAAAAAATATGCCGGACTTGACGGAACAGAAATCGCTATTTCTGAATCCCAGGAACGTATGGCAGTTGTAGTAGATCCAAAAGATGTAGATGAATTCATGGGATATGCAGCAGAAGAGAACCTGGAGGCAACAAAGGTTGCTGTTGTAACAGAAGATCCAAGACTGGTGCTTTCATGGAGAGGAAAAGAGATTGTTAATCTTTCCCGTGCATTCCTTGATACCAACGGAGCACATCAGGAGACGACAGTAGCAGTTGATATTCCAAATAGAAAAGACAGCATTCTTGTAAGAGAAGAAGTAACAGATGTAAGAGAAAAATGGCTGGATATGTTAAAAGACCTGAACGTATGCTCACAGAAAGGTCTGGTCGAGATGTTCGACGGATCCATCGGAGCTTCTTCTGTATTCATGCCACATGGTGGAAAATATCAGAAGACAGAGACACAGGCAATGGTTGCAAAACTTCCTGTATTAACAGGTGATTGTGATACAGTTACTATGATGAGTTATGGATTCGATCCATACCTGTCAACATGGAGCCCATATCACGGAGCAATCTATGCAGTGACAGAATCTATCGCAAAGATTGTTGCAGCAGGTGGAGATTATAGCAAGATCCGCTTTACCTTCCAGGAATACTTCCGCCGTATGACAGAAGATCCACACAGATGGAGCCAGCCGTTTGCAGCACTTCTTGGTGCTTATGATGCACAGCTTGGATACGGGCTTCCATCCATCGGTGGAAAAGACAGCATGTCAGGAACATTCGAAGATATCGACGTTCCTCCGACACTGGTATCATTTGCAGTTGATGTGGCAACAGAAAAAGATATTATTACACCGGAACTTAAAAAAGCAGGAAATAAGCTGGTATGGCTTCGTATTGAGACAAATGAGTATGACATCCCGGTATACGAAAAGGTTATGGAGCAGTATGGTAAATTTACAAAAGATATCCATGATGGCAAGATCGTAGCTGCTTATGCGCTGGACAGACATGGTGTTGCAGCTGCTGTCAGCAAGATGGCATTCGGTAATGGCATGGGTGTTAAAATTGAGCATAATGTAGATGCAAGAGATCTGTTCGCACCAGCATTTGGAGATATCATCGCAGAAGTACCTGCTGATAAAGTATCAGAGCTTGGCATCACATATACTGTAATCGGTGAAGTGACAGACAGTAAAGCAATTGAATACAAAGACGTGAAGATTGCATTAGACGAGGCAGAAGCAGCATGGGAAGAAACACTGGAAAAGGTATTCCCTACAAACTCAGGAGCAGAAGGACAGGATGAAAAAGTAGAGACTGGCTTATACGACACATCCGACATCTACATCTGCAGCCACAAGATTGCACAGCCGACAGTATTCATCCCTGTAATGCCGGGAACAAACTGTGAATATGACAGTGCAAAAGCATTCGAAAGAGCAGGCGCAAAGGTAATCACAAAAGTATTCAGAAATATGAGTGCAACAGATATCGTTGATTCTGTGGAAACATTTGAAAAAGCAATTGAGCAGTCTCAGATCATTATGTTCCCAGGTGGATTCAGTGCTGGTGATGAACCGGACGGATCTGCAAAATTCTTCGCAACTGCGTTCCAGAATGCAAAGATGAAAGAAGCAGTGGAAAAATTATTGAACGAGCGTGACGGACTGGCACTTGGTATCTGTAACGGATTCCAGGCACTGATCAAACTCGGACTGGTACCAAACGGTGAGATCACAGGACAGAAACCGGATTCACCAACCCTTACATACAATACCATTGGCCGTCACATTTCCAAGATGGTCTATACAAAAGTTGTAACAAATAAATCTCCATGGCTTGCAGAAGCCAAACTTGGCGGTGTATATACCAACCCTGCATCTCACGGAGAAGGAAGATTTGTTGCAAGCAAAGAGTGGCTCGATAAATTATTTGCAAATGGACAGGTTGCAACACAGTATTGTGATCCGGAAGGAAATATCACGATGAATGAAGAGTGGAATGTCAACGGTTCTTACTGTGCAATCGAAGGTATTACAAGTCCGGACGGACGTGTGCTTGGTAAGATGGCTCACTCAGAAAGACGTAACAGAAGCGTAGCAATGAACATCTACGGAGAACAGGATCTGAAGATCTTTGAATCAGGAGTAAAATACTTCAAATAAAGTGTGCTTTTGAATCGTTATATGTTCGGAAGAATCTGCCAGGGGCAAGTTCTCTATGTAAATGCAATTTAGAGCGCGTTCTGTTTCATAAAAATGTATAAAAAATGCAAAAAACTACAAAACTCTTGCAAAATCTGCAAGGGTTTTGTAAAAAGTTGCAAAAAATACAAAAAACTGTAAAAAATATCTTGCCAGATCCACTGGTTTGCTTTACAATAGTAAAGGACAAAGGGGTCGGAGAAAAACCGGGAGATTTGTCTACCCGGTTTTTTGATTCCAGAGTATGTAGGAGAAGCTGCCGGCGGCACATTCTTTTGCATTCTTAAGTTGTCAAAAGCGTTAAAAAAGATGTATTTGAGGTGCATAAGCATCCGTAGGGAACTGCCGGCGGCAGCCCCTTAAAGTAATGATACGAATAGTAGGAGGTAGAAAGCTATGTCATATGTTGATGAAGTACTGGAGAAGGTAGTTGCAAAGAACCCTGCAGAGCCAGAATTCCACCAGGCAGTAAAAGAAGTATTAGAGTCATTAAGAGTAGTAGTAGAGGCAAACGAGGAAAAATTCAGAAAAGACGCCCTGCTTGAAAGACTTGTTGAACCTGAAAGACAGATTAAATTCCGTGTTCCATGGGTAGACGACAAGGGACAGGTTCAGGTTAATACAGGATACCGTGTACAGTTTAACAGCGCAATCGGACCATACAAAGGAGGATTACGTCTTCATCCATCTGTAAACCTTGGTATCATTAAATTCCTTGGATTTGAGCAGATTTTCAAGAACTCACTGACAGGACTTCCAATCGGTGGAGGTAAAGGTGGCTCTGATTTCGATCCTAAGGGAAAATCAGACAGAGAAGTAATGGCATTCTGCCAGAGCTTTATGACAGAACTTTGCAAATATATCGGAGCTGACACAGATGTTCCAGCTGGTGACATCGGAACAGGTGCAAGAGAGATCGGTTACATGTTCGGTCAGTATAAGAGAATCAGAGGCCTGTATGAAGGTGTTCTGACAGGAAAAGGATTAAGCTACGGCGGATCTTTAGCAAGAACAGAAGCTACAGGATATGGTCTTCTTTACTTAACAGAGGAATTATTAAAGATTAACGGAAAAGACATCAAAGGAATGACAGTAGCAGTTTCCGGAGCTGGTAACGTTGCAATCTATGCAATCCAGAAAGCTCAGCAGCTTGGAGCTAAAGTTGTAACAGCAAGTGATTCTACAGGATGGGTATACGATCCAGACGGAATCGATGTTGCAGCATTAAAAGAAATCAAAGAAGTAAAACGTGCAAGACTGACAGAGTACAAGAACTACCGTCCAAATTCAGAATATCATGAAGGACGTGGTGTATGGTCTGTAAAAGTTGACCTTGCTCTTCCATGTGCTACACAGAATGAACTTCACCTTGAAGATGCAAAACAGTTAGTAGCGAACGGATGCGTAGCTGTATGCGAAGGTGCTAACATGCCTACTACATTAGAAGCAACACAGTATCTGCAGGAGAACGGTGTAATCTTTGCACCTGGTAAAGCTGCAAACGCTGGTGGTGTTGCTACATCTGCACTTGAAATGTCACAGAACAGCGAGAGACTTAGCTGGACATTCGAAGAAGTAGATGCAAAACTTAAGAACATCATGGTAAACATCTGCCACAACATGGACGATGCTGCAAAACGTTACGGAATGGAAGGTAACTATGTTGCCGGAGCTAACATTGCAGGATTTGAAAAAGTTGTAGATGCTATGACAGCTCAGGGAATCGTTTAAGATTTATAAAATTACCCCGCAAGCCTTGTGTGTTTGCGGGGCTTTTCTTTTTGGAAAAATATACTGATTAAATATACTTGCGTTATAACATAAAAATCTGACAAAAATAAAATATAGCGATAATTATCTGATAAAATATTGACAATAATTAAAAAACAGATATAATATAAGCGAAAACACCAGTTTACAACTTTAAAAATGACAGATCTGTTAATAAATTGATTACTATTAGTTTAGTAATAAAAACTTTGAGAGTATAAGTTCACGGTTTCTGGTGATATGTTTTTAAATGTTATAAAAAGAAGCATGTGTAATTTTTAGTGGTAAAGTGGTGTTAAAAAATACTTGCGAATCAAGTTACATTAAATAATGATGATGGAGAAAATGCATCTGTTTTGTCGAGAACATTATTAAATGAGATAGTAACTTTTAGGTAGCAATGCAAGTGTAATATTGATAGTATATTACTTGCCTTCAGAAGAAAGGAGAGAATCAATATTTAATCAAATATTTTTTTGATGCAGGATCAATAAATAAAAGCCGGCTATCCAGAACTAAAATGCAGATTGGATGGCTGGCTTTTTCTGACATCTACGTAATTAAAAACAACGCAAATTGGCGTTTTTTGAGGAATTATTGAAAAAGTTTCAAAAAAATGTAAAAAAGGTGTTGACTTTACTCTGAACCAATGCTATACTTACGAAGTCGGTTCGAGAGAGACGACAAAAGATATGGGATCATAGCTCAGCTGGGAGAGCATCTGCCTTACAAGCAGAGGGTCATAGGTT
>ERZ826242.290-NODE-290-length-77734-cov-9.741372_pt1 | contig 77734 bp, 69 predicted proteins | sample MGYA00519871_ERZ826242 | MGnify/ENA primary metagenome ERZ826242 (study PRJEB31778, sample SAMEA3449226) | human gut metagenome | biome: human gut; feature: human-associated habitat; material: faeces | place: United Kingdom | collected 2010/2012 ... | reverse complement strand
ACGAGGAAAGTCCGGGCTTCGCAGGGCAGGATGCCGGATAACGTCCGGTGGAGGTAACTCCAAGGAAAGTGCAACAGAAATGTACCGCCAGGTAACTGGTAAGGGTGGAAAGGCAGTGTAAGAGACTACCGCATCTCTGGTAACAGAGATGGCTCTGTAAACCCCATTCGAAGCAAGACCAGATTTAAGCATTGACGTGGCCCGCCAGCTTAAGGTAGGTTGCTTGAGGCGGTTGGCAACAGCCGTCCTAGATAGATGACCATTTTCAACATAACCCGGCTTACAGCCCTGCTTGGTTTCTTACTATCAAATCTAATGTAATTCTAAAATGTTTCTTAAAAGACAATAACTCTGTTGACACAGAAAAGCAGGGGACTTAAGATGAATATCAGGGTATGGTGATATGTGAACATACATATCACCATATTTTTGCGTAAGCATCCGTAAGGAACTGCCGGTGGCAGGTGCGTAGATATAAAAAGAAGAGAGGTCTTATATTTGAAAGAGAAGTTAGCGAGATTTATGTCAGGAAGATATGGAGTAGATCAGTTATCAAGATTTTATCTTGGAATTGCACTGATATTACTGGTAGTTTCAATTTTTAGTCACCTTGGTATATTTTATATAGTTGGAATTGTTCTTCTGGTGTATACTTATTATCGTATGTTTTCGAAGAACATTTCCAAGATGTATGCACAGAATCAGAAGTATTTGAATGCAAAATATCGTGCGGTGGTAAAAAAGGATGCATGGAAGAAACAGTGGCAGCAGCGTAAGATTTACCGGTTTTATCGTTGCCCGGGATGTAAACAGAAGGTTCGTGTCCCAAAGGGAAAAGGTAAAATCTGCATTACCTGTCCAAAATGCAGAATGGAATTCATAAAGAAAAGTTGAGCTGTAGCTATTTGGAGGAAGCAGTATGTTTGGATATGTAAATATCAATCGTAATGAATTATCAGATGAAAATAAAAAGATTTACCAGGGTTATTACTGCGGACTTTGTCAGAAACTAAAGGAGGTTTCCGGCCGTAAAGGCCAGATGCTTTTAAACTATGACATGACATTTCTGGTAGTGCTTCTGACCGGACTTTATGAGCTGGAGGATAAAAGCACAGATTTTGTATGTGCGCTGCATCCGACGAAAAAACGGACAGCCAGAATCAATGAAGCAACAGAATATGCTGCTGATATGAATATTATTCTTTCCTACCAGAATTTTGAAGATGACTGGAGAGATAATCGTTCTTATTCGAAAAAAGCATTTGCCAGAATGCTGGGAAAAGATTATAATCGCATCATGGCAAAATACCCAAGACAGGTAAAGGCAGTAGAAACCTATATCGAAGAACTGGGTAAGGCAGAGGATGCACAGGAAGCCAATATTGATAAAATATCAGGACTGACAGGAACCATGCTGGGCGAAATTTTTGCATGGCGGGAAGATATATGGGCAGAAGAACTCAGATATTTTGGATTCTATTTAGGGAAGTTTATTTATCTGATGGATGCCTATGAGGATTTTGAAACAGATAAGCGTAAAAATGCATACAATGTTTTCCGTGTACAGCGGAAAGAGGATATGCAGAATCTGGATACCTTTGTGAAGCTGTTGCTGACCAGTATGATGTCAGAGTGTGCCAAGTCCTTTGAACGTCTGCCAATTCTTATGCATGCAGACATTCTGCGGAATGTATTATATTCCGGAGTCTGGACGAAATATGAGTACAACAGACTGAAACGTGAGCGGAAGCAGCAGAAGCTTCTTGAAAAACAGAAAGCCGAAAAACAGAAGGCAGACAGGAAAAGTGCAACAAAGTGAAGTTAAGAATTAAGAAGGAGTAAGTAGTATGGACCCATACAAGGTGCTGGGCATAGCTCCGGGAGCAACAGATGAAGAAATCAAACGGGCATACCGGAATCTGAGCCGCAAATATCATCCGGATGCCAATGTAAATAATCCTGACCGTGCACAGGCAGAAGAAAAATTTAAAGAAGTACAGATGGCTTATGACCAGATTATGAAACAGAAACAGCAGGGTTACAGCTATGGAAGCGGTTACGGCGGCGGTGGCGCCTACGGTTATGGTGGTTTTGGCTATGGCAGAACCAATGGTGCATATGGAAACAGCGGTTATGGCAGCAGTGCTTCCGGTGAATCAGTAGAGATGCAGGCGGCTGCAAATTACATCCGGAATCGTTGTTTTAAAGAAGCATTGCATGTGTTAGATGGCATTTCGGACAGAACGGCACGCTGGTATTATTACAGTGCAATTGCCAATGCCGGAAGCGGTAATAATGTAACGGCAAAGGAGCATGCCAGTCAGGCTGTCAATATGGAACCGAGTAATATGGAATATCGTCAGCTGCAGCAGCAGTTAGAGTTTGGTGGAACATGGTATCAGAGCAGAGGCGGCGAATATGAACGGCCATATTCCGGCAGCAGCGGCTGGTGCATGAGTATGCTGTTATTGAATCTTTTATGTAACTGTTGTTGTTTCAGACCATATTAGAAAACCATATTTTAGAAGTTCTTTTTTATTTGCAAGAATGAAAACTTCTGCTATACTGTAGAATGAAAAAAACAGAAATGGAGATTAGAAATGAGAATTTTAGCTGAAAATACATCATGTATTGTAATTGACTATCAGGAGAAGATTTTGCCGGCAATGTCAGGAAGAGAGGAACTTGTGGCAAATTCTGCTGCATTATTAAAGGGACTTAATTTATTGGAAATACCGATGGTATTGACCACACAGTATGCCAAGGGATTAGGAAATAATATTCCGGAGATTTGTGAAGCAATTGGAAGTGATGTGGCATATGACAAGACCACATTTTCTGCATATGAAACAGAAGCGGTATATGAAGCAATGGATAAAGAGCGTAAAAATGTCCTGATTTGTGGAATTGAAGCACATATCTGTGTACTTCAGACAGCCATTGATTTAAAGGCAGCAGGATATCAGCCGGTTATCGTAGCAGACTGTGTATCTTCAAGAAAAGAACTGGATAAGGAACTTGGTTTAAAGCGAGCAGAACAGGAAGGCATTCTGATTACATCTAAGGAAGCTATTTTATTTGAATTGACACGTAAGGCAGGCGGACCGGTATTTAAACAGATTTCTGCACTGATTAAATAAAGGAGACAGGATATGCTGCAAAGATTTTATCCCGATGAATATCTGGATTCTACCTATGTCATTGACTTTGATAAACTTTATGAAGAGGGATACCGGGGCATTATTTTTGATATTGATAATACACTTGTTCCACACGGAGCACCGGCGGATGAGCGGGCAAAAAAGCTGTTTGCTCATTTAAAAGAGCTGGGTTATCATTGTATGCTGTTATCGAATAACAAGGAACCACGGGTGAAGATGTTCAATGATGCGGTAAATGTTTCTTATATTTACAAGGCAGGAAAACCGTCAACGAAAAATTATCTTAAGGCAATGGAAGAGATGGGAACCACCACGGAGAATACGTTATTTGTGGGAGACCAGATATTTACTGATGTGTATGGGGCAAACCGTGCGGGAATCCATACAATTCTGGTAAAACCGATACATCCGAAAGAAGAAATACAGATTGTTTTAAAGAGATACCTGGAGAAAATTGTGTTATTTTTTTATACAAGGAAGAGAAAGAAGGAAGAAAAATCATGAAAATCGGAATTGGAAATGACCACAGTGCAGTCGAAATGAAATTCGCAATTAAAAAGTATTTAGAGGAAATGGGACATGAAGTTGTAAATTACGGAACAGATTCTACCGAGAGCTGTGACTATCCGGAGTATGGTGAAAAAGTAGGACGTGCAGTTGCAGCCGGGGAAGTAGACTGTGGCGTATTAATCTGTGGTACCGGGGTTGGAATCTCTTTAGCTGCTAATAAGGTAAAAGGTGTCCGTGCAGCAGTATGTTCTGATGTAACAACTGCGCATCTGGTAAAAGAACATAACAATGCCAATATCATTGCATTTGGAGCAAGAATTGTTGGAATCGAGAAGGCAAAAGATATTGTAAAAGCATACCTGAATGCAGAATTTCAGGGTGGCAGACATGAAAAACGTATTGCCATGATTCACGAAATTGAATCAAGATAGGGTAAAGTCACAAAAAAAGGTTGAAAAATGGCTTGTTTTATTATAGAATAGAACGAGTGAGTGACAAGTTTGGAATGAGAATTTTTTCCAATACCCGTAAGAACCTGCCGATGGCAGCGTCTTATGGTGCTTAGCAACGAAAATTAGGAGGAATATCGATGATTTCAGCAGGAGATTTCAGAAACGGAATTACAATCGAATTAGAAGGAAATATTTATCAGATTATTGAATTCCAGCACGTTAAACCTGGAAAGGGTGCTGCATTTGTCAGAACCAAATTAAAGAATATCAAGAGTGGCGGTGTAGTTGAGAAAACTTTCCGTCCAACAGAGAAATGCCCACAGGCACGTATCGACCGTAAAGATATGCAGTATTTATATTCTGACGGAGATTTGTATTACTTCATGGATGTTGAAAACTATGAGCAGATTGCTTTAGATAAGACAACCATCGGTGATACCTTAAAATTTGTAAAAGAGAACGAAATGTGTAAAATCTGTTCTCACAATGGCAACGTATTTGCTGTTGAACCACCATTGTTTGTTGAACTTCAGATTACAGAGACAGAACCTGGATTCAAGGGTGATACTGCAACAGGTGCAACAAAACCTGCAACTGTTGAGACTGGTGCAACTGTAATGGTTCCATTATTCGTAGAGCAGGATGATGTCATTAAAATCGATACAAGAACTGGTGAGTATTTATCCAGAGTATAATTTCATGCGAAATATGTGGGAGTTTCAAAACAGTTGTTTTGAAACTCCTTTTTCTGTTGCCGGGTAATAGGAAAGAACTGTCAGTGGCAGTACCAGCAGGTTATGGCAATGAGAATGGAAAGTTGAGGAAACAGGCTATGCAGGAAGAAAGCAGAAAAGAGAAAAATTTCATAAAAAGGATTTATCATGCAGAAGCACCAAAGTGGTTGAAATATGCGATATTATTCGGATATCCGGTTCTGCTTTTTTATATTACTGCATTTATGACATATAATCCTTTTGTAAGAACCAGGTGGAGAGCACAAATTCTAAATCTCCTTTTATTTGAGGCTTTTGTGTGGCTGCTGCTGGCGATTACCGGAAGTGCAGTGATTGCACTTCGCACGGAGACAATTCTTGGAATTGCACTGAGCATTGCGAATTATTATGTCATTTCCTTCCGTGGTTCTCCGGTGGTTCCGTGGGATTTACTGTCTCTTGGAACGGCAGCTAGTGTTGCCGGAGGCTATGATTATACTTTGCCGCCCCGTCAGATTGCATTGATTCTTCTGATGCTCTTTCTGGCATTTACGGAGCGTTATGCAAAGATTCATATTTCACGGAAAAAGATATTGCTCCGTGCAGGTAGTGCTGTGATTTCTATTGCCTGTATGGCAGGAATTGGCTGGATGGTACAGGATGATGCAATGGTAAGTGAATTACAGCTGTATCCGTTTCTTTTTACGCCTACAGTCATGTATGAACGAAATGGCTTTGCTGTGACGTTTCTTATGGATATGCAGTATCTTAAGGTGGAGAAGCCGGAAGGATATTCCGTTGAAAAGGCAAAGAAATTATTAGAAAAAGAGGATGGTCTTGAATGGACGGCATACGACCAGAGAAATAATTTTGGAGAGGAATTCGCAAATCAGAAAGAAACAACAGACCAGCTTCCGAATGTTATCGTCATTATGGATGAAGCCTTTTCCGATTTGGGGGTCCTGTCCGATGAGGCACTTCCGGTAAATGAAGATTATATGCCGTTTATTCACAGCCTGCAACAGAGGGCAGAAAATACCCAGACCGGATATTTGAATGTATCGGTGAAGGGTGGAAATACAGCAAATACGGAATTTGAATTTTTAACGGGAGATACCATGGCATTTCTTCCGGCAGGTAGTATTCCGTATCAGCAGTATATTACGAAGGATACACCAAGCATGGCATCCTATCTAAAGAGCTTGGGCTATGAGACATATGCCATGCATCCGTATTATGCGTCCGGCTGGAACCGGGATAAGATATATCCGCTGCTGGGATTTGACAGCTTTTATTCTTCCACGGATTTCTATGGTTCCACCTATGAGCGGGGCTATATTGATGATTCATCCTGTGTGGATAAGATTATTGAGACATATGAGAAGAAGGATGCAGGAACACCGGCATTTATCTTTAATGTAACCATGCAGAATCACAGCCCATATACCGACGGCTATCAGAATCTTCAGGGAAATGTTACAGTAGATGGAACGGTATCTGCCCAATTATCGGAATATCTGACACTGGTAAAATTATCGGATGCTGCATTGGAAAAGCTGATTGATTATTTTGAGACACAGGACGAACCTACGGTTATCGTATTCTTTGGTGACCACCAGCCGACAGATGCGGTGGTGGAGCCAATCTGGAATTTAGAAGGCAAATCATCCTCTGATTTAACAGAAGAAGAAAATCAGCTTCGTTATAAGGTGCCTTATGTTATCTGGGCAAATTATGATATTGATGAGGCGGTAAATCAGGAGAGCAGTGCCAACTATCTGGGGGCACAGATGATGGAAGCAGCAGGAATTCCGTTGTCGGATTATCAGAATTATTTACTGGAACAAAAGAAGGAGATGCCATTGATTTCCACGCAGCATACGGAAGCAGAAGGCAGTGATGCATGGCTTAATTATCAGACGCTGCAGTATTATCTTTTATTTGACTGGGATGGAGAAAAATAGAAATGAAGGAAAGATTACTTCGAATCAAAAACAATAAGAAGATGCCGTTAATACTGGCTTTTTGCATTCCGTTTTTTCTTGCACTGGGAGTCTGTATCGGCCATGAGATTTATCCTTTTGGCAATCAGTGTTTTCTGCATATTGATATGTATCACCAGTATGCACCGTTTTTTACGGAATTCATGAATAAGTTAAAGAGCGGAAGCGGGTTATTATATACATGGAATCTGGGGCTTGGTACAGATTTTGTATCCCTGATGGCATATTATCTTTCCAGTCCTTTTAACTGGCTGTTATTATTATGTCCGTCTAATCTGGTAATCGAATTTATGACGGTATTGATTCTGATTAAGATTGGACTTAGCGGACTTACTTTTGCATTTTACTTAAACCGGCATTATAAAGATAATGGATATCGCATTGCTTTATTTGCGGTATTCTATGCGTTATCCGGGTTTATGTGTGCTTATAACTGGGATATTATGTGGCTGGATACGGTAGTGTTATTGCCGCTTATTTTGCTGGGTCTGGAAAGATTGGTAGAAGGAAAGAAGATGACGCTTTATGTGGTAACACTGGCGGTTTCGATTCTTTCAAACTACTATATTTCCATTATGGTCTGCATCTATCTGGTGCTTTATTTTGTGATTCTGATATTAGAGCAGAAAAGCGGAATAGGAAAAGCAATTCTTAAATTTGCGACCGGCTCCATCCTGGCAGGCGGTATGGGAGCAATACTGATTCTGCCGGAGATTGTGGCATTAAGCGGAAGTGGTTCCGGTGGAATCTCTTTTCCGGAAAAAATGGAGTGGTATTTTGGCCTGCTGGATGAAGCAGCAAGGTTCTGCATTGGTGTCGAGCCGTCTTCTACGGTAGGACATATGCCAAATCTTTACTGCGGAGCGGCAATTTTATTATTATTATTCCTTTATCTTTTGAATCGCAGGATCCGAATTGGTGCAAAGATTCCAAGACTCTTACTGGTGGCATTTTTCTTTGTGAGCTTTGCAAATAATAAACTGGATTTTATCTGGCATGGCTTTCATTTTCCGGATGGACTTCCGGCAAGACAGACCTTTTTATTTGCATTTTTACTGCTGACCTTAGGTTATGAAGCAGTGCGGGAAGAAAGAGGCAATAGCATTTTTAAAATCCTATTCGCATTCCTGTTAGCGGAGCTGGTATTGGTTTTATGTTTCCGGTTTACAGATTTAGAGCAGGTGACACCGGAGCAGATGCTTTTAACAGGACTTTTGATTTTAGGTTATGCACTTCTGCTGTTATTCTATCGGCGGAAGGATAAGACGATGCGGACTATCGTATCGATATTTGCGGTGATTCTAGTATGTGCCGAGGCAGGCGTAAATCTTGACACGACCAGTATTTCTACTACCAGCCGGACGCTGTATACCCAGCATTTAGAGGATTATAAAACACTGGCGGAGACAGCAGGTGCAGAGGATGACGGTTTCTTCCGTATGGATAAGTTTAACCGGATGACGAAGAATGAGTCGGCACTTTCAAACTATGCATCCGCATCTATTTTTTCTTCTCTTATAAATAAAGATGTGGCAGATTTCTACCGGGAGATGGGAATGGAAGGCGGTAAGAATTATTACTGCTATAATGGTGCAACGATGCTTACTTCCTCGCTGCTTTCGGTAAAATATATCCTGACGGACAGTGCAGAAGAGGAAAGTCCGTATCGAAGTCTGATATCAGAACAGAATGGCATATACTTATATGAAAATACTTATACACTGCCACTTGGTTTTATGGTAGATAGTGATTTGACGGAAAAGTGGGATTTTACCCTTGGAACACCGATAATGGCACAGAATGAACTCGCCTATGCCCTTGGTGCAACGGAGAATCTTTTAGAGCCGGTGGATGCAGAATTACATGATGGCAAAACCGTGATTCAGGTAACGGAAACCGGTTATTATTATGGTTATTATACGATGAAGGATGCCAAAACCATTACCGCAACCACTGGAAACCGCACGCGGACATTTTCTAAATGTGACCATGTCTATTTACTGGATTTGGGCTATTGTGAGGCTGGGGAAGATATTACGCTGACTTCTGCCGATACGGATCAGATACTGGTGCAGGGCTACCGGTTAAATGATGCAGCATTTCAGGCAGCATATCATACATTATCCCAGCAGATCATGGAGTTAAAATCCTACAGTGACAGCAGAATCGAAGGCAGCATTAACGTAAAAAAAGCCGGAACTCTTTTGCTGTCAGTGCCGGATGATGAAGGCTGGCATGTCTTTGTGGATGGGGAAGAAGTGGATTATGAGCATTTCTGCGATGCGTTTATCAGCATTCCATTAAAAGAAGGCAGCCATGATATTATATTAAAATATACAACACCGAATCTGAAACTGGGAGCATTGCTTTCCGGTGGAGCATTGTTCTTATTCCTTTGCATTACCTGGATACCGGTTGTTGTGAGAAAACGAGGAGAGAGGGCATGAAGAAAAAAATAACATTTCTGATATTTACGGTACTGGCGGTACTTTGTGTTGTTTATTCGGGGATGGTACTGGCAACGGGTTCCGGAACATCATTTTTTCTTGTGTGGATTGGGCTGGCGGTACTTTCTTTCCTGTTTGGGTATTCTATCTGGAAATCTTTCTGGAAGAAAGTTCCCCGGCTGGTTAAGGGAATCTGTATTGCTGTCGTTGCAGTGGGATTTACAGCATTTTTCATCGTAGAAGGCTGTATCATAAGTCAGATGCATGAAAAAGGCGAAGCGGGACTTGACTATATTATTGTGCTGGGGGCACAGGTGAGGGAAAGCGGACCAAGTGCTGCGTTAAAATACCGGCTGGATGAGGCAGTGGAATATTTAGAGGATAATCCAAAGACAATCTGTATCGTATCCGGCGGACAGGGTGCAAATGAACCATATTCCGAAGCCGAAGGAATGGCACAGTATTTAAAAGAACAGGGGATTGATGCGTCCCGGATTCTCTTAGAGGATAAGTCTTTAAATACAGAGCAGAATATGGAGTACAGCAAGGCACTGATAAAAGATGGGGCATCCGTTGGAATTATCACCAATGATTTTCATCTGTTCCGGGCAAAGCAGATTGCACGAAAATACGGACTGGACAATGTCTGTGGAATAGCAGCAAAGTCTACACCGGTTTATCTTCCAAATAATATGCTGCGGGAATTTTTAGCAGAGATAAAATTTTTGCTGTAATTATGCGGATGAATGGAAAAGTCAAAGACTGACCGAAGACTTTGATGTGTGCCAAGGCACATTCTTTGTTCTAAATGGGCTTGCATCGGGTGGAAGAATAGAATAGTATAAAATGTAACAGGAGTTTTATGGAGAAAGGGTTTATATAGCTATGGAGATTAAATGCGAATACTGTGGCTCCATCATTAAGGAAACAGATGAGAAATGTCCTTACTGTGGAGCCACCAATCAGGCAGTAAAGCGTACTGCAGACCATACGCCAAAGACTATTGAAGAATTGCAGCAGTGGTATCAGGCGCGGAATCTGCCACCGTATGAAGTGACGAGATTCTTTATCGGAATCAATTACACACAGCCCAAAGCCTTTGGTATTTACAGGGAAGGACAGAATGTTATTGTCTATAAGAACAAGGCAAACGGCGAGCGGGCAATCCGCTATCAGGGAACGGATGAAGCCTATGCGGTAAATGAACTGTATCTTAAGTTAAAAGAGGAAATCTTAAACCAGAAGGAACATAATCGGGCCGGAAATGTAAGAAGCAGTTATGGAAATAACAGAAAGCCAATGTCAACAGGAAAGGTAATAGGAAGAACCTTTGCCGGGATTGGAGCATTCTTTCTTTTCTTCTTTGGTTCCTTTGTACTCTTTGTGTTAGATGCATTATACCGGGGAATTGGAACAGCACTTTTTATTGCACTGATTGCCGCAGCACCTGTGGCAGTGATATTAGACCTTATTGTTTGTGGTTTAAGGGGAAAAAGCACGGTATTTGAAAAGATATATCAGGGATTTGCCGGAAAGAAATTCTTAACCTGTGCCGTTTGTTTCCTGATGTGCTTTTTAATCGTTCTGATTCCGATACATAATTACAAGAAGGCAAGTTATTACCAGTACCAAAATACGGTCTATGTACACAGCCACAATAACTGGTTCGAGTATGATGGTTATGACTATGATAAGATAGACAGCGATGAGGTACCGGATGATATTTTAAATAACCGTTCTGATTATGAAATGACTTATCAGAATGGCTATGACTGGGATAACAGCATTACCAATTTTGAAGACAGCAGATATTATGAAGAGCATTATGGCTCAGACAGCTCGGACAGCAGTTCAGACAGTGGATATGACTGGGATTCCAATGACAGCTGGGATTCTAATTCTTCTGACTGGGATAGCGACTGGTAAATATTAATATATCATTTAGAAATTTATTTTTCTGTTAAGAATAATCTAAGAAATGAAATAGAATATCTTTAAGAACACTCCTTTTTCGTGTGCTTTACTAAATGTAAAGAATGAAAAAGGGGTGTTTTTTATGATGCAGTCAGAACATGCAGGACAACGAAATTTACAACAATCAGGAGCAGCCGGACAGCGGAATACACAACAAGCAACGAACATAAAAAAGCGGAGCATGCGCCGGAAAAAAGCAAGAAGAATGCGAAGAATCAAAAGAATATTTGTGGCAGCAATAATTCTGCTGGTAGTTTTTGCCGCGGGCAGAACATCATTTGTGCAAGGCTTCTTAAATCACTGGAATGTAAAATCAGAGGCAACACTTACGGCAGAGGGGTATCCGGAAAGCCTTGTACAACTTTACGAGAAAAATGAAGAAGCAAGACAGTTTGTGCTTGATTATAAGAAGAATGGAAACAACGAGCAGCCGATTGATATTTCATCGGATGTAACAGATGGTAAAATACCGCTTTTCCTTCAGTGGGACGAGCGTTGGGGCTATAGAACCTATGGAGATAATTTCCTTGCAATTACAGGATGCGGTCCCACGGCATTATCCATGGTCTATGTGGGACTGACCGGAGATACTTCCATGAATCCTTATACCGTTGCCCAGATGGCACAGGAGGATGGCTTCTATGTGAATGGAAGCGGTTCCGCCTGGAGTATGATGACAGAGCTTGCCACAAAGCTTGGCTTATCCGCACAGGAGCTGAGTCTCAGCGAAGACAGCATCCGGCAGGAATTATCCCAGGGACATCCGATTATCTGTATCATGGGACCGGGAGATTTTACCACATCCGGACATTTTATTGTATTAACGGGAGTAGATTCCGATGGAAAAATAACAGTGAATGATTCCAATAGTAAAAAGAACAGTAATAAGGCATGGAAGATAGACGACCTTATGAGCCAGATCCGGGATTTGTGGGTGTATCAGTAGAAGTGGCATTCTTTACGAAAATCTGCTATAATTCTTGATAAAATGATTCGAAAGGCGAGTGGGAAATATTGGGAGTAATTTTTCTAACGGTAGTGTGGCAATATCTGGATTGTTCTCCGAAGTGAGGATGCCTGATAAGGACTGTTAGAGGCACTTAAAATTTCGGATGGAGTCCGGCAACGCTGGCACATGGAAGTGCCAGCGAGGTGCATATGAACATGGATGTGAATTTGCACCGGTTGCCAGAAGAAAATAAAAATGAAATCGAAATTCTTAGTGCCTCTTGCAGTTCTTATGGAGCATCCGGGTTCGGAGAATAAGCCAGATATTACATCGCACGAATGCCGGAAGAAAACCGGCATCACATTTTCCACTCCTTTACAAATATTTTAACAAGAAGGGAGCTATAGAATATGGAAACATGGTATTACGAAGTCGTATCCATCGATGGAGACTATGCAAATTTAAAGAGGACAGACATTGCTTCAGATGATTTGAAACTTGTGGCAAGAGCACTTCTTCCGGCAGAAATTATGGAGGGAAGCAAGTTAAAATACGAACTGATGCAGTATGAGATTATAGAATAGCGGATAAAGGAGTTAGGGAAGATAAAAATCGAAGCGGCAAGGCGGGAGGTTTAGCAAAAATTATGAAAAAGGAAAAGGTTATTGAAATTGGGGTACTGCTTGGAATTATTATTCTGGCAGTGATTGTAGTTGTAGTGGCAGGAAATCAGAGAAAAAATAAAACGAAGACTGAGACAGAAAATAAAACGGAAACAGAGACGCAGATGGAATCAGACTCAGAATCGGAAACAGAAACTGCACCTGCGGATAAAGAGTCTTTGGACGCAGACGAGCTGGTAGAAGAGAACTTTCGTCAGGCTGGAATTACAGAATATGAAAAAATAGATCTGGAAGATTATGAGAGCCAGGCAGGAATAGATTTATCAGAATATGTATCTTATCGGTTTTATTATGATAGCGATGGACTGAAAATTGAAGGATATTTCAGTGCACCAAAAGATTTACTGGATGGACAAAAGACTTCCTGTCTTATTTATAATCATGGTGGAAATCAGGATTACGGAGCATTGGAAAATATAGAAACCTGCTTTTATGCCTATCAGCTTCATACCATTTGCATTGCATCAAACTACAGGGGATGTGGAAGCAGTGAAGGAGAAGACCAGTTTGGCGGAGCGGATGTGGATGATGTTATCCGGCTTTTAGACTTGTGTGAACAATTTTCCTATATTGATGAGGATGCCATAAATATGATGGGTATTTCCAGAGGCGGAATGATGACTTATGAAGTGTTAAGAAGGGATGAGCGGGTGCATAAGGCAGTTGTCGTATCTGGCCTTTCCGATTGCTTTATGTCATATGAGGAAAGAAGTGATATGCAGACCATATTCGATTCTTTGGTAGGCGGTTCCCCGGAAGAGATGCCGGAGGAATATGAGAAACGTTCTGCAACCTATTGGACGGATGAAATTAATACACCGCTGCTTATCATTCATGCCACCGGAGATGAAAAAGTATCCGTTGCACAGGCAGATAAATTAACAGAAGCATTAGAGCAGGCAGGAAAAACCTACGAATATATCACCTTTGATGGAAATTTCCACGGAGAAATCCGACCAGAGGATGGTGAGAAGATAAAGGCGTTTCTGGAAGGGCAGGAGCAGGAAGAAGATAGTGAAAAGAATAATGCAAAATAGTGAAAAAATAGTGTATTATTTCCTTCGCATGGTACGGTTGTATTCAAATAAGGTTTGTGAATTGTCGGAGAGCTCAAACGACGAAAAATTGGAAGGAAGCCTTTCATATCTAAAAAGTAGAGAAAAAGAATTGCTCTTGCTGCTCATGAAGAACTACAAAAGAGAGTTCACGCCTATCGAAGTCAGCAAAGAACTTAAGGTTACCAATAAGACGGTAACAAACTATGCAAAATGGGATGATTGATTTATATGTGAGAGGTAATAATTCTGTAGCTTATTCAGAGATATATTCATCGTTTGCATCAGAAAAAATAGTTATATTTCTGATTTGTTGTTGCTGGTTATCAATAATGACAGCTCTAAGGTACGAAAACATGGAGAAACATATTTTACTATTAGAATGGGGAATCGGGAAACAACACAATATTATACCAAAAGCGAAAACACAAGTGCCATACAGTCAAAGGCAAGATATGACAGTAAATATGAACATATAACATCCACAGGGTATCAGCTTATGAATTATGAGCCGGGAAGCGTGTTTAAGCTTAATGGCAAAGAATATGTGTTAAGCGAAAACCATACTTTGGATATTCCATACGGAGAAGATTTGTGGTGTTTGGAATACCCGTCAAATTATAGATTTTGTGAAAAAATTGATTAATTTCTGAGAGTCTATTTATATGTGTTGTAGTTATCAAGCAAAGGGATACTTATATCGTGTTACAGGACATGGTGTAGGTATCCTTTTTGCATATTATCTATAATCATTACATAAAAAAGTGCAAATGCACAAAAAATAGTAATGGCTATTGAAGTGAAAATAATTTAGTGGTAAAATAACATTACCCAAATTCGTGCAATGCACAAAAATAAGGAGTGACACTATGGAGATTAAGAGAGATTTATACCTTGAACAGTTAAAGATAAGAAAAGATAACGGAATGATTAAGATTATCACAGGAATCAGGAGATGCGGCAAATCATTCCTGTTATTTGTGTTGTTTAAGAAGTATTTACTGGAGAGTGGCATAGATAATGACCACATCATTGAGATTGCTTTAGATGGCATTGAAAATGAGGAACTGAGAGATCCAAAGAAGTGTTATCAGCATATTAAAGAGCGGGTGGAAGATGACCGGAAGTATTATCTGCTCTTGGACGAAGTACAGTTTATGCCACGATTTGAGGAAGTGCTGAACAGTTTGCTTCGTATCAGTAACATTGATGTGTATGTAACCGGCAGTAATTCCAAATTTTTATCTAGTGACATTGTAACTGAATTTAGAGGCAGAGGAGATGAGATAAGAATTTATCCGTTGTCTTTTGCAGAGTTCTATGCGGCTTATGATGGAGATTATGATGATGCTTGGGAAGAATATATGATATACGGTGGTTTACCACAAGTGGCACAATTTTCTGTAGAACGCCAGAAGGCTGAGTATCTTAAAAATATTTTTACCAATGTTTATATCAAGGATGTGGTAGAGCGAAACAAAATTCAAAATGTTGATGAGATTGGAACTTTGGTGGACATTCTTGCTTCTGCCATAGGAGCACCTACCAATCCAACAAAAATATCAAATACTTTCAAAAGTGAGAGAGGTATCAATTACAGCAATAAAACTATATCCAATCATATTGATTATTTGGCAGAGGCATTTTTGATTTCTAAAGCGGACCGGTATGATATTAAGGGGAGAAAATATGTAGGAGCCAATCTGAAATACTATTTTTCGGATATAGGACTTAGAAATGCCAGACTAAACTTCAGACAGCAGGAGCCGACTCATATTATGGAAAACATTGTTTATAATGAGTTGCTTGTGCGTGGCTATAATGTAGATGTTGGTATTGTGGATGTATTTGCAAAGAATAGTGACGGAAAGAGAGTTCATAAGCAGCTAGAGGTTGATTTTGTAGTAAACCAGGGCAGTCAGAGATATTACATTCAGGTGGCTTATGATATGACTTCTGAGGAAAAGCAAACACAGGAACTTAATTCACTCCGAAATATTCCGGATTCATTTAAGAAGATTGTTATAGTAAATGGAACAAAAAAGCCTTGGAGAAATGAGGAAGGCTTTGTGATCATGGGCATGAAATATTTTCTGCTCAATGAGGATAGTTTGGAGTTTTAGTATGGAAGGAGATAATATATTCCGATATAGAAATATGGATATAAAGTTAGGAGGCAGAGAAATGGCAACGGTTGTGTATTCTAATGAAGAAGATGATATGTATAATATGACCATTTTACACAATCGTATGATGGCTTACGTTGAAAATTGCATATATGGTGGAAAATGGGATGAGTATAAAACGAGAGAAAAATAATTTGACTTTTTCCAAAAAGAAAAATATAATGACTTCTGAACGAGTAGCAAAATTGCGTAAATCCAGTTTTGTTACTCGTTTTTGTAATTTTATAATGCAATGAAAAAGTGTGTAGCTTATCAGCGTAAGTCCAACTTATAAGATAGGTGCGCACTTTTTATATTGCCAAATATCCGTAAGAAGCTGCCAGCGGCAGCTTCTGCAGATGGAAAAAGGAGGATTAAGTTAAGATGGCAGAAAGTAATAAGATGAAGGAAATGCCTAACAAGATGAAAGAGATGCCGGTGAATAAACTCATGGTGCAGATGGGAATACCGATGATTTTATCGATGGCATTGCAGGCGGTTTATAACATTGTAGACAGTGCCTTTGTAGGAAACATGAAATCAGGAAGTGAGGCTGCACTTAATGCGCTTACACTGGTGTTTCCGGTTCAGATGCTTATGGTAGCAGTGGGAATCGGAACCGGTGTGGGAACCAATGCGCTTCTCGCGAGAACACTGGGAGAGGGAAAAAGTAAAAAAGCTGCGAAAGTTGCGGGAAACAGTTTATTTCTTGGAGTGATTATTTATGCAGTATGTCTGCTGTTTGGAATGTTTGGAGTAAAAGCATACATCTCATCACAGACCGTAGATTCGGAAGTCATTGCAATGGGAACAAGCTACTTAAGAATATGCTGTGTGATTTCATTTGGAATTATTTCCTTCTCACTATTTGAGAAATTGTTACAAGCAACCGGGCGTTCCATTTATTCAACAATTGGTCAGGTTGTGGGAGCAGTGGTAAATATTATTCTTGACCCAATTATGATTTATGGCATCGGACCGGTTCCTGAAATGGGAGTAGAGGGTGCAGCCTATGCAACCGTAATCGGACAGGTGGTATCAGCAGCATTGTTATTTATTTTCCATGTAAAATTAAATAAGGAATTTGAGCATGGTGTAAAGCTTATGAAACCAGAGGGCAGAATTATCAGGGAAATCTATGCAATCGGACTTCCGGCAATTATTGGACAGGCGCTTATGTCTATTATGGTTTATGTGATGAATCTGATTTTAAAATTCAGTCCTTCGGCTCAGACCGCATATGGATTGTTCTATAAAGTACAGCAGTTTGTACTCTTCCTTGCCTTTGGACTTAGAGATGCAATCACGCCGATTATTGCATTTGCCTATGGAATGCATAGCAAGAAGAGGATTCAGGATGGAATCAGATATGGCTTAATCTATACGATTGTGCTTATGATTGTGGGTGTGGCAATTACAGAAATTTTCCCGGGGGCTTTTGCAACATTATTTAATGCAGGACAGTCAAGAGAATATTTTATCGAAGCCATGAGAATTATTTCTATCAGTTTTATTTTTGCCGGAATCAATGTAGCATATCAGGGAATTTATCAGGCATTGGACGGCGGTTTGGAGTCGCTTGTGATTTCACTGCTCAGACAGCTTGTCATCATATTACCGCTGGCAGGTGTTTTCTCCAGTTTGGTCAGAAGCGGACAGATGGGCGTTTCCTTAATCTGGTGGGCATTCCCGATAACAGAGATTGCTGCATGCCTTGTGGGATATGTATTTTTAAAGAGAATCCGGAAGAATAAAGTGGAAAGTTTAAGTTAAGGAGGAGTCAGCTATGGCAAAAAGAATCATTACAATCAGCAGAGAGTTTGGAAGCGGCGGTCAATTTATCGGGGAAGAAGTGGCAAAAAAACTTGGTACTGTATTTTTTGCAGTACCTTTTCTTTTTCTGGAAAGTGAAGTATGATACAGAGGAAGAGTAGCTGCTTGACGACAGAAGAATTGGGTAACATAAGAAAAATGTGGAGGTAAATAAAAGGCATGCTGAATGTGAAAAATGCTGAAATGGCAGATTTAGAGCAAATTATGAAAATTTACAGATATGCACAGGATTATATGATAAAGTCCGGAAATCCGACTCAGTGGGGACATTTTTACCCGGATGCAGACCTGATAAAATCTGATATTGATAAAAATGCATGTAAGGTAATATATGACAAGGATGGAATCCACGGGGTATTTTCGGTGTTTGATGGTACAGAACCTACTTATAAGCATATTGAGGGCGGTAACTGGCTGAATGAAGAACCATATCTGACGATTCACAGGCTTGCCGGAGATGGTCAGGTACATGGCTTGTTTCCGTGTGCTTTAAACTATTGTAAAAAGATTTCTTTAAATATCAGGGTAGATACTCATGCGGATAATAAAACTATGCAAAGGCTGATTGAAAAGAATGGTTTTATAAAATGCGGTACGATATATGTAAAAAATGGAACAGCAAGAATAGCATATCAAAGGACTGATTTTCGGGCGGCAAGATTTGCAAGCATATCACTTAATACCACTAGGTCTGCGGCAAGAAGCGTAAGCTCATCGGTCGACAGGCATTCGGACAACTGGCAGGAAATTGTGGAGAGGTAAAAAAGATTTGTACAGTTTGACATAGTGGTTGTCCATAAGATATTTAGCGTTAACGGATCGTCCCTTTACAAACAGAATAAAAAAGCATATAATTCTTTTATAAAATATTTAATAAAAGAGGACAAAAAAACGGAAAATAAAGATAAAAGAAATATAGCAAGAAAAAAAATCATCAATTATGTGCTGAATCATCCGGTTATGTCCAAAGCGGAGCTCGCGAAAGAATTAAATCTGAGTATGCCGACTGTGTTAGCAAACGTAAATGACCTGTTGGAGAAAAGACTGTTAGAAGAAGTGGGCGAGTATGCGTCGACAGGCGGACGAAAGGCAAAAAGTATAGGAATTAATAAGTCATATTGTCATGCAATGGGGCTTTTGATCACTGCGAATCATATCGAAATGGTACTGGTAAATCTTGGAGATGAGATCGTAAAAAAAGACCGCATCCGTTTAAAATTTACGGCAGAATTATCCTACTGTACAGAGGTGGCACAAAAGGTTGAAACTTTTCTGGCAGACGAGCCTGCGAAGGAGACACTGCTTGGAATTGGTATTGCGATCCCGGGAATTATCGATCAGAAAGAACGGATTGTTTTAAAATCCCACGCGTTAGGGATAGAGAACTATAGTCTCCGCTTTTTAGAGCAGGCTGTGGGAATGCCGGTGTATTTTGAAAATGATGCCAATGCAGCCATGCTTGCAGAAAAAAAGCAGAAGTATCCCAATGCGATATATCTGTCTTTGAATCATACATTAGGCGGTGCTTTCTGCATAGATGGAAAGCTGTATCGCGGACAAAACCAGAAAGCAGGAGAGTTTGGTCATATGATACTTGTTCCCGGTGGAAAAAAATGTTATTGTGGTAAATCAGGATGCGCGGATGCATATTGTGCTGCAAGTGTACTGACGGAAGATAACAGGCAGTCGCTGGATGCATTTATGGAAAATCTTGAAAGTGGAGATAAAAAGGTTTTACAGATATGGAATGAGTATCTGGATCATCTTGCTGTTTTGATATCAAATCTACGGATGGCATATGATATGGATATCATACTGGGGGGCGATGTCGGAGGTGTACTCTCAGATTATATGATACCTTTGGGAGAAAAAGTGATGGCATATAATGGTTTTGAACATGATGTTTCATACCTGAAGAACTGTTCGTACAGGAAAGAAGCGTCGGCTGTTGGAGCTGCGAAATATTTTTTTGCGGAACATATGATGGAAATATAAATTATTATAGTGTGAAAACAGAGTGAAATGTGAGCAAAAAAACGGAAAGGAAACGGTAAGTGAGGTTTTCTTTCCGTTTTTTTGTGCGTTGATTAGAAAATATATACAAAAAGCATATCTGCAAATTGTGCAATGCGTAAAATTGAGAGAAATATATTGACAAAATATGTTTAAAGGATGATAATGTAATTACTTTAATAAAACATTTAATAAAACATAAAATAAAACAGTATAAAAAAGGAGGAAGCAATTATGTTACAGCAGGTAATGACAAATCCAGGAGAAATTATTTTCAGAGAGGTTCCGGTTCCGGAGGTAAAGGAAAATCAGGTTTTGGTAAAGATTATGAATATTGGTGTTTGTGGATCAGATATTCATGTTTATCATGGAAAACATCCGTTTACAAAATATCCGGTAACACAGGGACATGAGGTTTCTGGTGAGATTACAGAACTTGGAAAAAATGTCACAGAGTTTCATGTGGGACAGAAGGTGACGATAGAGCCTCAGGTATATTGTGGACATTGCTATCCATGTCGTCATGGAAAGTATAATCTCTGTGAGGAATTAAAAGTAATGGGATTTCAGACGACAGGAACAGCATCTGAGTATTTTGCAGTGGATGCATCTAAAGTAACACCTATTCCAGAAGATATGTCCTATGAAGAAGGAGCTATGATCGAACCTCTTGCTGTGGCAGTTCATGGTGTAAAACAGATGGGCGATGTGGCTGGCATGAATATTGCAGTCCTTGGAGCAGGACCGATTGGAAATCTCGTGGCACAGGCAGCAAAAGGAATGGGGGCAGCGAAAGTGATGATCACAGATATCAGTGATCTTAGACTGGCAAAGGCAAAAGAATGTGGAATTGATGTGTGTGTGAATACCAAAAATAAAGACTTCGGTGAGGCAATGATCGAAGCATTTGGACCGGATAAGGCGGATGTGATCTACGACTGTGCCGGAAACAATATCACAATGGGACAGGCAATTAAATATGCAAGAAAAGGAAGCACGATCGTACTGGTGGCTGTTTTTGCAGGAATGGCAGAAGTAGATCTTGCAGTGGCAAATGACCACGAACTTGACATTAAGAGCACGATGATGTACCGCCATGATGATTACATAGATGGAATCAGACTGGTAAATGAGGGCAAAGTTCATTTGAAACCGCTCATCTCAAAGACATTTGCTTTTAAAGATTATCTGAAGGCATACCAGTATATTGATGATAACCGCGAGACAACGATGAAAGTAATTATCAACGTCAGTGAAAAGTAAGGAGTTCGTATGGAAAATAAATATGGAATTGTCGGAGTTGCCCATGTCGGGCTTCCGACAAACGATTTACAGAAAACAGTTGAGTTTTATAAGAGTCTTGGATTTGAAGTAATTATGCAGTCTTATAATGAAAAAGCAGGGGAAAAAGTGGCATTTTTACAGATAAAAAATTACTGTATAGAGACTTTTGAAAATGGGCAGGCGGCAATGTCAGACGGTGCATACCAACATGTTGCACTTGATGTGGAAGACATTGAAAGTATGTATCAGAAAATCTGCAATGAAAAATACACAATTATTACAGACGGAATCGAAGAACTGCCATTTTGGGAAAATGGTGTGAAGTTTTTTATGATTAAGGGACCAAATGAGGAAAGAATAGAGTTCTGTCAGAAACTCTGATAAAAATAGGAGGGACATATGGGAAGCGAAAACAAAAATGGAAAAGTACCGCTGATCAGTAAGATTGCATATGGGTTTGGTGATGTTGGATGTAATTTCAGCTGGATGTTCGTCAGTAATTTTCTGATGATATTTTATACAGACGTGTTCGGAATCAGTATGGCGGCTGTGTCAGCACTTATGCTTTTTTCAAGATTCTGGGATGCAATCAATGATCCAATCGTCGGGGGACTTACGGATAAAACAAAATCGAGATGGGGACGGTACCGTCCATGGCTGTTAGTAGCGGCACCAATTACAGCGATTCTTCTTGTTATGACATTCTGGGCAAGACCCGACTGGCCGCAGAATGGAAAGATCATTTATATGGTAATTACATATTGTCTGCTGGTTTTGGGGTATACCTGTGTGAATATTCCATATGGAACCTTGTGTGGTGCTATGACACAGGATATTGATGAACGTGCAAAAATAAATACATCCCGTTCGGTTGCAGCGATGATTGCAATTGGTGTGTTAAATATTATCACAGTTCCACTGCTCAGCAAATTCGGCAGTCATAGTGCAAAGACAGGATATCTGACGGTTGCGGTCATATATGGATGTATTTTTACAGCCTGTCATTTCTTCTGCTTTGCGAAGACGAAAGAGGCAGTGATTACTCCGGAAAAAGAAAAAATTTCTGTAAAGATACAGTTGAAAGCAGTCATGCAGAACAGACCATATCTTCTTGCATTGGCAGGACAGATATTATTTGGATTTACATTATATGGTAGAAACGCAGATATTCTGTATTATTTTACATATGTGGAAGGGAATGCCTCCTACTACACAACTTATTCGATGTGCATCATTATTCCTTCTATCATCGGGGCAGCCTGTTTTCAACCATTATTCCGCAAGTTGAATAACAAAGGAAGAACAGCATCTCTCTTTGCTTTATTTACAGGAATTTCCATGTTGTCTATGTTTTTCTTCAATGCCAAAGAATCACCGGCTATTTTTTATGCATTATCTGGTCTCACACAGTTTTTTTTCTCTGGATTTAATACCGCAATCTATGCAATTATTCCAGACTGTGTGGAATATGGGGAGTGGAAAACCGGACTTAGAAATGATGGTTTTCAGTATGCATTTATTTCACTTGGAAATAAAATCGGAATGGCAGTTGGAACAGCACTTTTAGCAGGATTACTTGGAAAATATGGTTATATTGCAAATCAGACACAAAATGCAATTGTACTTTCAATTATGAAACATGCATTTACGACGATTCCAGGTGCACTGTGGATTGTGACTGCGGTTGTATTATTTTTCTACCGGTTAAATAAAAAACGTTATAACGAGATTGTGGAGGAACTGAAAAATGGAAGAAAAAGTTGATATCGTGGCATTGGGAGAATTGCTGATTGATTTTACGGAAGCAGGACACAGTCAGGATGGAAGAAAATTGTTCGAACAGAATCCCGGCGGTGCTCCGGCAAATCTTCTAACCGTTGCAAGCCACTTTGGGTATCGCACATCTTTTATTGGAAAAGTTGGAAACGATATGCATGGTAAATTTTTAAAGAAGACATTGCAAAAGGAAGGAATCAATACAGATGCTATTGTTGAAGACCCGGGTTATTTTACAACGTTGGCATTTGTGGAAATCGGTGAAAATGGAGAACGAAATTTTTCTTTTGCAAGAAAACCGGGTGCAGATACACAATTAAAAAAAGAAGAACTGGATCAGACGTTAATTTCCGGATGTAGAATTTTTCATTTTGGATCATTATCGCTGACAGACGAACCGGCAGAAAGTGCAACGATCGAAGCAGTAAAAATGGCAAAAGAAGCGGGTGTACTTATTTCCTACGACCCGAATTACCGTCCATCCCTGTGGAAAAGTAAAGAGTGTGCAGTGAAAAAAATGAAATCTGTTGTAGAACTGGTAGATGTCATGAAGGTATCGGATGAAGAGAGTATTCTCCTGACAGGGGCAAAAAGTTATGAGCAGGCTGCAGAAGAAATTCTTGCTATGGGACCGAAGTTAGTTGCCGTTACATTGGGAGAACGGGGCGTTCTTATGGCAACAAAAAACAGAAAAGAAATCATCAAAGCATTTCAGATGCATGCGGTCGACACGACTGGGGCAGGTGATTCATTTTGGGGAGGCGTATTATGCAGTATCCTTTCTATAAATAAGAATGTTGAAAAAATGGAATGGGAAGAAATCAAAAAGTGTGCTGTTTTGGGAAATGCAGTTGCTGGATTGTGTGTGCAAAAGAGAGGTGGAATCCCTGCGATTCCGACGAAAGAGGCAGTGTTTGAATTTATGCAGAAATAATGAATGTATATGAACAAACTCGGGGCTGTAAAAATCACGATTTATTAATCGTTAAAGCATCAGCCCCGTGTTTTTCTGTCGGAGTATTATTCCGCTTTTATCTCTCCATCATACTGATGGACTCAATTCCGACACTTCCGCCGCGGACAACTTCGATATGCTTGAACTCTTCTTTGATAAGCTTGATGACCGCGTCATTTTTGGTTGCGGTCTGGACGAATTCCAGAAGGAGGCTGTCTTTTCCATAGTCGATGACACGTGCCTTGAAAGTCTCAGCAATCTGGAAAAGTTCTACTTTATCTTCCGGGGAGCAGCCCTTTACCTTGATGTAAAGGATCTCTTTCATTCGAACGAACACGTCTGTAAAATCAATAACCTTGATCACCTCGATCATACGGTTCAGCTGTTTTTTGATCTGCTCAAAAGTCTCATCATCGCTGACTGTAGCGATGGTCATTCTGGAAACTGTGGGGTCCTCGGTGGTTCCAACAGTAAGACTGTCCAGGTTATAGGACTTTCCGGAGAAAAGACCGGAAATCTTGGAAAGAACACCGACCTGGTTTTCAACGTAGAGAGAGATCCATCTTTTTTTCATTCCTTTATCCATCATTCATTCCTCCTAACAATCCATGATCAGATCAGCCAGAGTACCGCCCGGCTTAACCATCGGGTAAACCATTTCCTCCGGATCAATGATAAATTCGATGATCGTAGGAGTTTTTGTATTCTTCTTAGCCTCTTCGAAAGCAGCCGCGATCTGATCCTTTTCAGTTACGCGGATACCTTTTGCCCCATAGCTCTCTGCGAGACGGATGAAATCCGGTGTGTATTCCGGATATTCCTGTCCGTCTGTACGGCGGGAGAGTGCACCGGCTTTTAAGTTTGTCATGGCGTAGCGTTTTCCGTAGAAAAGCTTCTGCCACTGGCGGACCATTCCAAGATATTCATTATTAAAGATACAGCAGATGATCGGAAGTTCCTCCAGAACTGCGGTAGCCAGTTCCTGAATGTTCATCTGCATGCCGCCGTCACCGGAAACGGAGATGACCGGTGTGTCCGGATTGCCGATCTTGGCACCGATGGCACCCGGAAGGCCGTAACCCATGGTTCCAAGTCCGCCGGACATGATCAGCTGACGGTTCTCAGTGATGTCTGCATACTGGCTTACCAGCATCTGATGCTGTCCTACATCGGTAACAAGAATGGCTTTGTCAAACTGGCGGTTGATCTCACCGATGATATCCAGAGGTCCCATCATACCACGGTCTTTCATGGTAAGAGGATGCTCTTCTTTCCATTCCTGGATCTGTTTCAGCCATTTTTCAGTGTTGCACTCCTGTACATATTCATCCATTTTTGTAATGGCCTCTTTTGCATCGGCAACGATGGGGATATCTACATGAATATTTCTGGAAATGGAAGCAGTATCGATATCGATGTGGACAATCTGTGCGTGCGGGGCAAACTCGTGAAGTTTACCTGTGATACGGTCGTTGAAACGGGTTCCGATGGAGAACAGAAGGTCACATTCGTTTACTGCCATATTTGCGGCATAAGCACCATGCATACCAAGATTTCCGATAAACAGAGGGTTCTTTGTGGAGATGGAACCACGTCCCATAACGGTTGTGACAACCGGAACTTGAGTCTTCTCAACAACCTGGGTAAAAATCTCCTGGGCGCGGGAAATAATCACACCGCCGCCGGCAAGAAACAGAGGCTTTTTTGCCTTCTGCAGCATTTTGAGGGCACGCTTCAGCTGTCCGATATGCACGCTGGTGTTAGGCTTGTAGCCACGGATATTGATAGTCTTCGGATACTCAGCGCTTCCCAGCTCGGCCATCACATCCTTTGGAAGGTCGATGAGAACCGGGCCGGGACGTCCGGTACGTGCGATATAGAAGGCTTCCTTGATGATACGTCCAAGATCCTCACGGTTGCGGACGGTAACACCATATTTTGTGATGCTTCTGGTGATCCCGACAATATCAACCTCCTGGAACGCATCGTTTCCGATGAGGTGACGGGCAACCTGTCCGGTAAAGCATACAAGCGGAACGCTGTCATAGTTGGCGGTTGCAAGACCTGTAACAAGGTTGGTAGCTCCGGGACCGCTGGTAACGAGACATACGCCAACCTTTCCGGTAGTTCTGGCATAGGCATCTGCTTCGTGTACAAGGGCCTGCTCGTGACGTGGCAGGATGATGTCAATGCCGCTCTGTTTATATAATTCGTCGCTGATATCGATGGTGCAGGCACCAGGATAACCGAACAGAACATCAACGCCTTCTTCTTTTAAGGCTTTTACAAACAATTTGTTTCCGGAAATCTGTTTCATGAATTTGTTCCCTCCTTTGGTGATGTGAATAGTTAAGCAGATAAGGGCTGCCGCAGGATATTTTTTCCAATAAAAAAGTCCCGGCATATCGGATAAAATATGCTCAGGACGGATGATTCCGCGGTACCACCTGTTTTCAGAGGTAAAACTCTGCTCTCTGCCAGTACAAAATTATACTGCCTCCCTGTAACGTGGGAATGACGATGAAGCCTACTGCATGAAGATCCATGGTTCAGTCCACTGCTCGAGGGCTACTTCCACAGTTCAGTCACGAAGATTCTCACCGGCCATCTTCTCTCTGTGCATCCGGAAACTATGTACTACTCCCTGTCATTGCATTTAGTAAATATGAATAAAAATTTTAGATTATTATAATATAAAATATCGGAACTGTCAATCAGAAATAGACAGTTCCGATAATGGTTCTATTCGGATTCATGGTCGCTTACATGAAGCGTTTCCGGAAGATAAACATGCACTTTCTCAATGCGGTTCTTATCCAGTTTTTCCACGATCAGACGGATGCCTTCCTCTGTGATCACTTCATCACCGGCAACAGGCAGGCGGTCCAGGTGTTCGATGATAAATCCGCCAAGGGAATCGTAATCCTCAGAATCCAGTTCTGTATTCAGGTGATCGTTCACATCGTCCAGGTGCATGGAACCCTCGATGATATATTCACGGTCGGAAATTTTCTGGACAAGTTCGTCCTCTTTCTCGTCGTACTCGTCATGGATCTCGCCGACGATTTCCTCCAGGATATCCTCCAGTGTAATAAGTCCGGCCATATCACCGTACTCATCCAGGACAATAGCAATGTTGAAGGTGGAATCCTTCATTTCTACAAGAAGATCGGAAATGCTTTTTGTCTCATAAGTGAAATGCGGTTTCCGCAAGAAACGGTCAATGACAAATTCTTCATTTTTGTCATAGAGGAGAAGATCCTTCATATTGATAATTCCCACGATATTATTCTGGCTGTCTTTGTAAACCGGGAGACGGGTGAATTTGTCTTCACGGAAAATCTCGATCAGCTCATCATAGGTGGATTCCACGTCTGCAAAAGTAACATGGACTCTCGGCACCATGATATCCTTGGCTGTGGCATCTCCAAGATCAAACACATTGTAGATCATTTCTTTCTCATCGGATTCAATGACACCGTCCTCATGGCTCACATCCACGATGGTACGGAGCTCTTCCTCAGTCATGGCCTTGCTGGCAGCATCCGGGTCCACACGCATAAGGCGCATCACACCTCTGGAAAAGAGATTGATGATAAAAATCACCGGCGTCATAATAGTCATGAGAAATTTAAAAATCGGGATATAACGGAGAGTGATCTTTTCCGCGTTTATGGTTGCGTAGTTCTTTGGGGTGATCTCGCCGAAGATCAGGATCAGGACAGTAAGGATCAATGTCACGATGCTGACCATATATCCGCCAAAACTGTATGCAAGTGTTGTTGCAAGGGAAGAAGCCGAAATGTTCACAATGTTGTTTCCGATGAGAATCGCACTGAGAAGTTTTGGCATCTGATCTTCCAGAATGTCAAGAGCCATGGATGCACGTTTGTTGCCCTCGTCTGCAAGAGAGCGGAGACGGATCCGGTTTACCGACATCAGCGCGGTTTCGTTAGATGAGAAAAAGGCTGACAATGCCAGCAGAATAAGTAATATGATTATCTGGTAAGTGTCGCTGGGGTCCACTTTCAATATTCACTCCTTTAAAAAAATAAGATTTATTTGGTTAAAAATATACAGATACTCCCACATTATATACGTTTTTCGGGCTTTTGGCAAGTGGTGTAAGGAGACAGAAATCCTCCAAAAAATGTACGAAAATACGACAGCTTCTTGACAAAATAGTGAGTCTAAACTAACATGTATTTATCAGTATTTTCCGGTGGCTGCGGAAATATGATGCCGGAAAAATAGGTTGAAATGGAAGGAGAACGATATGTTTCTGGAGATAAAAGGAATCAAAAAATCCTTCGGGGCAGGAGAAAGCCGTGTGGATGTCCTGAAGGGGATCGATCTGGAGATTGAAAAAGGAGAATTCTGTGTGCTTCTGGGACCATCCGGTTCCGGAAAATCCACACTGTTAAATATCATCGGCGGTATTGACGGAGCAGATGCGGGCAGCATCACCATTCAGGGGGAGCGCCTGGAAGATATGAAAGAAAAGAAACTTTCGCTTTACCGCAGAAAACATCTGGGATACATTTTCCAGATGTATAATCTGATTCCCAATCTGACGGTACGGGAAAATATTGAAGTGGGAGCCTACTTAAGTGACAGACCTCTGGATGTGGATGAATTGCTTCATACCCTGGGACTTTATGAGCATCAGAGAAAGCTTCCCAATCAGCTTTCCGGAGGCCAGCAGCAGCGAACAGCTATTGGACGGGCCATTGTAAAAAATCCGGATATCCTGCTCTGTGACGAGCCTACCGGTGCGCTGGATTATAATACCTCCAAGGAAATCCTGAAACTGATCGAAACCGTCAATCATAAATACGGAAACACCATAGTTATGGTTACCCACAACGACGCCATCAAGGATATGGCAGACCGTGTGGTGAAACTTCGTGACGGTATGATCCGCAGAAACTATCAGAATGAGCAGAAGATTCCGGCTGCAGACTTGGAATGGTAAGGAGGCAGGCATGAAGAGTCCTTTGCGTAAACGGATCCCCAGGGAACTGAAGGGGGAATTTGGAAAATATCTGGTGGTTTTTCTGCTGATGGTCCTGACAATCGGGTTTGTGTCCGGCTTCCTGGTTGCGGACGGAAGCATGCTGAAAGCCTATGACGAAAGTTTTGACAAATATAACATCGAAAACGGAAATTTCCGTACTGCGGAAAAAGTTTACAGATCTCAGTGGAAAGACATTGAGGCAGCCGGTGTCAAACTTTACGAGAACTATTATATAGAAGAAGCGTTGGATAACGGAAGTACCATGCGTTTCTTTAAGAACCGGGAGCAGGTGAACAAGGTCTGCCTCATGAAGGGGGAAATGCCATCCGGTCAGGGGGAGATCGCCATTGACCGTATGTATGCGGATAACAACAGCCTTCAGGTAGGGGATACCCTCACCAGGGGCAAAAAGTTCTGGAAGATCACAGGTCTGGTGGCACTTTCGGATTACAGTGCTCTGTTTCAGAATAATAACGATTCCATGTTTGATTCTGTAAAATTCGGCGTGGGAATCGTAACTCCGGAAGAATTTGAAACTCTGGATCAGGAAAAGCTCCAGTACAATTATGCATGGATCTACGACCAGCAGCCGGTAGACGAAAAAGAAGAGAAAGAAGTTTCTGAGGATCTCATGGAAGACATTGGAAAAGTAGTAAACCTGGAGACTTTTGTCCCGCGTTATCTTAACCAGGCGATTATTTTTACGGGTGACGATATGGGCGGAGACAAGGCGATGGTCGTTATGCTTCTCTATATTGTGATCGTGATTATGGCTTTTGTGTTTGGAATCACCATCAGCAATACCATCCGAAAAGAAGCCGGTGTTATCGGTACTTTACGGGCATCCGGTTATACCAGGCGGGAACTGATCCTTCACTATATGACCCTCCCGGTGCTGGTAACCCTGATAGGGGCCCTGATTGGAAACATCCTTGGCTATACTGTGTTTAAGGGTGTATGTGCGGGAATGTATTACGGAAGTTATAGTCTGCCAACTTATGTGACCATATGGAATGCGGAGGCGTTTCTTCTGACAACGGTAGTGCCGGTTATCATTATGATCCTGATCAACTATGCAGTGCTCCGGTACCGTCTGCAGCTTTCACCCCTTAAATTCCTGCGAAGGGATTTTTCCGGAAAAAAACAGAAACGCGCCATGTATTTAAGCCCGAAGATCGGAATCTTTTCCAGATTCCGCCTTCGTGTGATCTTTCAGAATGTCAGCAATTATCTGGTGTTGTTTGTGGGCGTTATTTTTGCCAATCTGCTGCTGTTTTTCGGAATGCTCCTGCCGTCTGCGCTGGATCATTATCAGCTGGAGATCCAGGAGAACATGCTGGCGAAATATCAGTATATGCTGAGCGTTCCGGCAAGTGTTTCCTCAGGAAACAAGCTGGATGGCATGATTTCCCTTCTGGAATATTATATGGATACCAGAACGGACAATAAAGATGCGGAAAAATTTTCCGCCTATTCCCTGAATACCATGCCAGGCAAATATAAAAGCGAGGAGATCGTTCTCTATGGTGTGGAGCCGGAAAGCCAGTATATCCATGCAGATCTTTCCGGGGACGGGGTATATATTTCCAGTGCCTATGCAGATAAATTCCGGATCAAAGAGGGCGATACTATAATTTTGAAGGAAAAATACGAGAAGGATGAATATTCCTTTAAAGTAGACGGGATTTATGATTACACCGCAAGTCTCTGCGTATTTATGGAGCGGGATAAACTGAATGAGGTGTTTGACCTGGGAGATGATTATTTTGGCGGATATTTTTCCAATACGGAGATCAAGGATATCGATTCAAAATATATCGGTTCTGTCATCGACCTGGAATCTCTTACAAAAATATCCAGACAGCTGGATGTTTCCATGGGAGATATGATGGGAATGATGTATGGATTTTCCGTGATCATTTTCCTGGTGGTGATCTATCTGCTTTCCAAAGTCATTATTGAAAAAAATGCCCAGGCGATATCTATGACAAAGATTCTCGGCTATACCGATGGCGAAATCAGCCGGCTGTATATACTTTCCACTTCTCTTGTGGTGGTGATCTACCTGCTGTTAAGCCTTCCTATTGAGCGGCAGATCATGGAAGTTCTGTTCCGCGAGATGATGCTTTCCAGCATCTCAGGCTGGATTACTATGTGGGTGGATCCGATGATCTATGTAAAAATGATGGCAATCGGAATCGCGACTTATGCAGTGGTAGCAGTGCTGGAATTTCGGAGAATCCGTCATGTGCCTATGGATGAAGCACTGAAAAATGTGGAATAATATAGGATAAGATCGGGAGTATATGTGGTTGAAAGTTGTCTGTGAATAACCGCATATACTCCTTAAATATTCATAAATTTTCTGAAATACTGGAAATATTCCTGCAAACTTGTTATAATAATTCCATAATTTCCAATGGAGGGGATCATTCACACAGGAAATCAGGTGAGGAACATGGCAGGCAGAAAAAAGGACCCGTTATATAAAAGTTTCGGTTATGCGTTTCAGGGAATTTTTACCTGTATCCGCCAGGAAAGAAATATGAAGATCCACTGTACGGTGGCAGTTCTTGTGGTGATCGCAGGGCTGATCCTTGGAATTTCCGTGACGGAGTGGTGTATCTGCCTGGGACTGTTCGGAATGGTGATGGCGCTGGAACTGGTAAATACGGCAGTGGAAGCTGTGGTAGATCTTGTGACAGAAGAACGTCACCCTCTGGCAAAGATCGCCAAGGACACAGCAGCCGGAGCAGTACTGATCGCAGCGATCATGGCAGCGATTGTCGGGCTGATCATTTTTGTTCCGAAAGGGCTTGTTTTTCTGGGAATATGGTAGAAATCGATCAGGTACATGGAACGGCAGTGGCCGTTTTTAGGAAAGGAGAATTATTATGGAATTAGGTGAAGGACTGAAGAAAATCTTATTAGTAGGAATTGGTACAGCAGCAGTAACAGCAGAGAAATCCAAGGAGATCCTGGACGAGCTGGTTAAAAAAGGCGAGCTTACTGTTGAGCAGGGTAAGGTTCTTAATCAGGAACTGAAACACAACATCAAATCAACAGTTAAGACAGCCGCTGATTCTGTAAAAGAATCTGCAGCCAGAAAGAACGATCAGGAAGAGCTGAAAGCAACGATTTCCAAACTGACACCGGAGCAGCTGGCAGCTGTGAAAGCACAGATCGAGAGCATGCAGGCTGAGGCTGCAAAAGAGAAAGAAGAGGCTTCTGAGGCAGCAGAAGAACCGGTTGAGGAGGCTGCACCGGAAGCTCCTGTGGAGGCAGAAACGGTAACAGAAGAAGCCGGGAGCGAAGAGCCGGCAGCAGAGTAATAAGAAATATCATAAAGAAAGCAGTAAATGGAGAAGTTTATGGGCGGAGAAGAACAGGAGAAGAAAGAGAACAGCGGATATGGAGAACGGCTGAGAGAGATCACAGCTGTTCTGAAAAAGCATGCCATTACCCGGGGTGTTTCGCCTGAGAAGCTCCGGCTCATACTGGAAGATCTGGGCCCAACTTATATTAAGTTGGGTCAGATTATGTCCCTGCGTTCCGATATTCTTCCCAAGAGATACTGTGATGAGCTGATGAAACTCTGCTCGGATGTACCACCCATGCCATTTTCCCAGGTCATCGAGGTTCTGGAGGAATCCATGGGGTGTCCGTGGCAGGAAGAATTTCAGCATATTGAGCAGAAACCGCTGGGTGCTGCTTCAATTGCCCAGGTTCACCGCGCTACGCTGAAAACCGGAGAAGAAGTTGTGATCAAGGTTCAGCGTAAGGGAATCTATGAAACCATGGCAAGGGATATCGGCCTGATGCATAAGGCTGTGCGTCTGATGCCGCCGGTAAGCATCAAGGGTATGGTGGACCTGAACATGGTTTTAAGCGAGCTGTGGACAGTGACCCAGGAGGAGATGAATTTCCTGACAGAAGCTGCCAACATGGCGGAATTTGCCAAGAAGAATAAAGATGTGGCTTTTGTTAAAGTGCCAATTCTTTACCGAGAGTATATTTCTCCTCATATTCTGGTGATGGAATATATTGACGGTTTTGCCATCAATGACAAAGCCAATCTTCTGGCCAATGGCTATGACCTTAATGAGATTGGAACGAAATATGTGGATAATTTCATCAAACAGGTCATGGAGGATGGATTTTTCCATGCGGATCCCCATCCGGGAAATGTGCGGATCCAGGAAGGAAAGATTGTCTGGATCGATATGGGAATGATGGGACGGCTCACAGAGCATGACCGTCAGCTGATTGGAGAAGCCATTGAAGGGGTTGCCATGAACAACATCGGCAAGATCCAGGATGCGGTTCTGGCTCTTGGTGAGTTTAAGGGCAAACCGGATTCCAGTAAGCTTTATGAAGATATCCGGGGACTGATGGAGAAATATGGTACTGCGGATATGGGAAATATTGATGTGGCGGAAGTCATGGTGGATCTGATGGAGGTCATGAAGGAAAACAAGATCATGATGCCTCATGGACTGACCATGCTTGCAAGAGGACTGACCCATGTGGAGGGGGTTCTTGCTGAGATCTGTCCGGATATCAATATGACACAGATTGCCGCAGCAAGGATCAAGGAGCAGTTTTTCAGTAATGGGAACTGGAAGCATGAGATCAAAAAAGGTGGCAAAAATCTTGTCTGGTCCCTTCGGCGTGCCATTGATATTCCGTCTCTGGCAGCGGATTTCCTTCAGGGCTGCATGAAAGGGCAGACGAAGATCAATCTGGATCTTCATGCTTCAGATGACCTGGCATGGCTTTTGCGGCGGCTGGTGCGCAACATTGTGATGGGGCTGTGGGTGATGGCGCTTCTGATCAGTTCCAGTATCATCTGTACTACGGATATGAAACCGAAGTTGTGGGGGATTCCGGCTTTGGGTGCCTTTGGGTATGTGTTTGCGTTTATTATTGTTTTGTATGTTTTTCTTAAGCATTTCTTTTCCAGAAAGTGAAAGACGGAGATCATTTGCATTGGGTACGGATGTAGGTTGAGCGGCCGTCTTTTTTTGTTCCCGGAAGAGATGTTCCGGATGTTTGGATGCGGATTTTTTGGGGTGGATTCTTCTGGTGGGCAGTTGAGAAATGGTGAAGTATTGTCTGGTTATGCGTTAATGATTCCGCTGTAGGCTTTTCGGAATTCTTTCGGGGTGTAGCCGGTGCCCTGGCGGAAGTAGTTGCAGAAGGATGGGGCGTCCCGGAACCCGCAGGAAAGGGCTGCTTCTGTGATGGTGCAGGTTGAGGAACAGAGGAGCTGGTTTGCCATCTGGAGGCGGTGTTTCAGGAGATATTGTTTTGGGGAGATATTTTCGTGTTCCATGAAGATCCGGTAGAGGTAGGAACGGTCGATTCCTACGTAGCGTGCCACGTCTGAGATCTGGATGGGGTAGGCGTAATTGTTTTTGATGTATTCAGAAGCTTTCTGAAAGTAGAGGGTTGCGATGTCGGTTCTGCTTTCAGAGGGCTTTTTTTGCACGGAGGATAGCATTAGGAGGAGGTTTCCGGCGATGGCGAGGTCGTTTCCGTTGTTTTCGGAGAAGGTGGCAAGGAGGTTTGTCATGCGGGTGAGGAGGTTGTTTTGCTGGGCTGGGGTTTCGGGGGTAAAGATGAGGGTGTCGGAAAATATGGTCTGCTCCAGGATTTCTTTGCAGGCGGAGCCGTCAAAGCCTGCCCAGGCATAACTCCAGGGGTCGGTGTTGTCGGCGCGGTAGTAGATGGAGTCCATGGGGCGGATGAGGAAGGCGTCGCCGGCTTTTAGATGGTAGGTGTGGCCGCCGCACTGGTAGATGCCTTTGCCGTGGTAGATTACGTGGAGAAGGTAGTGTGGGCGCATGGCCGGGCCGAAGGAGTGGCCTGAGCCGCAGTCTTCCTGGCCGCAGAAGTAGACGGAGAGGGTGTGCTGGGTTTGGGGTTCGTGGTGTGTGTTTTTCATTTGGGTGGGCCTCCTGGTTTCTTGGGGTATGCAACAAAAACGCAATTTTGGGTCACAAAATGGGGTGGGATGTTGTATGAGGTGATTATACAATATTGGGGTGAGAAGGGCAAGGATGGGGAGGACGGATATACGGGCTGGTATTTCCAGGAGGTAGGGATAGAGTGAGGGGATGGATATACGGATATACGGACGCCATCAAGACGTGTGCTGTCCGGCGCGGGGCTTCGTCGGGGGCTGTCTTCTAGGCTGCCGAAAATCTGCTAAAAGTGTTTTCCAAAAGTTCGAACTCGCTGCGCTCAGACAGCGAACTTTTGAAAAACAACGCAGATTCCCGCCAGCCAAGAAGCAGCACCCCTCCTGCAGAGCCGCGCCAGCCAGCACACGTCTTGCTGGCTGGTATTTCCAACCGGAAGGGAGATGTGGCTGTACGGAAGGGAAATCCGATAGGATGATGTGAGTGACTGGATAAAAGGGGGATCAGATGGTCTGGTATGAGTGGTTGAAGTGGAAATCTGGTTCAGGGTGAGATGTAGAGTGGTTTCCCGTAAGTTGGATGAGTCATCAGCGCTGCGCTGGATGACCGGGACGAAAGGCTGAGTTTCCCTGTGGTCTGACGGGAGATGTTGGGTCGAGGTGCTGCGCTTTCGACTTGGGTGTAAATCGGCGTAACGTTACATTGCCAGCACCGTAGAATCCATCGCCCCACCAGTACATATTCACATTTCTACAACATACAACAACTGCGTGCCCGGAAAGGGGGAGCGCGAGGGGGAAAAGCGGGCTTCGCTAACTCTGAGTGCTTTCCCCCTCGCATTTCCTCAGCTTTGAAAAGCGAAAAAAATAAATTAATAAAGAAAAAATAACATCAACATTTAACCAAAACTGCGGAGCAGTTATTTGGTTATGAGCAAGTAGCGAATCGGATTGCGAATATCCGCTTGACTAAAAAATCTCAACATATAAATAAGAACTATAAATTCACATGTAGAAAGGAGCTTCAACATGAAAACAACCATGTTAAAAAACGAATTCTGGTACGGCGGCGCAGTCTACGAAGGCTACCGCCAGCCCGTAGGCGCAGACGACATTGTGGACTGGGATTTCCGCGAAAACCCAACCCACAATCAGATCATGCCATTATTCCTTTCCTCGAAAGGCCGTTACATCTGGAGCAACGCAGGTTTTCATATCTCTTTTCAAAAAGGTGAGATCCTGGCGGAAGGTCCGGAATCTATCGTTCTGGAAAACGGCTTCAATGATCTGAGAGGTGCATACCTGGCAGCCATGAAAGCGCATTTTCCATTTCATGAGATCAAACTTTCAGACAGATTTTTCAAAGCACCGGTATATAATTCCTGGATTGAACTTACCTATTATCAGACCCAGGAGAATATCCTGAAATATGCAAAAGGTATTCTGGAAAATGGTTTTCCATCAGGTGTTCTGATGATCGATGATGGCTGGTCTCCTTATTATGGAAGGTGGCAGTTCAGGGGAGATAATTTCAAGGATGCGAAGGCGATGATCAAAGAATTGCATGAGATGGGATTTTCTGTGATGCTGTGGATCTGTCCGTTTGTTACTCCGGATACGCTGGAGTTCCGGAAGGCCAGGGATAAGCATTTTCTGATTGAGACTCCGGAGGGGAAACCTCGTATCCTGGAGTGGTGGAACGGGTATTCTGCGGCTCTGGATCTGACGAATCCGGATGCTTTGAAGTGGCTGAAGGATCAGCTGGATGTTCTGATGGATATGGGTGTGGATGGTTTTAAACTGGATGCTGGGGATCCGTGTTATTATCATGCCGGGGATAAGCTGTTCCGGGATGCTTCTACGGATGAGCTGTCCAGGCTTTGGGCTGAGTTTGGGGAACAGTTTGTGTTTAATGAGCTGAGGGTATGTTTCCGGGCCGGTGGTTATTCTCTGATGCAGAGGCTTTGTGATAAGCAGACGAAGTGGGATGAGAGCGGTATTGCGGGATTGATTCCGGATACGTTGATACAGGGGCTTACGGGACATCCTTTTGGCAGCCCGGATATGATCGGCGGTGGTGAGTATACCTGTTTTTTGAATGGAAATGAGAATGCATGTACGCCGGAGATGTTTGTGCGGTATGCGCAGATTGCGGCTTTGATGCCGGTGATGCAGTTTTCGGCTTCTCCTTGGAGGGTGCTGCCTGAGGCGGATTTTCAGAAGGTTAAGGATGCACTGGCTCTCAGAGAGAAGTGTCTGCCGGAGATTTTGAAGGCTGTAGAGTGTGCGAAAGTTACTGGTGAGCCGATCGTTCGTTCCATGGAGTTTGTTTTCCCTGGACAGGGGATGGAGAGGGTGATGGATCAGTTTATGGTTGGCGAGGATTTGCTGGTGGCGCCTGTTTGGAAGCAGGGGGAGGTTGCCAGAAGTGTGCGTTTGCCTGAGGGGCAGTGGAGGTGTGTTGGCCTTGGTGAGACTGAGGGTGATGTGCTGAATGGTGGCCGGGATGTGATTCTTGGTGAGAATGAGGGATTGGTTGTTTTGAAAAGAGTGTAGATGAAATGGACGCCCGCAAGGTGTATGCTGTCTGTCGCCGGGGGCTGGTCGGAAGGGGAATCAGATGGGGAGAAGTGGTGGGGTGTGAATTCGGTTCAGAGTGAGAAGCAGAGTGGTTTCCCGGGAGTTGGATGGGGCATCAGCGCTGCGCTGGATGACTGGGGCGAAAGGCTGAGTTTCCCTGTGGCCTGACGGTAGAGATTAGGTCGAGGCGCTTCATTTTCGACTTGGAGGTGAGGTGGTGTGGCGTAACATTATCAGTGCTGTAGCATCGTAGTAGCATAGACCGTTTCAGCGTAACATTATCAGCATCATAGTAGCATAGATCGGCTCAACATAACATCACCAACACCTTAGAATTCATCGCCCCACCAGTACATACACACATCCCCACAACGAACAACAACTGCGTGCCCGGAAAGGGGGAGCGCGAGGGGGAAAAGCGGGCTTCGCTAACTCCGAGTGCTTTCCCCCTCGCATTTCCTCAGCTTTGAAAAGCAAAAAATTATATTAAAAAACCAAAAAAACAATTTTCTCCGCTTTTATCACAAAAGCGTAACATTCTCCTCCGGAGGAAGCAGCTTCTTAAAAAATCGATACAACAGCATCGAATTTATAAAAGCTACAAGTCCAAATCCAAAGAAAAACCAGCAGCATGCATACAGTGGCTGCAGTTTCACGTCAAGATAAGTCATATACAGCGGAAAGATCGTGATCACTGCCATGGCAACAGTTGTAGGAAAATGCATAAACGCCAGCAGAAACGCATTCCTGCAAAGCGCTCCTAAGCTATTGGCAAAGGTTGCGATCACCGGGAATATGTATAGGGAAAAGATAACCAGCAAGGTCAGCACTCCAATCGTAAGATAAAAGAGCATATTTGCAGCACTTCCGTTTGCATGAAGCAGGAAACGAAGGTTCAGCACAAGTATGATTCCTGCCACAAGGATCAGCAGCCACACGATCAGGGATTGTTTGAAATTCTCCTTGAAGGCCCGGAAAAAAGTCCTGGTCGTTCCATTGTTATTTCCCTTTACGGTACGCATCATACAATGATAAAGTGCAGTCAGTGCCGGTCCGATAGTGATCACTGGGATGCTGCATAAAATAAAGAGAAGATTGGCGATCACGATGTCTCCCAGCTTGTTGAGGAATACATGAACAACATTATCTTCATTTAAAAGATTCATAACAAAATCCTCCTTAATATAGAATACGAAAAACGTCCAATACAGACAATCTTAGCACAGACACTGATTGCATGTAAAGAGAATGTGTGGAACGCTTTGCAGGACTGTGAAAAAAACATGGAATTTTGCGTGCACATGTAAAAATCGGCGCACGCATAGAAAAATGTGTGTTAACAAAAAGTTCATTTTTGCAAAAAAAAAGCATTTTCGACCATTTTGGTTGTTAAAAATATATAAAAACGAACATGTAAAAATGTTGGTTTTGCTACAAAGAAAGAAAAACGTATCAAAACATGCTCAAAAATAGTGATAAATATGAAAATATATCAAAAAAATAAAAGCACATAGGGAAAAATGACGGATATTTAACAAACTATGAATAGAAAATGGACAAAATAAATAAAAAACAACATTTTTCCATATTGAAATGACAATAATCCATTTATCATTTTTCCATGTGCAATTATAATAATATCAACGGTCAGAGACGTGGAAAAATATAAAAACTGACCAAAGAAAGAGGGAAAATAAGAAAGATTTAAAAGGAGGAAGAAGTTATGAATTTCAAAAGAGTAGCAGCATTATTGTTAGCAGGTGCCATGGTAATGACAGCAGTTCCGGTATATGCAAAAGGTGACGATGTTACACTTTCCGTATCCATCTGGGACACCAACCAGGAGCCGGGAATCAAAGAAATTCTCGCAGACTTCACAGAGAAGACAGGAATCAAGACAGAGATCTCCGTTGTTAAATGGGATGAGTACTGGACAATGCTCGAGGCCGGTGCACAGGGTGGTTCCCTTCCGGACGTATTCTGGATGCACTCCAACGAGAGTCAGAGATACATGTCCAACGATATGCTTCTTGATCTGACCGATAAGATCAAAGACAGCGATCTGATCGATCCGGAGAACTATCCGGAGGATATCTGGGGACTGTATACATACGATGATAAATATTATGCAGTACCGAAGGATATAGATACAATCGCTCTCTGGTACAACAAGACATTATTTGACGAGGCAGGACTTGATTATCCGACAGCTGACTGGACATGGGATGATGTTACAGAGGCAGCTAAGAAGCTTACTAAGGATGATGGTTCCCAGTACGGTCTCGGAATGAGAAATGATAACAACCAGGCCGGATACTACAACCTGATCTATGATAACGGCGGATACATCATCAGCGATGACAAGACAAAATCCGGCTGGGATGATGAGAAGACGATCGCAGCTATGCAGACACTGGAAGGATGGATCAAGGATGGCGTGATCCCGTCTCTTGAGACAATGTCCGAGAACAACGAGGACGTACTTTTCGAGGCTGGCAAGATCGCTATGACATGCCAGGGCTCCTGGATGCTTGCAGCATTTAAAGAGAACGAGTACACAGCAGCTAACTGTGATTGTGTAGAGCTTCCTAAAAACGCTGAGACAGGCAGAAGAGCTTCCTCATATAACGGACTTGGATGGGCAGCATCTGCTTCCGGTGAGCACACAGACGAAGCTTGGCAGCTGATTGAGTACCTCGGATCCAAAGAGGCTCAGGAGAAACAGGCTGAGCTTGGTGTTACAATGAGTGCATACAAAGATACATCTGATGCATGGGCTAAATCCGCAGACTTCAACCTTCAGGCTTATCTGAACATGATGGATGACATGGAGATCCGTCCATACTCCAAATCTACTGTAACATGGGAGAACGAGGACAACGAGATCCTTAAAGGCGTATACACAGGCGACATCACAATGGAAGAGGCTTGCAAGCAGATGGCTGATCAGATGAACGAGAAGCTGGCTGAGGAGTAAGCATTAAGAAACACCGATAATTAAGTGCAGTAATGAGAGGGGCCGCCGCACTCAGGTGCAGCGGCCTCATACATAGAAGGAATAGAAGGAGTGATTCTTATGGCTAAAACTACCAAGTCACAGGCACGGACAAAGAGAGAGCGCAGTGAGTTCCTCTGGGGCTGGCTGTTTATTCTCCCAACAACCATCGGACTGATCGTATTGAACATCATTCCGATCTTCCAGACTATTTACCAGAGCTTTTTCAAGACAGGAGATTTTGGTAAAGGAAATATCTTTATCGGTTTACAGAACTACCAGAAGGTTTTTGCAGATAAAGAGATCTGGCAGGCACTGATCAACACATTCAAATATGCGATCGTGGAGGTCCCTTTTTCCATTGTCATCGCACTTGTTCTTGCAGTACTTCTTAACAGAAAGATGAAGGGCCGTTCTATTTACAGAACCATCATCTTCCTTCCGATGGTAGCAGCTCCGGCAGCGGTAGCCATGGTATGGAGATGGCTGTTCAACTCTGATTATGGTCTTATCAATAACGTTTTCCATGTTCATGTAAACTGGGTTTCTAATCCGAAAATTGCAGTATTTGCAGTTGCGATCATCGGTGTATGGTCTATCATCGGTTACAATATGGTTCTTTTCCTGTCAGGACTTCAGGAAATCCCGAGAGATTATTATGAAGCAGCATCCATTGACGGTGCAACAGGCGTGAATGCATTCTTTAACATCACGGTCCCGCTTCTTTCACCAACCATTTTCTTCGTACTTGTTACCCGTGTGATCGGATCCCTTCAGGTATTCGACCTGATCTATATGGTTATTGACAAGTCAAACCCGGCACTTACCAAGACTCAGTCACTGGTTTACCTGTTCTATAAATATGCATTTATCAATAAGAACATGGGATACGGCGCTACGATCGTAGTAGTACTTCTTATTATCACCATGATCCTGACAGTATTCCAGATGATCGGTCAGAAGAAATGGGTATTCTACAACTAAAAAGGGGGATTAACCATGGATAGTATGGAAACAAAAAAGAAATTAACCACTATTTTAATACATGTCATACTGATCATTGTGTCCATAACGATGCTTGTGCCATTTATCTGGATGATCCTGACAGCTTTTAAAACTGTAACGGAAGCAACATCTGTAGATCCTTTTACCATTTTCCCGAAAATATGGAGAAAAGACGCGTTTATTTCTGTTATCAATAACATGAACTTCCTGCTTCTGTACAAGAATACACTGCTTCTGATCTTCTTCCGAGTAGTGTGTGCGGTTCTTACAGCAACTATGGCAGGCTATGCATTTGGACGACTGAACTTCAAGGGCCGTGATCTCTGCTTCAGTCTTGTACTGTTCCAGATGATGGTTCCGGTACAGATCTTCATCATCCCGCAGTACCTGATGGTCAGCAAGATGGGTATGCTGAATACGATCTTTGCCCTTGTATTCCCAGGTATTGTTACTGCATTCGGTACTTTCCTTCTGAGACAGGGATATATGGGACTGCCGAAGGATCTGGAGGAGGCTGCCAGACTTGACGGATGTAACATCGGTCAGACCTTCCTTTACATCATGGCACCACTTACAAGATCCAGTATGGTCGCACTTGGAATTTTCACAGCTGTATTCGCATTCAAAGATCTGATGTGGCCGATGATCGTTAATACAGATAAGGATATGCTGGTACTTTCTTCCGCACTTGCAAAGATGCAGGGCCAGTACGTATCCAAATTCCCGGAACTGATGGCTGCATCTCTGATCGCCTGCATTCCGATGATCGTGATCTACATGATCTTCCAGAAACAGTTTATCGAAGGTATTGCTACCAGCGGTGGAAAACTGTAATCAGAAATATTACATAAGGTAATACAAGACCGCTGACAATGTATATAACTGAGGATTTGGTTATTGAGGTTGTCAGCGGTATTTTTATCGAAGCAAATGCCAAAATGCACAGTTATTTGATGATTCTTAAGGAAAGAGGCGGATATTTTTATCCGCAGTAAACGAAAAAAGGAGAAAATTATGCCGATCAAATTTCACGAGGGATCAAAGACATTCCACATTTATAACAAACATTTAAGCTACATCACCTGTATCATGGAAAATGGCCAGATGGAGAATCTGTACTATGGAAAAGCTATCCGCGATAAAGAGGATTTCAGTTATCTTCACGAGGAGATCATGCGTTCCCTGATGGCTGTATGCGTTCCGGAACCGGGACTTCTTTCCATGCAGTATACCAAACAGGAGTATCCTGTTTACGGAACCGGTGATTACAGAAATCCTGCCCTTACTGTTCGTCAGGAGAACGGAAGCGAGATCGTAGATTTCAAATATGTTTCTCATGAGATTTACGGCGGCAAGAAGAAGCTTGCCGGTCTTCCGGCAACCTACACAGAGAACGAGGAAGAGGCAACATCTCTGGACATTACACTTCATGATTCTGTGATGGACACAGACCTTGTTCTTACATATTCCGTATATGAGGATTACCCGGTGGTCACCAGAAGTGCACGCCTTGTTCAGAAAGGGAATCAGAAGATCCGTCTTGAGAACGTGATGAGTGCAGCAGTGGAGTTCCCGGATATGGATTATGAGATGATCCATCTTTCCGGTGCATGGGCACGTGAGCGCTATGTAAAAACACGCAAACTTGAGATGGGTATACAGGCTGTACAGAGTCTTGCAGGAACCGGCTCCAGCTCTGAGCAGAATCCGTTTATCGCGCTGAAGCGTCCTCATACAACAGAAGATACAGGCGAGGTTTTCGGCTTCAGCTTTGTGTACAGCGGAAACTTCCTTGCACAGGTTGAGGTTTCCACCTACGAGATGACACGAGTTATGATGGGAATCAATCCTCAGGGCTTTTCCTGGGAGCTTTCCAGAGATGAGGAATTCCAGACTCCGGAGGTCGTTATGGTATACAGCGATAAGGGCTTAAACGGAATGAGCCAGGCTTACCACAGACTGTACCGTGACCGCCTGATGCGCGGAAAATGGAGAAATCATGCACGCCCGATCCTTCTTAATAACTGGGAGGCAACCTATTTTGATTTTGATGAGGAAAAAATCCTTAATATTGCAAAAAAAGCCAAAGAGGTTGGGGTAGAGCTTTTCGTTCTGGATGACGGATGGTTCGGAACCAGAAACGATGATTACCAGGGCCTTGGCGACTGGTTCGTAAATAAGAATAAGCTTCCAAACGGAATTTCCGGACTTTCCCGCAAGATCGAGGAGATGGGCCTGAAATTTGGCCTCTGGGTAGAGCTTGAGATGGTAAACAAGAACAGCGACTGCTACAGAGCACATCCGGACTGGCTCATCGGAGCACCGGACCGTTTTGAGTCCCACTCAAGACATCAGCACGTTCTTGATTTTTCCAGACCTGAGGTTGTAGATTTTATTTATGATTCCATCTCCAAGGTTATCGAGGAATCTTCCATTTCCTACATTAAATGGGATATGAACCGCTACATGTCCGAGCCTTTTAGCCGCGGCGCATCTGCAGCAGATCAGGGCAAGACTATGCATAAATATATCCTTGGTGTATATGAGCTGTATACAAGACTGACAGAGAGATTCCCTGACATTCTTTTTGAATCCTGCGCAAGCGGCGGAGCAAGATTTGATCCAGGAATGCTGTACTTTGCACCGCAGACATGGACCAGTGATGATACCGATGCAGCAGAGAGAGAAAAAATCCAGTACGGTACCTCCTTTGTTTATCCGATCGTCAGCATGGGATCTCATGTATCAGCAGTACCGAATCATCAGCTGCACCGTACCACACCGCTTTCCACAAGAGCAAATGTGGCATATTTCGGAACCTTTGGCTATGAGCTGGATCTGAACCTTTTAAGTGCCAAAGAGATCGAAGAGGTAAAGGCACAGGTGGAATTCATGAAGGAACATCGTGACCTGATCCAGGTGGAGGGTGATTTCTACCGTATCTTAAGCCCGTTCGAAGGAAATGATACTGCATGGATGGTTGTTTCCAGAGACAAAAAACAGGCAGTTGCCGGATACTATGAAAGACTGAACAAGGTCAATGCTTCCTGGATGCGTTTGCGCTTCAAGGGTCTTGACGAGGATCAGCTTTACAAAGTAAAATGGGAAGATAAGTGCCTGAAAGCTTACGGAAATGAGCTGATGTATGCAGGAATCCCGGTTGATCGTGACTACTGCAATAAGACAAACGGTGATTTCCATTCTGTATTGTATACAATTGAAGCAGAGGACTGATTTCTGTAAATGATGGAATAAAAATTATCTGCAGAAAAAACATTCGCCTGACCAGAAAAATAACAGGCCGCCGGATATGGCGGCCTGTTATTGGGTGGCGAAGCAGCTCACAGGCAGAAACATAATATATGACATCAGGGAGGTGACAAGTTGCTTCATACAGTTGGTTTTACAAGCTCGGACAGCTTTAAATGTCTGGAGAATTTAAAGAAAGGTGCGGTGGATCTCTGTCTTACTTATTGTGGATGGGAAAAATGCGATCCGGGACATCGATTTGGACCAAATAACAGGATCTCTCATGTACTTCATATCGTGGAATCCGGAAGCGGAGTTTTTGAGATGGATGGCCATCAGTATCATCTGACAGGTGGAGAAGCATTTCTGATCCCATCCAGTGTGGAGGCCTGGTATGAGGCAGACATGGACAATCCCTGGACATATCGCTGGGTAGGATTTGAGGGAATGACTGCGGAGGAAGTGATCCATGTAAGCGGATTCAGCCGGGAAAATCCGGTCCGAAGGATCCACTGTATGGAAAATGCTGCAAAATATATTGATGCAATGGTCCAGACCAACAAGCTCGTTTTTGAAAATGAGCTGAAACGGAACGGACTTCTGCTGCTTCTTTTTTCTGACCTGATCACAGATAACCGGGATGCATGTCTGAGAGAAGGCAAGCTTCTTCCATCCCACAGATATCCCAATTCCGTTTATGTGGAGCAGGCAGTGGATTACATTGCAGCCAACTTTGACAAGCGTCTGAAGATCAATGAGCTGGCAGACCGCATTGGTGTCAACCGGAGCTATCTTACCAGCTCGTTTAAAAAAAGCCTCGGATGCTCGCCGCAGGAATATCTTATGAATCTTCGCATCGAGAAGGCAAAGACTCTTCTGAAAAACGGAGATATTCAGGTCAGTGAAGTAGCTGCAAAAGTAGGGTATGGAGATCCGCTGGCTTTTTCCAAGGTATTCAAGGCAAGAACAGGAAGAAGTCCGAGAGAATACAAGGAAGAAAAGAGAAAACTTGTAGTGAAGGGGAAAAAAGGGGATTATACGGAATCTGAGGACTGATTCTGTGATATATTTCACGAAGAAAAAAACTCTCTGTCTGTGCCAGAATATATAAAATTCTGGTATCGGGCAGAGAGTTTTTTATGTCATAAGAAATGTTATAGAAAATTACTTCCAGGTATCTCATGCAACAAAACAACAATTATTAACATCAAAGTACATATTTTAAACAAGTTTCTGGTAGTATGATAAGATCACAAAGAAAACGAAGCGGGACTGCACCGCAGAAATAGCAGAAAATCAGGAATTTTAAAGAAAAATATAACAATTCCGGATAAGAGATCCAACAAAGAAAGCAGGAGGAAACGAACATGATCAAAATTACATTCATGGGAGCTGGAAGCACGGTTTTCGCAAGAAATGTACTTGGCGACTGTATGTGCACACCGGCACTTCGCGAGAGCGAGATCGCACTTTATGATATCGACGAGAAGAGACTGGAGGATTCCAGGATTATCTTAAGTGCCATCAACCACAACGTAAATGAGGATCGCGCAGTGATCAAAACATATCTCGGTGCTGAGAACCGTAAAGATGCACTTCGTGATGCAGACTTCGTAGTCAATGCCATTCAGGTAGGCGGCTATGAGCCATGTACAGTAACAGACTTTGAGATCCCGAAGAAATACGGCATCAAACAGACTATCGCAGATACCCTGGGAATTGGTGGTATCATGCGTGCACTTCGTACCATTCCGGTTCTGGAAGAGTTCGCACGGGATATGGAAGAGGTCTGCCCGAACACTCTGTTCCTGAACTACTCCAACCCTATGGCAATGCTCACCGGCTATATGCAGCGTTTCACAAAGATCCGCACCGTAGGTCTCTGCCACAGCGTTCAGGTCTGCTCCCAGAAACTTCTTGAGGGAATGGGAATGGAAGACAAGCTTGAGGGACGTACCGAGCTGATCGCAGGTATCAACCACATGGCATGGCTTCTTGAGATCCATGACAAAGACGGAAACGACCTGTACCCGGAGATCCGCAGAATCGCCGAGGAGAAGAATACCTCCGGCGAGAAGCATGAGGATATGGTACGTTACGAGTACATCCGTCATCTTGGATACTACTGCACAGAGTCCAGTGAGCACAATGCAGAGTATAATCCGTTCTTCATTAAATCCAAATATCCGGAGATGATCGAGGAGTTCAATATTCCGCTTGACGAATATCCGAGAAGATGTATCAAACAGATCGAGGGCTGGGAAAAAGAGCGCGAGGATATCCTCAAGGATGGCAAGATCGGCCATGAGAGAAGTAAAGAGTATGCTTCTTATATCATGGAGGCTGTTGTTACAAACACACCGTACAAGATCGGTGGAAATGTTCTTAACAACGGTTATATCGATAACCTTCCGTCGGATGCTTGCGTAGAGGTTCCATGCTATATCGACGGAACCGGTGTACATCCGGTAAAAGTGGGCAAGCTTCCTACACAGCTGGCAGCTATGAATTCATCCAATGTCAGCCCGCAGCTCCTTGCTATTGAGGCAGCAGTGACCAAAGACCGCCAGAAAATCTATCAGGCAGCCATGATGGACCCGCACACAGGTGCAGAGCTGAACATCAAAGACATCCAGGCAATGTGCGATGAGCTGATCGAGGCACATGGGGATTATATGAAGATGTACCGCTAAATATAAGGTACATCAGGGGACTGGAGAATAGTTTTAACAAATATGGAGAAGGCGTTTTTTCTGAACAAAGACAGCAAGGCGGAGCAAAAGGCCCGCTTTACGATAAGGCAGAAACGTTGAGATAAAAAAGCAGTATATACAGGCCGGAACACCAAATTGGGGAAGGTGTTCCGGCCTTTTTTATATGGAACTTTTGTTAAATAATAAAAAACAACTTGTTCGTATGTATATACAAGTTATAAAATGATTACAGATGAAAATATAAATGTCCGTTTTACATCCGATGTTTGAAGGAAGAATAATACAAACGAAGGGAGGAGCTTATGGCAGAAAACGGAAAAGCAAAATATTATGCACTGATGGAAGAAATGAAAACAGACATTCTTTCCGGAAAGATCCGTCCGGGTGAGAAGCTTCCCTCTGAAAACCAGCTCAGTGTACGCTATGGGCTGAGCAGGCATACGGTGCGAAAGGCTCTGGGGATCCTGGCAGGAGATGGATACATAGAATCCTTTCAGGGAAAAGGAACCTTCTGTGCGGATGTGCTCCGTCAGATTCACGGGACCGGAAACATCGCAGTGGTGACTACATATATCTCGGATTATATTTTTCCAAGGCTGATCCAGGGAATCGATGAGGTGCTGTCCGATAACGGGTACAGTATCATCCTGAAAAATACAGGAAACAGCCGCCAGAAGGAGGCAAGATTCCTGGAAGAGCTGATCAGCAAGGGAATTGACGGACTGATCATCGAACCCAGCAAAAGTGAGTTGTTGTGCAGACATGTAAGCCTGTACGAAACACTGGACAAGTATCAGATCCCCTATATTTTTATCCAGGGACTGTATACGGAGATGCAGGAAAAGCCCCACATCCTCATGGATGACGCAGGAGGCGGTTATCTTGTGACAAAACATCTCCTGGACTCCGGCAGGCGCAACAACGCGGGATTTTTCAAGGCAGATGACCGTCAGGGAATCGAACGGCATAAGGGCTATGTGAAGGCTTTGCAGGAGCATGAAATTGCCTATGATCCGGATAAGGTGGTCTGGTTTCACACCGAGGACCGGCGAAAAAAGCCGGCTCTTATGGTCCGGAACATGGTCCGACAGAACAGCTTTCCGGATGGGATCGTGTGCTACAACGACCAGATTGCTGTCCAGGTCATGGAAGAACTGGAACGTCAGGGTAAAAAAATCCCGGAGGATGTTGCGGTGACCGGTTATGACAATTCGCTGTACGCAAGACAGGGACGGGGCATTACCACCATCGCCCATCCGCAGGAAAAACTTGGAGAGATGGCAGCGAAATTACTTCTGGAGAAGTTAAATGGCGTGCCGGATGAAGAGAGTACCGTGGAGCGGCTGATCCGGCCGGAGCTGATCGTCCGGGGCAGCAGTTTGAAGGCAGAAATATAATTTTATATTTTATTTCAAGGAGGAATTTTCACATGAAAACAGGAAGAGATTATAAATTCTGGTTTTGCACAGGTTCACAGGATCTTTACGGAGATGAATGTCTCCGCAAGGTAGCCGAGCATTCAAAGATCATCGTAGAGGAACTGAATAAATCCGGTGTACTTCCGTTTGAGGTTGTATGGAAACCAACGCTGATCACAAATGAGCTGATCCGTAAAACCTTTAATGATGCCAATGCAGATGAAAACTGTGCCGGCGTGATCGCGTGGATGCACACATTTTCCCCGGCAAAATCCTGGATCCTTGGCCTTAAAGAGTATCGCAAACCGCTGTGCCATCTTCATACACAGTTCAATGTGGAAATCCCCTATGACACCATTGATATGGACTTTATGAATGAGAACCAGTCCGCACACGGCGGCCGTGAGTTTGGCCATATGGTAACCCGCATGGGAATCGAGAGAAAAGTCATTGCAGGACACTGGGCAGACAAAAAGGTCCAGGAGCGTCTGGCATCCTGGATGCGTACTGCAGTTGGTATCATGGAGAGCAGCCATATCCGTGTATGCCGTGTAGCCGACAATATGAGAAACGTAGCTGTAACAGAGGGCGATAAGGTTGAGGCTCAGATGAAATTCGGATGGGAGATCGATGCTTATCCGGTTAACGAGATCGCAGAATATGTACAGGACGTAAGCCAGGGAGATATTGATGTTCTGGTAGAAGAATATTATAATAAATATGACATGATTCTGGATGGACGTGACCCTGAGGAATTTAAGAAGCATGTAGCAGTCCAGGCAGGGATCGAGATCGGTTTTGAGCGTTTCCTTGAGGAGAAAAACTATCAGGCTATCGTAACACACTTCGGTGATCTGGGCGCCCTGAAACAGCTTCCGGGACTTGCGATCCAGCGACTGATGGAAAAAGGCTACGGCTTCGGTGGCGAGGGCGACTGGAAAACAGCAGCTATGGTCCGTCTGATGAAGATCATGGCAGCCGGCAAAAAGGACGCCAAGGGTACATCTTTTATGGAGGATTACACTTATAACCTGGTACCTGGTAAAGAGGGAATCCTTGAGGCACATATGCTGGAGGTTTGCCCATCCGTTGCTGATGGCAAGGTCAGCATGCGTGTATGCCCGCTTTCCATGGGAGATCGTGAAGATCCTGCAAGACTGGTATTTACTTCTAAGACAGGTCCTGGAATCGCTACATCCCTGGTTGACCTAGGAGATCGTTTCCGTCTGCTGATCAATGAGGTTGAGTGTAAGAAAACAGAGAAGCCGATGCCTGCACTTCCGGTAGGTACTGCATTCTGGACACCGAAGCCGGATCTTTCCACAGCAGCAGAAGCATGGATCCTTGCCGGCGGCGCACATCACACTGCATTTACCTATGACCTTACTGCAGAGCAGATGGGCGACTGGGCAGCAGCTATGGGTATCGAAGCGGTTTATATTGATGGCGATACAACGATCCGGAATCTGCAGAATGAGCTGAGATGGAACAGCATGTATTTCAGCAAATAATATGGGAGGTTTTTTACAATGGGAGTAAATGAGGCAAAAACAGCAATTCTTGAGAACCGTACAGCTCTTGGTATTGAGTTTGGTTCCACAAGGATCAAGGCAGTTCTGGTGGACGATAAGAACCAGCCCATCGCATCCGGAGCCTATGAATGGGAGAACCAGTATGTGGATGGTATCTGGACATACAGCCTGGAGGAGATCTGGAAAGGTCTCCAGGGCAGTTACCAGGATATGGCAGAAGATGTTCAGAAAAAATATGGAGTGGAGCTTACAAGCGTAGGTGCGTTTGGTGTCAGTGCCATGATGCATGGCTATATGCCGTTTAATAAAGAGGGAGAGCTGATGGTCCCGTTCCGTACCTGGAGAAACAACATCACAGGAGAAGCCTCTGAGAAGCTGTCAGAGCTTTTCCATTATAATATCCCTCAGAGATGGAGCATCGCACACCTGTATCAGGCGATCCTTAACGGTGAGGAGCATGTAAAAGATATCGATTATATCACCACTCTGGAAGCCTATGTGCACTGGAAACTCACCGGAAAAAGAGTTCTTGGTATCGGCGATGCGGCAGGTATGTTCCCGATCGACAGCGAGACAAAGGACTATAACGAAGAGATGGTGCAGAAGTTTGATGAGCTGGTTGCATCTTATGGATTCCCATGGAAATTCCGTAACATTATGCCGGAAGTCATGGTTGCAGGTCAGGATGCCGGAGTTCTTACTGAGGAAGGCGCAAAACTTCTGGATGTAAGCGGAAAGCTGAAAGCCGGAATTCCGATGTGTCCGCCTGAGGGAGACGCAGGAACCGGTATGGTTGCCACAAACAGTGTCCGTCAGCGTACCGGAAATGTTTCTGCAGGAACATCCGTATTTGCCATGATTGTCCTGGAAAAGGCTCTTTCCAAACCGTACAAAGAGATTGATATGGTCACCACTCCGGCAGGAGATCCGGTTGCCATGGCACATTCCAACAACTGTACTTCGGATCTGAACGCATGGGTAAATGTGTTTAAGGAATTTGCGGAAGCTATGGGCATGGAAGTGGATATGAACAAACTGTTCGGAACTCTTTATAACAAAGCCCTGGAAGGGGATCCGGACTGTGGTGGACTTCTTTCCTACTGTTATTTCTCCGGCGAGCATATGACCGGTTTTGAAGAGGGACGTCCACTGTTTGTACGTTCTCCTGAGAGTAAATTTACACTGGCAAACTTTATGAGAAACAATCTTTACACCTGCCTTGGTGCCATGCGTGTAGGTCTGGATATCCTTCTCAATCAGGAGCATGTAAAGATTGATAAGCTTCTGGGACACGGCGGCCTCTTTAAGACAAAGGGTGTTGGCCAGCAGATCCTTGCAGATGCGGTAAATGCGCCGGTATCCGTAATGTCCACAGCAGGAGAAGGCGGAGCCTGGGGAATTGCGCTTCTGGCTTCTTATATGATCAACAAAAAAGACGGCGAAGACCTTGCGGATTTCCTGGATGAAAATGTCTTCAAAGGAAACGAAGGCAGCACACTTGCACCGGAAGCCGAAGGTGTGAAGGGATTTGATGCGTTTATGGACCGGTATATGAAAGGCCTTGGCATTGAGCGTGCGGCTGTAGAATCCAGGATCTGGTAAAGAGCAGAACGGATTGAAATGAGAAGGTCAGTTTTTCTGACGGAATGTAAAAGAATGAGAGATTGGTCATGAGCTACGTAACAAATGCGGATTGCGAATATCCGTTTGACAAAGGAAGAAAAATGAAACGGACAGATCAGGAAAAGTGATCGCCATTATCCACCGCCTCAATGATGTGGAAGACAAGTGGGTGGCAGTTCCGGAGGATAAGACCATGACAGCAGAGGAGATCATGGAACAGGTCCGGTTTCAGGAGCAGTATTTTGAGACGGAGATAGAAATGCTGTAATAAGAAAAATGTAAAAGGGGGAGCAGCCATGGTCAACCATGTGACTGCTCCCCTTTGTGATACAAAAATTACAGTCTGGCTGCCAGTTTCTTAACCTCTTCCAGCTGCGGACAGACTTTCATGCTGCCTTTTTCCAGCATATTGGGAACTGTGACAATACCCATATCTTCCCATTTCAGATAAGAGGTCATGGCCTTGTACTGAGCGATGGCTGCATCAAAGACATGATCTGCGCCTGCATCCAGGAGCAGAGCTGTTTTGTGGAACGGAAATCCGATACTTCCCCATGCATACATACGGTCAATTACGGTTTTCAGCTGTGCGGTGATATCAAACCAGTAAACTGGTGATGCAAATACCAGAAGGTCGGTATCAGAAAGCTCCGCAAAAACCTTCTTCATATCATCATCCTGTACACATTTGCCCTCATGGGAGTAGCAGTATTTGCAGTCCATGCATCCGCGGATATGTAAATTTGCAATGTTCAGAACAGTTGCTGTATGACCGTTTTCCTGAGCAGCTTTTGCAAAGGTATCGGCCATGATCTGTGTGTTGCCGTTGTGGCGCGGACTGCCGTTTAAGATTGTGATCTTCATTAGAAATCCCTCCAGTTATAATTATTGATATGGGACCATTGTAACATAAAAATAATGGAGCGCAAAGAAAGCTTTTCTATGTCCAATGTGCAGAGTGCAGGGAGGAAAGAGGCTCTTTTTATAGAAATTTATTGAAAATATTTCTCCATAATGTTATCATTGGACACGAAAAACACAGAAAAAACGAGAAAACATAAGGCTGTTATGCAGGTATCTGCAATATGGTCTGAAGCAGCCGGTGAGAGTGTCAGAAAACAAAAGCAATGGGTGGCAGAATGTTTGATGACCAGGGCTATACAGGAGGAGAAAAACAATGAAATTAACCATGCTTGGAACAGGTAACGCACTGGTAACAGAATGCTACAATACATGTTTCGTGCTCAGCGATGAGTACGGCCATTTTCTGGTTGACGGAGGCGGCGGAAATACTGTACTTTCCCAGCTGAAGAAGGCAGGTATTGACCTGATGGATGTCCATGAGATCTTTGTTACACATAAGCACGTAGACCATATCATGGGAATCGTCTGGGTGATCCGCATCATCTGCCAGAACATGAAAAAAGGTACTTACCAGGGCGAGGCGAATATCTATGCCCATGATGAGGTGATCGGACTTCTGAAAGACATGGCCTTTAAGCTTCTGAATAAAAAGGAGACACAGTACATTGGTGACAGACTTCACCTGATCGAAGTAAAAGACGGTGAGGAGAGAACGATCCTCAATAAGAAAGTGACCTTCTTTGACATCGGTTCCACCAAGGCAAAACAGTTCGGATTCCAGATGATCTACGATGGTGGAAAGGTACTTACCTGCTGTGGCGATGAGCCATACAACGAGTGCGAGGAGAAATACGCCAAAGGCAGTGACTGGATGTTCCACGAAGCATTCTGCCTGTACGGACAGCGTGATATCTTCAATCCTTATGAGAAACATCACTCCACAGTCAAGGATGCCAGCGAGCTTGCTGAAAATCTTGGCGTGAAAAACCTTGTACTGTATCATACAGAGGATAAGAACATTAAGAAACGTAAAGAACTCTACGGCGCAGAAGGCAGAGAGTATTATCACGGAAATCTGTTTATTCCGGATGATCTTGATGTGATCGAAATGTGATAATTGTAAAAAAGGAAGGATCGGAAGCGTGGCATATGCTGCGTTTCCGGTCCTATTTTATATCATGGAAAATTATTTCGTAATGCTCCAATGACATAAAAGAGTCCTCCAGGAAGAAGTCTTTCCTGTTCTGTAAAAATTTTGTGGAAGATAATTTTACGAAAAGCTTATGAGCCGGATAGATCGTCCGGATATACTTACAAATTTTATAGTGTATCCATCAGAAAGAAAATGCTTGTAGGACAAAAAGGTATCGTTTACAATAATACACAAATAATATTTTACAAATTACGAGGTGACAGAACATATGCCAGCAACAGACAACATCACACTTGAAGAAAAATACAGAAAACTCCAGGAAATCCTCCGCTCTCTGGGAAGCGTAGCCGTAGCATTTTCCGGCGGCGTAGACTCCACGTTTCTTCTGAAAGCCGCACAGGAAACACTTGGCGACAAGGCCATGGCCATTACCGCATGTCCCTGCTCCTTTACTGACAGAGAGCTGAAAGAAACAGAGGATTTTTGCCAGGAAAATCATATCCGACAGGAGATCTGTAAGATCAACGAATTCGACATTCCAGGCTTCCGCCAGAACCCGCCGGACCGTTGCTACATCTGCAAAAAAGCCATCTTCACCAAACTCTGGGAAGCAGCAAAATCCCACCATATGAACATGATCGTGGAAGGCTCCAATATGGATGACCTGGGAGATTACCGTCCTGGAAAAAGAGCCATTCAGGAGCTTGGGGTCCGAAGTCCTCTCCAGGAGGCCGGCCTCTATAAAGAAGAGATTCGCAAGCTGTCAAAGGGCATGAACCTTCCAACCTGGAACAAGCCATCCTTTGCCTGCCTTGCTTCCAGATTTGTATACGGTGAGACCATCACCGAGGAAAAACTTCACATGGTAGACCAGGCCGAGCAGTTTCTCATGGATCTGGGATTCCATCAGTTCCGTGTCCGTATCCACGGTACCATGGCAAGGATCGAGGTTCCGGAAGAAGATATCCTGAAAATTGCAGATAATGAAACAAGAACAAAGATCACAGAGAAATTCCGCACATTGGGATTTTCTTACGTGACTCTGGATCTTCAGGGCTTCCGTTCCGGAAGTATGAATGAAACACTGGGAAAATAAGTATCAGAAAATAAAATAATCCCCCGGAAATACCGCGCGAGAAGTATTTCGGGGGGATTGCTGCACGAATAGAACCGGAGGCTCCGTTACTGTGTTCAAATCTTAATTTTCGGATTGAGAATATTTGTCTGGCAGGCTGTATATCTTACATATAATCCTTCAGCACATTATGATCCCGGAGCACCTTTTCAACCACAGTACCCTTTACAACATTGAGAAGTGGTTTTTTCAGTGCATTCAGAGGTCCTGGCAGCTGGATCTCAAGGGGAGATTTTCCATCCATCAGCTTCACGCTGCTGTCAAGAAGCTCACGGATATCATAAACGCTTCCCCATACTTCCGGAACACCACGGTCTACACCAAAAAGTCCATATACAGCTTCCATTGCGGTACGTACGGAATATTCTGTTGTGAATATGGTATCACGTGGAGTCTCTGCAAACTGACCCAGGAATGCGAAGTTTACGCATCCATCCGGGATAACATCCGGGCGGTCACCTTTGGCGCGGGGCATAAAGAATGCAGTGATATACGGCATCATAGTCGGAACGCAGACAGCACTGTTTTCAGCCATGTCGTCGATCTGATCTACCGGAACACCCAGGTGGTACAGCCACTCAGCGGTAATTTCCTTACCGGTACATTCTTTCATCGGTTTTTTGATATAGTCACCAGGAACATCGGTGAACAGTCCGTATACCCATACGCAGACTTTCTTCGGATCCTGCTCCTTGAACTGTCCCTGACGGTTGATGGTCCAGCTTAAGAGCCATTTGGAATCCTGGCAGCTTACGATACCGCCGGTAACAACCTTGCCGGAACGCGGGTCACGCTGGCAGATATTGGTGATATACGGGATGATGCGGTCATCCAGAGTCGTGATGGTAGCAGATTCCCAGTTTGTTTTGGAAATATCAGAGCAGAATTTTTCCGGATGTCCGAAGGACGGATCCTGGGCTGCGATATTTTTCCACAGGGACCATACGCCGCTGGTGCGGACTTCTGCGTCACCGTTTGGAGCATGATTCTGGTCGCCATAGATGGTGCCTTCTGTACAGCTTCCGTTTGTGACAAAAACATAATCATTTTCAGTAAGAAGAATGCCCTGTTCCACACCTTTTACCTTACATTCAATGGCGGAGGCGATCTTTTTGCCATCCTTGAAATCAAAGATCACGTTTGTGACCTCGGTATTAAACTGGAAGTCAACACCTGCATCCTCCAGATATTTTTTCATAGGAAGGATCAGGGATTCATACTGATTGTACTTGGTGAACTTCAGGGCACTGAAATCCGGAAGTCCTGCAATGTGATGGATGAAACGCTGGAAGTAAAGCTTCATCTCCAGAGCACTGTGCCAGTTCTCAAATGCGAACATGGTCCTCCAGTACAGCCAGAAAGTGGAATCAAACACTTCATCATCGAAAACATCCTCGATAGTTTTGTCGTAAAGATCCTCATCCTTTGTCATAAACAGCTTCATGATTTCCATGCAGCCCTTCTGGCTTAAGTTAAATTTTCCGTCGGTATGAGCGTCCTGCCCACGGTTAACGGTTGCACGGCACAGAGAATAATTGGGGTCATGTTTATTCAGCCAGTAAAATTCATCCAGAACAGAAGCGCCTGGTTTTTCGAGGGAAGGAATGCTGTGGAAAAGATCCCAGAGACATTCGAAATGATTTTCCATCTCACGGCCGCCACGCATGATATAACCTCTGGACGGATCAAAAATTCCATCGCAGGCACCGCCGGCAATGTCCATGGCTTCCAGGATGTGGATATGGTCCCCGGGCATCTGTGCATCTCTGACCAGGAAGCAGGCAGCTGCCAGGGAAGCAAGGCCGCTTCCTACGATGTAAGCATGCTTGTCATCCACACCCTCCGGCTTCTCCGGGCGGGCAAAGGCTTCGTAGTTGCCGTTGGAATAATAGATCCCCTTGCTGTTTTTGTCATATTTTCCACGTTCGGTATTGCGGTAGTTCTCGGTAGTTTCCTTTACATGGAAAGTTTCCTCTTCATTGATCTCTTTTGTTTTTTTCATCAGCATGGCTGCGCCGGCTCCGGCTGCCGCAAGTGCTGCAAGTCCCATGAATCCTTTTTTATCTGACATATGACATCCACCTTTCGTAAATGAGATACCTGTTTGTATCGGATTAACTGTTCTTTGTTGCTGTTGAGGCTATGATAGCCCATCCGGAAAAAAGATTCTATTTACAAAACACCGGAAATGTTCAGTTTTTTATCATTATGCCTGTTTTGATAAGTTTTTATTCTGTACGCACACCGGCAGTTTTGTTTTTTGCGGCAAAATTGTGGATGGCATTGTCGATACATCCATACAGTGCAGTTGCGGTGTCATCCACGATTCCGTGGTAATCTTCGCGCATGCCATTTTTGATCCAGTCCAGCATAATGCCTACAAAGCTGTATTTATAGAGATCTGCGATAAAAATTTTCTGCTCTTCTGTAATGAGGATGTCTTTTGATTTCTCAGTTACCACACCCATCAGCAGATCACAGGTGAGCGCAAACAGATAATTCTCGATCTGTTCCCGTCCAACGCTGCGGTATACATTTAAGATGAACGGTTTGTTTTCCATTACGGCATCAAAGATCTGAAGAAGTCCCTCATGCCAGGTAGAAGAAGTTTTTTTGCCCTGGAGGGCGATCCTGGCATCCTCCAGACAACTCCACTCCACAAGATCGTAGATATCTTTGAAATGATAATAAAAAGTCATGCGGCTGATCCCGCAGTCTGTAGTCAGGTCGTTGATGGTGATCTTATCTAAAGGCTTCTTAAGAAGCAGACGTTTCAGGGATTCTTCCAGAGCAAGTTTGGTTGCGTTTGTCATAATTGCTGGCCTCCTTTGGCAAGTTTATGGTTATTAATATAACATGAAAATGCACAGAAATTCTATGGATGGCGGTGACTTTTTTGTGAAAAAAATGATAAACTATATGAAAAATTTATAATGTTGCAAAAATATTATCATAAACCGGCATTACAGATGGAGAAGAGTATGACATGAAGAGGAAACCAGTATATATCCTGTGTATATTTGCAGCGATCGCAGTTCTGATCTATATGACAGGAGAATCCTATTACAGCGGCATTACAAAAAAAGCAGGTCTTGAGAAAAAAGAAGAAAAAGTATATCAGTATCAGTATGACCTGATCGTGGACAGTCCGGATTCCCAGTTCTGGCAGGCAGTTTACGCAAGTGCGAAGAAAACTGCGGCACAGAATGATGTACTGCTGGAGATCATGGGACCGGACCGGGGGACTTCTTATGATAAGCTTGATTATATGAATATGAGTATTGCAGCCAAGGCAGACGGGATCATTCTGCAGTATAATGGAGAATCCGGTCTGGAAGAAGCCATCAATACTGCAGTGGATAATGGAATCCCTGTGGCTACGGTGATGAGCGATGCGGTGCACAGTAAACGCCAGAGCTTTGTGGGGGTCAGTGATTATCAGCTGGGCATGGCTTACGGGGAGATCGTTTCCAGTTATGTGGATGAAGATACAAAAAAGATCCTGATCCTTCAGAAAAGGGATATTGACGATATGAACGAAAGCCAGATCTATACCCAGATCAGCAATTCTGTGCAAAAGGCAGCCGGAAATAATGATATCCAGATCAGGGGAAGAAATCTTCTGTCTACAGGAACCTTTGAAACCGAGGAAGCAGTTACGGATATTTTTCAGCAGAAACGGAACATTCCGGATATTCTGGTGTGTATGGATGAGGAGACCACGGAATGTGCCAGACAGGCAGTGCTGGACTTCAACCTTGCAGGAAAAGTTAAGATTATCGGTTATTACACATCGGAGGATATCCTGGCAGCAGTGGAAAAAGGTGTCATTTCCGTGACCTGCGACGTGGATACCACACAGCTGGGACAGTACAGTGTGGAAGCGCTTACCAATTATATCAAAGATGGAAGAACGAATTCTTATTATAATGTAGACATTAATTTTCTTGACCGGGCAGTGGTGGAAAAAATGAGAAGGGAGGCAGACACAGATGAAAAAGCTTCGGTGGAGTGACCTTTCTCTTGTCAGCAAGATCGTGATCGAGGTAGGCGTCCTTGCGGCGCTGATGTTTACGATCAACATGCTGTTTTATGTCCGGATCAACAATTCCATGCAGGAGATGGATGATGTATACGCCAGCAATGCCCAGATCACAGAACTGGGGCAGGTTTTTGAGGATGTACAGGACAGCATGTATCAGTATCTGAAGGTAAAAAGTTCCCAGGCACTGATGGATTATTACCAGAACGAAGCCAAATACAGGCAGGAACTGGAAAAGCTCAATGATCAGAATATAGAGGATTCTGTAAAACTTCTGGAGAAAAAGATCCGGAAAATGTCCGAATCCTATCTGTCCTGCACAGCAGGAACCGTAGCTGCCAAGCGAGGCAGAAATGTGGAAAAGTACAAGCTGAAATACGACGAGAGCCTGGAACTTTACAGCTATATCCAAAGCTCCATGGATGAACTGAACAAGCAGCTTTTTAAAGAAAATTCCCAGACCTACGGGGCTCTCCGGGCAGTTATGAAATATCTGGAGATCAGCAATACGGTGATCATGCTCTGATCCCGTATATGACCATCGGTGAGAACATGTACCTGGGTAATGAAAGAGGCAAAAGCTTTTCCATCAACTGGAATGAAACTTATGGAGAAGCAGATAAATATTTGAAAATTGTGGGACTGGAGGAATCCTCCAGAACTTTGATCAAGGATATTGGTGTAGGTAAGCAGCAGCTGGTTGAGATCGCAAAGGCCCTTGCAAAGCATGCGAAGCTCCTCATCCTGGATGAGCCTACCGCATCACTGAATGAAGATGATTCCAAAGCTCTTCTGGAGCTTCTTCTGAAATTCAAGAAACAGGGAATGACTTCCATTATCATTTCCCATAAATTAAATGAGATCTCCTATGTGGCGGATAAGATCACAGTTATCCGTGATGGTTCCAGTATTGAAACCCTGGATAAAAAGAAAGATGATTTCTCCGAGCAGAGGATCATCCAGGGAATGGTCGGACGTGAGATGACAGACCGTTTCCCGAAACGTCCAAATGTAAAGATTGGCGATGTTTCCATGGAGGTTAAAAACTGGAATGTTTATCATCCGCTGTATACAGAGCGTAAGGTGGTAAATGATGTGTCGTTTAAGATACATAAAGGTGAGGTTGTTGGTATCTCAGGACTGATGGGAGCCGGACGTACAGAGCTCGCCATGAGTATTTTTGGCAAGAGCTATGGTACAAAGATATCCGGGCAGATCTTCATGAACGGAAAAGAAGTGAAGCTTAATACCGTCAAGGAAGCTATTGACAACAAGCTTGCCTATGTTACTGAGGACCGAAAAGGAAACGGACTGATCCTTTCCAAATCTATCAAGATGAATACATCTCTTGCAAATATGGCTGGTGTCAGCAACGGAAAAGTAATTGATACGGACAAAGAGTATGCGGTTGCTGAGGAATACAGGAAAAAGCTGAAAACAAAATGTCCTACTGTTGAACAGAATGTTGGTAACTTAACTGGTGGTAACATCGACCTTTCTGTTGGTTCCGTTGTATGTTTCGTTGCTGCTGTCGGCGGTAAGATGATGGTTCTCAACAGTATGAACCCGTATCTTTCCATGATCGTGATGTTGCTGATAGGTATTGCTATCGGTGCCTGGCAGGGATTCTGGATCGCTTATGTCCGGATTCCTCCGTTTATCGTAACTCTGGCTGGTATGTTTGCTTTTCGTGGTCTTTCCAATGTAGTTCTGGAAGGTCAGACACTTGCTCCGATGCCAGATGCTTATCTTGGTCTTTTCAATAACTATATTCCGGACTTCCTTGGCGGAGGTGAAGGATTTAACAGAACCTGCTTTGTAGTTGGTATCATTGTCTGCATCGTTTATGTTGCACTGGTTATGAAAAACCGTGCGGATCGTGCGAAAAAAGGTTACAGCGTGGATGCTTTTGGCGGCGTTGCCATTAAGATGGTCCTGATCTGTGTGGTTGTTCTTGCTTTCATGTACAGACTGGCTCAGTACAAAGGTATTCCGAATTCTCTTGTATGGGTTGCTGTGATCATCGCAATTTATACATACGTTGCTTCCAAGACTACTACTGGTCGTTATTTCTACGCAGTTGGTGGTAATGAGAAGGCAACAAAGCTTTCCGGTATTGATACAAACAAGGTTTATTTCCTGGCTTACCTGAACATGGGTCTTCTGGCAGCAATCGCAGGTATGGTAACAATGGCCCGTCTGAATTCCGCAAACCCACAGGCTGGTACAAACTTCGAGATGGATGCCATCGGTTCCTGCTTCATTGGTGGTGCTTCTGCTTATGGTGGTACCGGTACAGTTCCTGGTGTTATCATTGGTGCGCTTCTTATGGGTGTTTTGAACCTTGGTATGAGTATCATGGGTATTGACCAGAATATCCAGAAGGTTGTAAAAGGTCTTGTTCTTCTTGCAGCTGTTATCTTCGATGTTGTAAGTAAGAGAAAATCTTTTATCGTAAAATAGTGGTGGTTGATAAGGGACGCCCGGGAGGACAGTTTGTTTCCCTTGCTGTTTCGGAGCCCCGATAGTACTAAGGCCCCGGAGATTTGCTAAACCCATTCTCAAAAATCCGAAACTCGCGGCTTGCCGCTCAGACAGTCGGATTTTTGAGAATAACGCAAATCTCCGGGGCCTAAGTGCTATCAGGGACTCCTGCAAAGGCTGCGGGAAAACAAACTGTCCTCCCGGGCTGTGCTTATGCTGTGGGAGAGTAGGGTGACGGGCTGTTGCCCCTTTGGGGCAAAGCGCATGGTGAGAGGGGAATTCTTCTGACGGTTGTGTGGTTGGGCCATCGGGCGCTTCGCTGGATGGCTGCAAAGGCTGAGTTTGCGCCTGTCTGACGGGAGGGGGTGAGCCGAGGCGCTTCGCTGTCGGCTTGGATGGATGTGAGATGAAGCGATTTGGTGTTGGCTTGGAGGGATGTGAGATGAAGCGATTTGGTGTTGGCTTGGAGGGATGTGAGATGAAGTGATTTGGTGTTGGTTTGGATGGATGTGAGATGAAGCGATTTGGTGTTGGCTTGGATGGATGTGAGATGAAGTGATTTGGTGTTGGCTTGGATGGATGTGAGATGAAGCGATTTGGTGTAGGTTTGGAGGAATATGGATTTTTTTTTGTTGGTTTGTGTGAGGTTTTTTGTCGGTTTTCTTGGTTTTGTGGGGGTTGTGCTTGTTTTTGGGGGATTGTTATATTATAATAAGGGAAAGTTAAAGATTATAAGATTTTGTGTTGTCGGGAGGCTGTAATGGGGAATACGGTGACGATTTGTTTTGCGAATAATAAGGGTGGCAGCGGGAAGTCTACCAGCTGTTCCAATGTGGGAGCGGCTCTTGCCGGCATGGGCAAGAAGGTTCTTCTTGTGGATGGCGATATGCAGCTGAATCTTTCCCTTTCTTTTTTTGATGAAGAGGAAGTTCTGAAGATGGCAGCTGGGGAAAAGAATCTCTACTATGCCATCGGGCATCAGTCGGATCTCAGTGATTTTATCGTGCATACGAAGTATGAGAATCTGGATCTGGTGCCGTCTTCCACTTTGATGAGTTCTGTGGAGTATGAGCTTTTTACAAAGTGGCAGAGGGAGTTTATCCTTCGGAAGTGTCTGCAGAAGGTGAAGGATTCCGGTGTTTATGATTATATTCTCATCGATGCGCCGCCGACTCTTGGTGGCTGGGTGATGAACATCTTATGTGCATCGGATTACGTTCTGGTTCCGGTGGAGGCAAGTCCGTGGGGCATGTTTGGTCTTGCAAATATGTTTGATTTCCTCAACGAAGTCCGTGAGATCGCTCCGGCGCTTCAGGTTCTGGGGATTGTGGTGACCAAGGCGGATGCCAGAAAGAATTATTTCAAGCAGACCATGGAGACTCTGAAAGAGATGGAAGGAATCTACCTTTTCGAATCTTTTATCCGTGTGGACAGCTCCATCGAATGGTCTCAGGACAGCAGTGAACCGGTTGTGGAATTCAAAAAAAGCAGCCGCAGCGCAAAAGAATACATAGCATTGGCAGAGGAGGTAATGAATCGTGTCAGTAGGTAAAGCAAGCATCGCAAGAGCAGTAAATGCAGAAAAAGCATCCAAAACAGAAACAAAAGCAGAGGTAAAAGAGGCTGAGGTTAAAGCAGCAGAGAAGCCGGCAGAGGTAAAAGCAGAGACAGCTGAAAAAGCTGCAGAAAAGCCAGCTGCCAAGAAAACAGCAGCGAAAGCTCCTGCAAAGAAAACCACAGCAAAGAAAGCTGCCGCAACAAAAACAACCGCAAAGAAAACCACTACCAGAAAAACAACAACACGTAAAACCGCAGCAAAGAAAACAGCTGCAGCAGAAACAACAGGAACCGTAGCCCAGAACGTGATCAGCGGAGGAAACGCCGACGAACTCCAGGCCAAATTCCTCACCCCGAAGAAAGAACAGCCGGACAACAACCAGCCAGTAGGAATTAAGGACGAACTTCCGGTTTATCTGCTGTAATAGCTGATTGAATTAAAAAAACAAGTGACAAATAAAAAACTGCTATATATCTACATCATTATTGATAAGATATACAGCAGTTTTTATTTTTATCCTATAATAATTTCAGTGGGACAGCGAAGCGCCTCCCTCGTACCTTTCTACATATTGTAATATGCAGCATACACCCCATTCTGAGCGAGCAGCTCAGCATGAGTACCCCTTTCAGCGATACCATCCTCCGTGATCACAATGATCTCATCCGCATCGCGAATAGTAGAGAGTCTGTGAGCGATCGTAATCGTGGTACGGTTTTTCGAAAGCTCCTCCAGGCTCTTCTGGATCCACCGCTCGCTTTCGTTATCCAGCGCACTGGTAGCTTCATCCAGGATCAGGATCGAAGGATTTTTAAGGAACACACGTGCAATGGAAATCCTCTGCTTCTGTCCGCCGGAAAGTCTGGTACCACGTTCTCCTACATAAGTGTCGTATCCATCGGGAAGCTCCATGATAAAATCATGGATACTTGCACATTTGGCGGCTTTGATGATCTCATCGTCAGTAGCACCTGGTTTTCCATAGGCAATATTATCTTTAATGGTTCCATCAAAAAGATAAACATCCTGCTGCACCATACCGATCTGGCTTCGAAGGCTTTTCAGAGTCAGCCCACGGATATCCTTTCCATCTACAGTAATGGAACCGCCGGTCACATCATAAAATCTTGGCAGAAGAGAGCAGATCGTGGTTTTTCCGCTTCCGGAAGGTCCCACCAGGGCAATGGATCTTCCAGCCGGGATATCGATAGAAATATCGGAAAGTACAGGAGTCTCATCATCGCTGTAATGAAAAGAAACATGATCATAACGCACATGCCCTTTCACATCCTTAAGCTCCACAGCATCATCGGCATCTTTGATCTCCGATTCCGTTTCCATCACATCCAGAAAACGGCGGAAACCGGAAAGTCCTTTCTGCATCATTTCCACAAGTTCCACCAGGATCTGGATCGGACTGATGAAGATTCCGATATACAGGGCATACATGGCAAGATCCCCGGTCTGCATTTCACCCTGAGCGATCAGATAACCACCGTAAACCAGAGTCACCAGATACATCATACCCTGGAAAAACAGGTTGGAACTCATGAAACCGCCCATGCAGTGGTAATTATCCCTTTTGGAAACAAGGAACGCTTCATTGCTTTTTTTAAATTTCTCCCGCTCAATGTCCTCATTTGCAAAAGACTGCACCACACGGATACCGGAAAGTGTATCCTGAAGACTTGCGTTCACATCACCGATCTTACGGCGGTTTTCCATGAAGGTTTCCTGCATTTTTGCATTCTGGCGGAAAGAAAAAACAAACATCACGATCACCAGGATGATCAGCGGCAGTGCCAGCTTCTTGTTGATAAAGAACAGGAAGATAAAAGCACCGACAATTTTTACCAGAGAGATAAAAAGATTCTCAGGTCCGTGATGTGCAAACTCGGAAATATCAAAAAGGTCACTGACCAGCTTGCTCATCATCTGACCGGAATTATTCCGGCTGTAATAGGAAAAAGAAAGCTCCTGATAATGGTCAAAAAGCTCCCGGCGCATATCACGCTCCATGTTTGCGCCCATCATATGTCCCTGATAGGTGACATAATATTTGCAGAGACTCTGCACAATGTACATAACAAAAAGAGAAACTGCGATCACAGGGAGGGCATGAAGAATCATAACCTTATCCTGTGTAAAGAGTGTTTTTGTCATCGTACGAAGGATCTGGGGATAGGCAAGATCCACCAGACTGATAACGGCCGCACAGATCAGGTCAATAAAAAAGACAGCTTTGTACGGGCCATAGTAGTGGATGAATTTCTTGATGGTATTCATCGGAAAAGTACCTCCGTTTTTATGAAATGTATAGTGTTGTCTGAGCAAAAAACATTGCTGCCGGACATTCTATGTTCATCTTATCATAAGTAAGAATAAAGTCAAGATAAGGAAATTTCAGGAAAATGCAACTTACTCCTTGACACAGAAGAGTAAAACCCGTATAGTGTATTTCAGATTTGGTGTGTAACTGATGAGCAGGCATTAACCAGTCATAGATGTTATTATTTGACGTTTATGGGGGTTGGTGTCTTTTTTTGTTGCCCACTTAAAAGACTCCCGCTCCAAAACGTCGAAAGAAAAGGAGAGAGAAAACATGAAAGACAAGATTTTCGGAGTTTTGCAGCGTGTGGGACGTTCCTTTATGCTCCCTATTGCAATCCTCCCTGTGGCAGGCCTGCTTCTTGGATTCGGCAGTTCCTTCACAAATGAAACCACCATTGCAACTTACGGACTTCAGAAGATCCTGGGAGACGGAACGATTTTACATGCACTCCTGATCATCATGAACAAAGTCGGAAGTGCGGTATTTGATAACCTGCCACTGATCTTTGCGGTAGGTGTGGCCATCGGTATGGCAAAAAAAGAGAAAGAGGTAGCAGCTCTTTCCGCACTGATCGCTTACTTCGTTATGAACGTAGCCATCAATGGTATGCTGGTAGTAAATGGCAAGATCACGGCAGAAGGACAGATCGCAAAAAGCGTTCTGGAAGGTACCGTAACCTCTGTCTGCGGCATCCAGTCCTTACAGATGGGTGTGTTCGGCGGTATTATCGTCGGCCTTGGTGTTGCAGCTTTGCATAACCGCTTCCATAAGATCGTGCTTCCCAATGCACTTTCTTTCTTTGGCGGTTCCAGATTCGTGCCGATCATTTCTACCATTGTATACATGTTTGTGGGAATTCTGATGTATTTCATATGGCCGGTAGTCCAGAACGGTATTTATGCGCTGGGCGGCCTTGTGACAGGCAGCGGTTATATCGGAACCCTGATCTTTGGTATTATCAAACGTGCGCTGATCCCGTTCGGACTTCACCACGTATTTTATATGCCGTTCTGGCAGACAGCTGTTGGCGGAACCATGGAGGTTGCAGGCCAGATGGTACAGGGCGGACAGAATATTTTCTTCGCCCAGCTTGCGGATTCTGCACATGTAGTCCATTTCAGCGCAGACGCAACAAGATATTTCTCCGGAGAATTTATTTTCATGATCTTCGGTCTTCCGGGAGCAGCACTTGCCATGTACCGCTGTGCAAAGCCTGAGAAGAAAAAAGCGGCAGGCGGACTTCTTCTTTCCGCAGCCCTTGCATGTATGCTTACAGGAATCACAGAGCCACTGGAGTTCTCCTTCCTGTTCGTAGCCCCGGCACTGTTTGCAGTACAGGTTGTTCTTGCAGGTGCGGCTTATATGATCGCGCATATGCTGAACATTGCAGTAGGACTTACTTTCTCCGGCGGTTTCCTGGATCTGTTCCTGTTCGGAATCCTTCAGGGAAATGCAAAGACAAGCTGGCTGAGAATCATCCCGGTTGGTATTATTTACTTCATTCTTTACTATGTGATCTTCACTTTCCTGATCAAAAAGTTCGACTTCAAGACTCCGGGACGTGAAGATGACGATGTGGAAACAAAGCTCTACACAAAAGCAGATGTAAACGCAAGAAAAGAAGCTGGAAAAGACAGTGGAGCAGCAGGAAGCGCATCCGCAGATCTGGTAAGTGAAGCCATCACAGATGGTCTTGGCGGAAAGAAAAATATCAGTGATGTGGACTGCTGTGCAACACGACTTCGTATCACAGTTCATGACGCAGCAAGAGTTAATGATGACATTCTGAAAACCACAGGTTCCAGAGGAATCGTGAAAAAAGGCCAGGGTGTCCAGATCATCTACGGACCACAGGTAACCGTGATCAAATCCAAACTGGAGGATTATCTGGAGACTGTGCCAAATGAGTATTTTGAAAGTGCAGAGAATGCGGATGCAGACAGCACGGGAGATCAGAGTCAGTCTGCAGCACGTACAGCAAATGATCAGAATATGCAGCAGTCAGCAGCCGGTGACAGCCAGAAGGCAGGAAGCACAGGCGAGACTGCTCAGAACGCAGGCCAGACATCCACAGCCAGCGCAGCTCAGTCAGAGAAAAAAGTTCTGAGAACAGCCATCGTCTACAGCCCGGTAACCGGTATCGCTGCAGATCTTTCCACAGCGCCGGATGAAGGCTTTGCGGAAGGAATGATGGGAGAAGGTGCCGTAGTCACACCGAAGGATCCGGTGATCTGTGCTCCGGAAGACGGCGAGGTAGAGTTTATTTTTGACACAAAACATGCTATCGGATTCCAGACAGATACAGATCTTCCGATGCTTCTCCATATCGGAATCGACACCGTGAAACTGGAAGGAAAAGGTTTCGAGATCCTGGTAGAGCAGGGACAGCATGTGAAAAAAGGCGAACCACTGATGAAGATCGATATCCCGTATCTCACAGAAAATGCTCCGTCCTTATGTTCCCCGATCCTCTGCACAGAGATCGAGGACAACCAGAGAGTACGCCTTCTGGCAAACGGAGAGATCAAGGCAGGAGAGCCGTTGTTTGCAGTGGAGACTGTGGAAGAATAAGAAATTTTTCAGTAATAATATAGATGATCATTTTATGGAAAGCGCGCCTAATGCCCGGGCGCGTTTTTCCTGTTCAGTGGTCATCAGAAGAGCTTTACACGAAAGACAGATTCTGTTACGATAAAGAAAATCGACAGCTGCAGACAGAAATGCTGACAGAATATCCGGGGCAGATGGTGAAAAAAATAAGGTAGAATGTGGAAAAGCAGCAGGATATATAAAGATGGTGGGGAAAAAAGATGTACAGAGTGAGCAAGGTATTGAACAATAACGGCGTCATTGCCATAAATATGGAAGAAAACCAGGAATATGTGCTTCTGGGAAAAGGTGTGGGATTCGGAAAAAAGGTCAGCCAGCGTTTTGAGATGCCTTCCGGCTGCACCCTTTACAGACTGGCTCAGGAGACAGAACGCGGTTCGGCAAAAGAGCTGGCAAAAAGTGTGGCGCCGGAGTTCCTTGAGATCGCAGACGAGATCTTAAGAGAAGCGGAGAAAACTTTCGGGGATACCATAGATAAGGGAATCCTGTTTCCGCTTGCAGACCACATTTCTTTTGCAGTGGGGCGTATCCGGGACCATGAGCAGATCAGCAATCCCCTGACGGACGACATCAAGGTGCTTTTTTACAGCGAATTCAAGGTGGCGGAAGTTCTGAAGAAGATCCTGAAAGAGCGGATGGATATTGAGATCGATGATCACGAGGTGGGATATGTGGCTCTCCACATTCACTCTGCACTTGGAGATGAGAAGGTGTCCGTTGCCATGCAGACAGCAAGAACGGTCCGGGAATGCATCGCCATGATCGAGATGGCTACAGGAAAAAAGATTGATGTCATCTCTCTGTCCTACAATCGTATGATGAATCACATCAAATATATGGTAGCCCGTGTCTCCACAGGGGAGACACTGAAACTGGATATGAATGATTATATAGAAGAAAAATATCCGGAATCCTACAGGATCGCAGAAGATGTCTGCGAGAGCTTGGGGAAAAGTCTTGGCAAAAAGCTGGATCCCATCGAGATCGGATATCTTGCCATGCATATCGAGCGTACGGTGGAGCAATAAATGCAAAAAATGTAAATTGCTGATTACTGGTCAATCGCGTTCATGGTCATACAGCAATGGGGAAGGCGGATAACTGATCCGGTACAGATATTCACACAATAAATTCAATAGCTTTTTTGACAGCAGTACTCATGGTAGTACTGCTGTTTGTGACCAGGCAGACTTCTCTCTGAGGAAGTGGCTCCTTAAGCTGAAGGGCAAAAACCTTCCCGTCATCGATCACTTCCTGAGCAAGTGGTTCCGGATAAAAACCGATTCCCAGATTGTGGACAATCATGGGAAGAACCTGGTCTGTAGTTGCAGCCTCAATGTCCGGATGAAAAGAGACACGGTTTTCCATAAAGTAATTCATATACATTTCTCTGGTGCTGGTCCCCTCCGCAAGACCTACAAAAGGCAGATCCTGAAGTTCATGGATGCTGATAGGAGCAGTCGTCAGATCCTTATATTTGCTTCCGCATACAAGAATCTCCCGGTAACGCAGGAGGCTTTTTTTCTGTAAAGGCTTGCGGATGGAGATCGGAGTAGTGACAATGGCGAAATCCACCGCATAATTTTTCAGTGCCTGTACAGCCTGGGGAGTAGAATGGTTGAAAAGGCGCAGGCGCACATGAGGATATTGTTCACGGAACAGCTCCAGCTTTTCCAGAAGGATCAGACGCAGGGCATTTTCACTGGCACCGATGGAAACCAGGCCATGCTCCAGCTCCCCGTTCTGTCGTATCTCCTCTTCCCCAATACTCAGCTGTTCAAAAGCCAGGGCAACGTGTTCGTAGAGCTGGCGGCCTTCCGGTGTAAGAGCGATTCCTTTGTTGGAGCGGAGAAAAAGAGTACATTTCAGTTCCTGCTCCAGGTTGTTCATACAGCGGGTGATATTTGGCTGGTTGTTATGAAGAGCCCGTGCTGCCTTGGTAAAACTTTTATACTGGGCTACATAATAAAAGATGCGGTAGTAGTCGTAAGTGATCATGTATAGTCTCCATCCTGTGATATGATTTTAATATGTTTACGATATTAATAATACTTTTTACATTTGCTTCTGAGCAAACTATAATACACCCGAGGAAAAAAATCAATGACGGGAGTGATTTGGAGTGGTTTCAGGAGGCAGAAAGCTGCAGAGCGCAGACCGACAGATGTCAGAAGCTTTCATTACAAGTATATTTCTGGCAATGTCCGGCGGATTTCAGGATGCCTACACATATTTTACAAGAGATGAGGTGTTTTCCAACGCCCAGACCGGCAACGTGGTGCTGATGAGCCAGAATTTTATGACAGGACAGTGGGGAGACGGTTTAAGGTACCTGTTCCCTGTTTTAGCCTTTGCCATTGGTGTTGTAGCGGCGGAGCGAATCCAGAATACCTTTAAATATGCAAAAAAACTTCACTGGAGGCAGATGATCCTGCTGATCGAGATCCTGATCCTTTTTGCGGTGGGATTTATGCCGGGAGAATTGGATATGCTGGCAACCGTACTGGTATCCTTTTCCTGCGCCATGCAGGTACAGACCTTCCGGAAGGTGGGCGGTTATTCCTATGCAAGCACTATGTGCATCGGAAATTTACGAAGCGGCACGGCGGCGTTGTCCGTGTATTGTCGTGAAAAACGTCCGGAACAGCTGAAGCAGGCTCTTTATTATTTCGGAATAATTTTCTTTTTTGCCATTGGAGCCGGTGGCGGAGGAAATCTGTCCATGAGGCTGGGGATCCCGGCAATCTGGGTATCGGATGTTTTGCTTCTGATCAGCTTTATTCTGATGTTTTCCAGTAAACATAGAGATTAGAAAGGGTGAGGAATTGTGGAAAACAGCACATTATTCCCAAGAGAGGAAAAGGCGGAGCTTTTATTTGAAAAGATCCTGAAGGATCCGGAGGCGTGCAGACGGCTGACGGAGACCTTCTATGAATCCATGGATGCGGATACAGACATAGAATGCGGATATCTTCCTCCGGAAAAATTCGCCTATGCATTGCTGGACGCATATAAAAACCGTGATCTGACAGCTCTCCTTATGGCAATCTGCCAGAACAGTATGTTTGATCTTCTGCGAAATTCTTTTCTGGCACCGTTCAGGTTCAATGCAGATGGACAGGAGAATCCGGTGTTTCTCACAGATGAAAAAGGAAATTTTCTGCGGGAAAAGGGAATTCATGTAAGTGACAGGGATTACGACCGGTTCCGCAGGATATACAGGGAGAAGCAGGGCGTAAAGATGTATCTGGCGTATGGCTACCGGAAGCGCCATGCCTATGATGAAGATACCATGGAAGTAGAAGAGTACAAAATGGGCGAACATATCGGTGTGCTGCTGGTGTATGAGCTTCCGGACAGCGTAAGGGAAAAGGAAACGGAGGCACAGGCCTATGCGGCTGTATGGGATATCATGATGGCAATTCAGAAGAAGCTTCCAAGAGCTTTTGTGTATTATGGGCAGGATTCTGTGGAGGATGGTGGCAAACGTTATGACGGACTGGGAGTTTTTCTACCCATCCATAAATTTGCGGACCGCCTGGAAAAAATGATCGGGATCGCTGATGAGATCGTAATGAAATAGAGTGTACAAAAAAGGACTGCTTTTGTATTGCTCCGGTTATCAGAAGGATAGCTGATGACCGGAAGCTACAGAAAGCAGTCCTTTTTGTATGCCCATCAGGTGCAGTAGCGGAACATTTTGTCCGTAAGGATCCTGGCGAAAATAAGGCCCAGGGGAAGAGCAACGATGATCAGGATCGCAGCTGCAAACCAGGAGGCGGAAACATTCAGGGACATGATCCCCAGATTGTAGATCGCCCGGTAGAGATAAAGTCCGGGAACCATGATCACAATGGATGGCACGGTAATGGAAATCCTGGGATATCCCACTTTTGTTTTAATGAGGGAGGCCAGAAGTCCGGCTGTCAGTGCTCCGAAAAAAGCCGCGGCAGCAGGTGGGAAACCGGCAAGATCAACAAGCTCCAGACGTAAAGTGTTGGACAGTGCGCCGATGAAGGCGGCAGCTGCGGCTAGACGGACAGGGCTGTTGAACATGACTGAAAAGCCGAATACCCCGCAGAAGCTTGCCAGAAGCCGGAACAGGATCCTCTGAGCTGCCGAAAGCTCCAGAGGCAGGAAATCTACAGGCTTCAGATGAAGAAGCAGTGCCATCAGCCAGGCAGAGACAGCAGCCACCATTACAACAATAATGGCGTAGGCCAGTCGTTCCAGACCGGAACGCATATCCAGCTTGGCAAGGTCGATCCCGCTTGTGATAAACGGAAAGCCCGGAATGATAAACAGCATGGAACAGATGTATCCGGCCTCATGCTGGACGGAAATGTGGAACAGAAGCTCTGCCAGCTTCAGGAAGCCTGCATATACAAGACAGGCTGAGGAAACAGAAACTGCAATGCACATAAACAGAGTAAAATGATGCTTGCCAAGCTTGCAGCGGATGGCGTTTCCGATGCCTGCGCCTGCAAAAGCCAGGATCATTTCCAGCGGGCCACCGCCCAGAAGAAAAGTAAATGCACCACAGGCCAGTGCAGAAGCCAGTCCCAGGGCGGCAGGGGAATAAAGCCCGTGGATCCGCTCGATCTCATCTAACTGACTGTGCAGTGCTTCACCGCTCATATGGATACCCTCCGCGGGAAAATCACTAACAAAATGTTCCAGCCTGTTCAGTCTGGAAGTATTTACGCCGGTGGTAGTCAGACTAAGTGCATGGGAAAAACTGCTCTCACCGTCAAAGCAGGTGTAGCTTATGGACATCAGTCCGATATCTGCGGAGCAGGTGATACCAAGTGCTTCTGACAATGTATTCATGGAACTCCGTACCCGCCAAGCACCGGTCCCACAGGAGAGAAGCATCATGCCTGTACGGCCGATCAGGGAAGCTTTTTCGGAAAGAGAAGCCTCGGTGATGGGCTGGCTGTTCCTGGCGCTTACGTAGTTGTGCCAGGGGATTTTCATATGATTACGTTTAACCGGAATATCTGACACAGAAATCACTTCTTTCTATATGTTAAAATCATATAGTTGCTATTATAAATATATATAATAACTATAATCAGATATATTGTAGCCATTATTCTGAAAAAGTCAAGTATAGATGGAGTAAAATCTGACAGTACCAAAACGTCACTGTTAAAGATTTATCATTTTTTTGCGGAAAATGAATTTTTTTGGTTGCTTTTACGTACAATTTATGTATAATTGTGGATAGGGATGTTGGAATGACCAATTCCTATGGCAGGATGACGAGAACCTGCAAGAGTAGGTGGCTATCATAATTACTATTAAAGAAGAGAGGTAAATGTTAAGATGGCAAAAATCGATTTAACAAAGTATGGTATTACCGGAACAACTGAGATCGTGTACAATCCTTCTTACGAGACATTATTCGAGGAAGAGACCAAACCAGAGCTTGAGGGATTTGAGAAAGGTCAGGTCAGCGAGCTTGGTGCTGTCAACGTAATGACAGGTATCTACACAGGACGTTCCCCTAAAGACAAATATATCGTTATGGATGAGAACTCCAAAGATACAGTTTGGTGGACATCCGATGAGTACAAAAACGATAACCATCCGGCAACTCAGGAAGCATGGGCTGCAGTTAAAGATCTTGCTAAGAAAGAGCTTTCCAACAAGAGACTTTTCGTAGTAGATGCATTCTGCGGAGCTAACAAAGATACACGTATGGCTATCCGTTTCATCGTTGAGGTTGCTTGGCAGGCACACTTCGTAACAAACATGTTCATTCAGCCAACAGCTGAGGAGCTTGAGAACTTTGAGCCAGATTTCGTTGTTTACAACGCATCCAAGGCTAAAGTTGAGAACTACAAAGAGCTGGGTCTTAACTCTGAGACAGCTGTAATGTTCAACATTACAAGCCGTGAGCAGGTTATCGTAAATACATGGTACGGCGGAGAGATGAAGAAAGGTATGTTCTCCATGATGAACTACTATCTGCCGCTTAAGGGCATCGCTTCCATGCACTGCTCTGCAAACACAGACCTTAACGGAGAGAACACAGCAATCTTCTTCGGTCTTTCCGGAACAGGTAAGACAACACTTTCCACAGATCCTAAGCGTCTCCTGATCGGTGATGACGAGCACGGCTGGGATGACAACGGCGTATTCAACTTCGAAGGCGGATGTTACGCAAAAGTTATCAACCTGGACAAAGAATCCGAACCGGATATCTACAATGCAATCAAACGTAACGCTCTGCTTGAGAACGTTACTCTGGACGAAAACGGCAAGATCGACTTCGCTGACAAGAGCGTAACAGAAAATACTCGTGTATCTTACCCGATCGACCATATCCAGAACATCGTTCGCCCGATCTCTTCTGCACCGGCTGCGAAGAACGTAATCTTCCTGTCCGCAGATGCATTCGGCGTACTGCCTCCAGTATCTATCCTGACAGAAGCTCAGACACAGTACTACTTCCTGTCTGGTTTCACAGCTAAACTGGCTGGTACAGAACGTGGTATCACAGAACCGACTCCGACATTCTCAGCTTGCTTCGGCCAGGCATTCCTGGAGCTGCATCCTACAAAATATGCAGAAGAACTGGTTAAGAAAATGGAGAAGAGCGGTGCAAAAGCATACCTGGTAAATACAGGATGGAACGGAACAGGCAAACGTATCTCCATCAAAGATACTCGTGGTATCATCGATGCTATCCTGAACGGAGATATCAAGAATGCTCCTACAAAGACCATTCCATACTTCAACTTCGAAGTTCCTACAGAACTGCCAGGCGTTGATCCAGCTATCCTGGACCCACGTGACACATACGCTGATGCTTCCGAATGGGAAACAAAAGCAAAAGATCTGGCTGACAGATTCATCAAGAACTTTGCTAAATACGAAGGAAATGCTGCCGGTAAAGCTCTGGTTTCCGCTGGTCCTCAGAAATAAGAATAAGACTGCCGAAATCAAACTTTTCAAAAGCTTATACAAAAGGACACCGCAAAATTGCGGTGTCCTTTTTTTATGCCGAAATGCCTCCGCATGGCAGTCCAGATGGAGCACATTGCGCCCATTGCCCTGCGGCGGGGAATTTGTCGTGAGCAGATACATTTTACATTTATCATACCTGAAAATAAGACTATTATAAACACAAAACAGTCGCCGTCACACGTTTTTTGACGCTGCTGCTTCATACGCCTGCTGATAGAAGGTTTCCTGAGCATCCACCGGACGCTCGATCGTCATCGGGATTCTGTAATTTCCTTCTGAATCCTCATGGCGGGCCTTCTGATTATCATTTAACATGATCCGGAACATCTCAAGCAGACGTTCTCTGATTGCCGGATCGCAGACAGGAGCTGCGACTTCCACACGTCTTAAGGTATTTCGCGTCATATAATCGGCTGACGCAATATAAACTTTCTCTCTTCCCTTACTTCCGAAAATATAAATTCTCGAATGTTCCAGGAATCTTCCTACAATGCTGATCACACGAATATTTTCCGTTGCATCTTTTACGCCCGGGATCAGACAGCAGATGCCGCGGATGATCAGATCAATCTTTACTCCGGCACAGGAAGCTTCGATCAGCCTGTCTATGATCTTTTTGTCAGTAAGTGCGTTCATTTTCAGCCCGATATAAGCATCTTTTCCGGCAAGTGCAGCTGCAATCTCATCATCGATCATCGCCAGCACTTTATTTTGCAGACAGAGCGGTGCTACCAGCAATTTGTCTGTGTGTTCTACGATTTCTCCCATCGCCAGTGCCTGAAAAACTCTTCTCGCCTCTTTTGCAATCTCTGTATCGGCTGTCATCAGGGAAAGGTCTGTGTAAAGGCACGCTGTTTTTTCGTTATAATTTCCTGTTCCGATCTGCGTGATATACTGCACTTCATCGCCGGCTTTTCTGGTGATCTGGCACAGTTTGGAATGTACTTTAAATCCATCCAGCCCATAGATCACATGACATCCGGCACGCTCCAGCCTTCTTGACCACTCGATGTTATTTTCCTCGTCAAATCTTGCCTTTAATTCTACAAGTGCCAGCACTTCCTTGCCATTTTCCGCTGCCTCGATCAGAGCTTCCACCACTTTACTCTGTTTTGCCACACGGTAGAGCGTCATTTTTACGGAAAGGACATCTTTGTCGTTTGCAGCTTCATGCAGCATCGTAAGAAACGGTTTCATGCTGTCATACGGATAAGATAAAAATTTGTCCCCCTCCAGAATCTGATCCAGAATCGGTCTGCCTTTTTCAAACTGCACAGATTTCTGCGGAATCCGTTTTTGATAGAACAGTTCCGGCACGTAACGCAGTTTATCCTGGATTTCATAGACAAATGACAGATCCAGCGGTCCCTCATTATAGAAGACATAGTCACGGTCAAGATCCAGATAATGACACAGAGTACTGATCACTTCACCATCCATTTCCCGTGACAACTCCAAACGGATCGGAGCCAGTTTTTTCCTCTGTTTGATCACTTCCACCATAAAATCACGATAATCCAGATCTTCGTCATACAGTGCGTCTGCGTCAATATCTGCATTTCTGGTGATGCGGATCAGTGATTTTGCTTTTACACGATAACCCTTAAAGATTTCCGGCATATAATGGAGAATCACTTCTTCTGCCAGAATATAAGTGCCGCGTTTGCCGGGAAGTTCTATCAGACGTTTGAACATACCACTGCTGCATGGAATGATACCCAGCTTCTCTTTTCCGCTCTTTGTCTCCAGCACTACGACTGCATAGATTTCTTTATTTCGCAGAAATGGAAACGGCTGTCTTTTTGCCACGATCGTCGGGAAAATGATCGGTGCGATTTCACCCTGAAAATAGCGTTTAACGTATTCGCTTTCTTTTTCATTCATCTTCTTGAAATCCGTGATGCAGATATCATATTCTTCCAGTTCTTCCATGATTTCATCGTAAACGACATTTCTGCGACGGTTCAGTTTTCCGACTTCCGCAAGGATCTTTTTGATCTGCTCCTCCGGTGTAAGATTTGTTTTATTATCACGGATATCTTTCTTCAAAAGCATCTGATCTACGAGCGATCCCACACGCACCATAAAAAATTCATCAAGATTGCTCTGATAGATTGCTGCAAAATTCAGTCTTTCACAGAGCGGCACTTTTTTATTTTCCGCCTCTTCCAAAACACGTTCATTAAATTTCAGCCACGACAGTTCCCGGTTCATATATACTTTTCTCATTTATTATTTTGTCCTCCTCAATAAAATGTGATGCCTTTAACAGCTTTTTCGTTGCGTGCATTTAAGCCAGACACACGTGAGACCTGGGCTAAATCCCATAAAAATGGCATTCTACCTTTAACCATAAATTTATTTTACTGCCACAAGATCAAATCCTCTGCAATGCCATGTAAAATCCATGTAAAGAATCTTACTATTCGAAAATGAAACCCCACTCAGACAAATCTGTTGCCCGCCACTTATAAAAGTTTGAATCTTTTCCAAATCGAGTAGGAGGCGGTGACTAACCGCCGTCCTCTCACACCACCGTGCGTACCGTTCGG
>ERZ826242.288-NODE-288-length-77930-cov-5.177079_pt1 | contig 77930 bp, 66 predicted proteins | sample MGYA00519871_ERZ826242 | MGnify/ENA primary metagenome ERZ826242 (study PRJEB31778, sample SAMEA3449226) | human gut metagenome | biome: human gut; feature: human-associated habitat; material: faeces | place: United Kingdom | collected 2010/2012 ... | reverse complement strand
CTGCTGTTGATAATCCTAACGGGCTTTCAATTTTTACATTTGCATTTTTGTAAGGCAGAGCCTGTCCACATGTTTCAGCCATTAACTGCTCGGCTGTTTCATCAGAGGTAAGGTACTCGATAAACTTAATACCCGCTTCCTGCTGTTCTTCCGTATTCTGGCTTGCATCTACACAGTATCCCTTTGCATAGGATGTTGCAATACTCTGATTAATTACATCATCCGGATCATCACTGTAGGGAAGCGGCAGTAATCCAAACTGGGCATCCGGTTCAACAATATCAGCCATATATGTCCATGCCCAGTCACCCATGAACCAGGTTCCGCAGTCGCCTGTAGCCAATGCCTGGGCGTCCATATTGACATCTCCAACCAACGGATCAGCCTTGTTGTAGTTGTACTGTGCAAGCAGATCAAAGGTGTCCATATATCCGTTAAATACAGGACTGTCAATCTCCTTGGTTTCTCCACTGATGATACTGTTTACATAAGCAACCCTTTCCTCGGTAGAGCCATTAGCAGCCCCATATGTCTGGCATAAAATGTGGGATCCTACAGACCAGTTGACACCTGTGATACAGGTTGCTGCAACTCCGGTAGCTTCAATCTTATCAAACAGATCCTTCAGATCAGATCTTGTTTTGATGGAGTAAGGATCAAAATCTCCGCCTACTGCCTTATCACATACAGCTTTGTTATAAAGAATACCAATACCTGCTGCTGTTCCCGGTGCCGCATATATCTTTCCGTCAAAGGTAAAGGTTGCAAGCGCTGACTCATTAATATTTCCAACCAGGGATTCATTTGTAAGCTCTCTCATTCTTTCCTGGTTTTCATAAATATTAATCGGATCCATATAAGATACTGTTGGTCCCTCATTGCTTGAGTACAGAGCCATCCACTGCTGCAGCTGATCATCACCTGCTGCGATGTACTCTACCTTGATTCCCGGATTTTTGGATTCAAAATCTGAGATCAGCTGCTGGAACATATCGTCCTTGCCAGTCTCTGTTGTGTAGAATGAAATATCAATTTCTTTTCCGGTCTCTGCAGCTTCTGTGCTCTCTGTCTGATCTGTTTCTCCAGATGATGAATCTGTATTTGCATCAGCATTTCCACATCCAGTCAGCATGGCCGCAATCATTGCTCCAGTAAGCAGTAAACTAAGTACTTTCTTTTTCATTTTTTCCCTCCTATACATTTACCTGTTTCTTGTCCTTTAGGATGATTTCATTATACTGTACAATTTGACTAATCTCTTTCCCTTTTTTACCTGTTGAATTGTCAATTTTTTACTTTTCCTGCTCCCTTCTATTGCTGTTTTATATGTTGTTTCACAACGTATTGACAGATCATACACTTTTGTTTCCATTGACTAACAGATCCGTTTTGTGCATAATTTCATTATCATGCTGTGAGGTGACATTATTATGAAATTTATTTCCTGGAACGTAAATGGTCTTCGTGCCTGTGTGCAGAAAGGCTTTCTTGATTATTTTCACTCTGTGGATGCGGATTTTTTCTGCATTCAGGAATCAAAGCTGCAGGAGGGGCAGATTGCTCTTGACCTCCCCGGCTACCATCAGTACTGGAATTATGCAGAGAAAAAAGGCTACTCCGGTACAGCCATTTTTGCAAAGAAGGAGCCCTTTTCTGTCTCTTATGGGATCGGCATCGATGAGCATGACAGGGAAGGCCGTGTGATCACACTGGAATATGACAACTTCTATCTGGTGACCTGCTATACACCTAATTCCCAGAATGAGCTGGCAAGACTTCCCTACCGTATGACATGGGAGGATGATTTCCTCGCCTATTTAAAATCTCTGGATGTGAAAAAGCCTGTGATCCTCTGCGGTGACCTGAATGTGGCCCATGAAGAGATTGACTTAAAGAACCCCAAAAGCAACCGCCAGAATGCTGGCTTTTCAGATGAGGAACGGGCGAAAATGACAACCCTTTTGCAGGCCGGCTTCACTGATACCTTCCGTTATTTTTATCCTGCTGCCGAGGGGATCTACTCCTGGTGGTCTTATCGTTTCAAAGCACGTGAAAAGAATGCCGGATGGCGTATTGACTACTTTATTACCTCAGAGCGCCTTGCTAAGCAATTAAAAAAGGCAGCCATCCATACCGAGGTTTTCGGTTCGGACCACTGCCCTGTTGAACTGGATATTGATTTATAAACTCATTCTTCTGCCCGGACCGCCCAGCGCATCTTGGTGGATTTCGCCCTTGGGTTCTTTACGCATTCCTCGCTGGAAGGCCGGATCACATCTTCAGCAACCTCGCTGTAGATCCCTGCTTTCTTCCCTTCCTTGAAGGCACGCTTCACCAACCTGTCTTCCCCGGAATGGAAGGTCAGGATAGCGATCCTTCCACCAGGTGCCATACAGGAAGGGAGCTTTGTCAGAAAGGCTTCCAGTACTTCAAACTCACTGTTTACATCTATACGGAGTGCCTGAAACACACGGGCACAGGATTTCTTCACTGCTTCCTTCCGTTCCTTTTCAGGCAAAAAAGCAAGTGTTTCCCCGATCAGCTCTGCCAGCTTTGTGGTGGTATCTATCTTTTGCCCTTTGCGGTTTCTTCCGGCGATAGCCCTTGCGATCTCTGCCGCATAGGGTTCGTCAGAATTGTCGATCAGCATTCCTTCGATCTCTTCCCGGTTCATTTTCTGTAAGCGTTCTGATGCAGGCTCACCGTTCTGTGGGTTCAGCCGGAGATCTAAGGGTCCTTCCTGTTTATAGGAAAATCCTCTTTCCGGATTATCGATCTGCATGGAGGATACACCAAGATCTGCCAGCAGGAAATCAAAGGAACCGTACTGCTCTGCCACCCTGTCAACATTAGCAAAGTTCTCGGAAATGGGAGTAAAGATCTCTTCTGAAAATCCTGCCTCCCTGAGCCTTTTTGTGGTCTTCACGATCTCGATCGGATCCACGTCCAGTGCATACAGGTGTCCCCTTCCCTGCAGTGCCTCCAGCATCTTCCGGCTGTGTCCGCCATATCCAAGGGTAGCATCAAGTCCTTTCATACCCGGCTGGATCTGCAGGAAGGTAAGGATCTCCTGTACACAGATGGAAATGTGCATTCCCGCCGGTGTACTGCCCTTGCTGATCACCCTTTCTATCGTATCCTGATATTTCTCCGGATTGAGTTCCTTATATTTTTCACTGAATTTTCTTGGATGTGTCCCACTGTAACGTACTCTTCTCTTATGAGGCTTCTCATCCTTCTGCTCTTCTGTCCCCAATCCGTCACCTGCTTTCTATTTCTGATTGATCTTCATGGTCAGGGAGATCCTCTTCTTCGGTACATCCACGGAAAGTACCTGTACCTCTACAATATCCCCGACACTCACTGCCTCCAGTGGATGTTTGATATATTTATCTGTGATCTGGGAAATATGCACCAGACCATCCTGATGAACACCGATATCCACAAACACACCAAAGTCAATGACATTCCGCACAGTCCCCTTCAGGATCATGCCAGGCTTTAAATCCTTCATATCAAGGACATCACTGCGAAGGATCGGCAGCGGCATATTTTCTCTGGGATCTCTTGCCGGCTTTTCCAGCTCCTTTAAGATATCTGTCAGAGTGATCTCACCAATGCCAAGCTCCTCTGCCAGCTTCTTCTTATCCGTGATCTTCTTTTCCAGTGTTCCAACATTGCTTCCCACTGCATTTCCGGAAGCTGCTGCACTGCTTCCGTTATTTCTGTTCTTTCCGTTATCTCTGTGAGATCTGCTTCCCTGATCTTCAGCTTCCAATGTCATACCGCCCATGGCTGCAGCAAGCGCCATTCCCATGGCCGTTCCTGTATTACGGATCACAACCTTCTGCTTCTTCTGTCTGCTGCCAGCTCCGGCTCCTGCATTTCCACTGCTGTTTCCTGCCCTGCTGCCTGTGCTCTTCTGTGCAGCGGCTTCCTTCTGAAGTTTCCGTACATCATCCATGGTCAGATGCAGTCTGTCGAGAAGCTGCATGGCTGCCCCATAGCTTTCCGGATGGACACTGGTCGCATCAAGCGGATTGTCCCCGTCTGTGATCCTCATAAATCCGGCGCACTGCTCATAGGCCTTGGGACCGAGCTTTGCCACCTTTAAAAGCTGCTTTCTATCTGTAAAGCGGCCATTCTGTTCCCTGTACTCCACGATATTTTTTGCAATAGCTTTGGAAATACCGGAAATATATTCAAGCAGCGAAGCAGAAGCAGTATTTAAATCTACGCCTACCTTATTTACGCAGTCTTCTACTACACCACTCAATGCTTCTCCAAGCTTCTTCTGGTTCATGTCATGCTGATACTGTCCGACACCGATAGATTTAGGATCTATCTTGACAAGCTCTGCCAGCGGATCCTGCAATCTCCTTGCGATAGAAGCTGCGCTTCTCTGTCCCACATCAAAGTTCGGGAATTCTTCAGTAGCCAGCTTACTTGCAGAATAAACAGATGCGCCCGCTTCATTCACGATCACATACTGAACAGGAGTATCCAGCTCCCTTATCAGTTCCACGATCACCTGCTCTGATTCTCTGGAGGCAGTTCCATTTCCCACACTGATCAGGGATACATGATATTTGCTGATCAAACGCTTTAACTCCTTCTTGGCCTCCTCTACCTTATTCTGTGGTGCTGTAGGATAAATGACCTTCGTATCCAGTACCTTTCCGGTAGGATCTACAACAGCCAGCTTACAGCCGGTACGGAATGCCGGATCCCAGCCAAGTACCACCTTTCCTGCGATCGGAGGCTGCATCAGCAGCTGCTCCAGATTTTTGCCAAATACAGAAATGGCACCGTCCTCTGCCTTTTCTGTAAGATCATTCCGGATCTCTCTTTCAATTGCCGGTGCGATCAGTCTGTCATAAGCATCCTCGATCACTTCCTGCAGTACAGGTGTGGTATAGGGATTCTCTGCTGTCACGATCTTCTTATTCAGATACTGAAGGATCCGTTCTGTCGGCGCATTGACCTTTACAGTCAGAATCTTCTCATTTTCTCCACGGTTCAGTGCCAGGATACGGTGACCTGCTGCCTTCTTCAGTGGTTCCTCATAGTCATAGTACATTTCATAGACGCTTTCTGCCTTCTCATCCTTGGCACTGCTGCTGATAGAGCCTTCCTCCATAGTGATATTTCGGATATAAATACGGTAATCTGCCTCATCGGAAATACTCTCTGCAATAATATCCCTGGCACCCTGCAGTGCTTCCCTGACATCTGTAACACCCTTATCAGCATCCACATATTTTTCTGCTTCTGTTTCCAGCGGCTTATCTGTATTCTGCTCAAGGATAAACTCTGCAAGCGGCTGCAGCCCCTTTTCCTTTGCCACACTGGCTCTTGTTTTTCTCTTTGGTCTGTAGGGTCTGTACAGATCTTCCACCACCACGAGAGTCTCCGCCGCCAGGATCTTGGCCTTCAGCTCCTCAGTAAGCTGTCCCTGCTCCTCAATACTGCCAAGCACCTGCTCCTTCTTCTCCTCCAGATTACGGAGATAGTTCAGTCTTTCATATAAGTCACGAAGCTGCTCATCATTCAGTGAACCGGTAGCTTCCTTCCGGTATCTGGAGATAAAGGGAATCGTGTTCCCCTCATCAATCAGCTTGACTGCCGCTTCTACCTGCCACTTTTCTACCTTGAGTTCTTCTTTGATCTTTTTGATGATATCCATATGTTTTTCCTTTTCCTGACTGCAAATTTGTTCTTTCAATCCGGAGCTCTTTCTCCCCGCATGCGAAAGTCCTCACTTCTATCATCATACAAAAAGCCGGTTCTTTTTTCAAGAACCTGTTCTCCTTGTTTTCTTTTCCAACTGGCGCTATAATAGAATCACTAAAATATTAAGAGATAAAAGTGAGATTTTCTATGGATTTCAATTTTCAGAGCAATGATCCAAACAGATATAACGGAGTCGATTATTCCTGCCGCAATCCAGGCATGGCCATGGCGACTGCCTCCCTGCTCCTTGGGCTGGCATCCTTTTTCACGATCATGACAGTGATCCTGCCTTTTATCTGCGGTGGTCTTGCGATCCTTTTTGCCCTGCTTTCCAAAGGCTATGGCAAAAAGCTGCTGACCCAGGCGAAGATTGGCATCATCTGCGGTATCGGCAGTCTCGTTATGACCGTTGGCATTCTGATCTCCTCTATAGCCCTTCTGCTGCAGAATCCAGATCTTCTGATCGGTATCGGCCAGCAGTATGACGAACTGATCGAAGATACCTACGGGGAATCCACAGAAGATATTTATGGTACCTCCTTCGAGGATATGATGAAGGAATATACCGTTCTGTTCCAGCAGTAAATACAGCTTTTCCATTGCTCCTGCCCCTTCCGGCAGGTACATGGAGCATAACAGATTTTTAACAGGAATATGACAGAAAGGAGACATTTCCATGATGGGTATTGGTGCAGTCGGCAGTTACGAATATGGATATGGATACGGATATGGTGTGGATATTTCACCATTTGGCTCTGCAGCGGCAGGCGGCACCGTCAGGGCAGACGATGAAAAATCTGGCGGTATTATTGTCAACCCCGGTGAATCCACAAAAGTAAGTCCGGGACGCAGATCTTCTCCGGCAGAATGTGAAACCTGTAAGAACCGGAAGTATCAGGATGGCTCTGATGAGATGGTCTCCTTTAAATCCGCTTCCCATATTTCACCAAAGGCTTCCGCTTCCCGTGTCCGTGCCCACGAGCAGGAGCATGTCAGCAATGCCTATAAGAAAGCTGCACAGGGAAACGGCAAGGTTCTCTCCGCTACTGTATCCCTCCGGACAGCCATCTGCCCCGAATGCGGCATAAGCTACACAGCAGGCGGCACAACCTCAACTAAAATAAGCTACAGCGATGAATCCAATCCCTATCAGCAGAATAAGAAGTCTGCAGATGCAGCAGCACTGATCGGGCAGAATCTGGATGTAGCGGTATAAACAGGAGTTTTATTTTTATGAAAAATTATCTATCCTCTACCAGCCTGAAATCACAGGCTAAAGGACAGTTACTTGGCAAATACGGCACCCTTGCCGGAACCTATGCTATCCATGCACTCTGCGTTTCTGCACTGAGCGGCATCACTTCCCTTTTTCTGAATCCGGGATCTGTCATTGAATATATCATTTATTTTGCTGTTTCTTTCCTGATCAGCATTTTCAGTGGCCTGTTCTCTTATGGGGAAACTTATATTTACCTGAAAACATCCTGCGGACAGCAGCCTGTCCTCAGTGATCTCTTCTATGGTTTTAAACAGACTCCCGACAGGATCATCCGGGTAGCGGTTGTTTTTTCCCTGATCAGCTATCTCCTGAATTTACCTGTTTTCCTGCTCTCTCTGCTTCCGCAGGAAACACTGTTAAATGGATATGGCATGCTTCTGTTTTCCCTGCTGACAGTAGTCTGTGCTGTCATCGGTATGCTTCTGATGCTTACCTATTCCCAGAGCTACTATCTGCTCCTTGATTTTCCTGACTGCAGCGCCAGGGAAGCACTCAGGAAAAGCCGTGATATGATGAAAGGCAGTAAAGGACGCCTGTTCTATATTGATCTGACCTTTGTCCCTCTGATGCTGCTGTGTGTACTGACCTGTGGGATCGGTCTCTTATGGCTGATGCCTTATATGCAGGCTACCAAAGCCAATTTTTATCTTGATCTTGTACAGAAAAACTGACAAAAAAGTGGCCAGATTCTTGTCATCTACTATCAGTATTTTTCCTGCATCTTCTTTTGTTCTCTCTTTTTTGTAAAGTGTGCTTGACATTTTATTTTTTTCATGATATTCTCTCATTGTAAAGCTAACTTTACATTTTATGTTGAATAGGAGGACAGATTTATTTGAAAAACAAAATTGAAGAAATCCGAAAGGAGAAAGGAATCCGCCAGGACGAACTGTCCAGAAGTCTTGGGGTTTCCAGACAGACGATCAGTTCTCTGGAAAATGGGCGCTACAATCCTTCCATTTTTCTGGCGCACAAGATCGCTGTTTATTTTCATATGACGATCGAAGAGGTTTTTATTTTTGAAGAAGAAAGCGGGGATTTATCATGAAATTATGTAACAGAAAATTTATAAAATATATAATATTGATCATTCTTGGTGTTATTCTGACTGTCTGTTCTTTTTATGAACTTGTGGATGATTATTTTGGTGGTCTAGGCTGCGGTTGTCTGGCTGCCGGCATCCTCCAGCTGATACGCTGTTTCAGGTACTGCTCCGATGAAGGCTATCGGGAAAAAACAGACATCAGCCAACAGGACGAACGCAACCACTATCTTTCCCTGAGAGCCTGGTCCTACAGCGCCTATCTGTTCGTGATCATTGGTGCCGTTGCCAGCATTGCCTTCCGGATTGCAGGACTGAATGCCTATTGTCTTTTTGCTGCCTTCAGTATCTGCACTATCCTGATTTTATATGTGATCTGCTATTTCGTATTTCGGGCAAGATACTAAAAGATCTGCTGGCAGATTTCCTCTGCCAGCAGATCTTTTCTGTATTTCTATTTATCTTTATTTGTCCTGTCCGGGTTTTACATTGATCCACTTCAGATAGGCATTGATAAACAGATCGATTCCCCCATCCAGAACAGCATCCACATTTCCGGTTTCTGCCTCTGTCCGGTGATCCTTTACCATAGTATAAGGCTGCAATACATAGGAACGGATCTGGTTTCCCCAGCCAATCTCCTTCACTTCGCCTCTGATATCAGAAAGCTTCTCTGCATTGGCTTCCTTCTGCAGCATATACAGCTTGGCCTTCAGCATCTGCATCGCCTTGTCCTTATTCTGGAACTGGGAACGCTCATTCTGACACTGTACTACGATTCCGGTAGGAATGTGGGTAATACGGATAGCCGATGATGTCTTGTTAATATGCTGTCCACCGGCTCCGCTGCTTCGATAGGTATCAATCCGGAGGTCATCCTCGTTGATCTCCACATCCAGATTCTCCTCAATATCCGGCATAACATCCAGTGATACAAAGGAGGTCTGTCGTTTTCCCTGTGCATTGAACGGGGAAATACGCACCAGTCTGTGTACTCCCTTCTCTGACTTCAGATAGCCATAGGCATTGATTCCATTTACCTGGAAGGTAACGGACTTGATCCCGGCCTCTTCACCGTCAAGGTAATCCAGTACTTCTACACCAAAGCCCTTCTTTTCCGCCCATCTGGTATACATACGATAAAGCATGCCGCACCAGTCACAGCTTTCTGTACCACCGGCACCAGCATTCAGCTTAAGGATCGCATTATAGCTGTCATATTCATCAGAAAGCAGGGTACTGATCCGGATATCCTCAAAGGTCTTTATGAACTCATCCAGCTCATTTCGGATATCAGCTGCCAGTTCCTGATCTTCCTCTTCATTGCCCATTTCAATCAGGGTCATGATGTCTTCATACTGATCTCTTAAATGATCCATGGTTTCTACAAGATCCTTTAAGTTTTTCAGCTCTTTCATCTTGGTATTAGATACTTCCGGGTTGTCCCAGAAGCCGGGCGCTTCCATCTCACGCTCCAGTTCTTCGATCTTCTTTGACTTATTAGCTAAGTCAAAGTGAATCCCTCACTTCCGCTAAAGGGGTCTCATATGCCTGAAGTTCTGTCTTCATCTGGTCTAATTCTACCACTTAACGTTCACCTCTTTCTTATTTTGAATTCTTTATCACAAGCCTGATCAGGCTTTGCGTCCACAGCACTGCTTGTATTTCTTACCACTTCCGCAGGGGCAGGGATCGTTGGGATAAATCTTGGCATTTTCTCTCTTTACAGGTGCCTTGCCAAGAGAATCATCCTTATTGGTACCGGTCACCTTGGCTACCTCTTCCCTCTCTACCTTCTGCTCTACACGTACATGGAACAGGACACGGACAGTCTCTTCCTTAATATTCTGGGTCATCTCATCAAACATGTCATAACCGCTTCTCTTGTACTCTACAAGCGGGTCTCTCTGTCCATATGCCTGCAGACCGATTCCCTGGCGGAGCTGTTCCATATCATCAATATGATCCATCCATTTCCGGTCGATCACCTTAAGCAGGATCACACGCTCCAGCTCTCTGATGGCCTCCGGCTCCGGGAACTCTGCTTCCTTTGCCTCATAAAGCCTGACAGCCTCTTCCTTCAGCTGCTGCTTCAGCGCATTCTTCTTCGGTGTGTGGATCCTTCCACGGTTCACCGGCTTTAACGGAATGGTCGGAAGAAGCAGGGTGTTGAGTTCTTCCAGATTCCACTCATCGAAGTCTGTATCATCTCCGATAGAAATATCTACCGCATTTTCTGCAATATCAGTGATCATCTTGTAGATTGCATCACGCATGCTTTCTCCATCCAGTACACGACGTCTTTCTTCATAGATGATCTCTCTCTGCTCATTCATAACCTGGTCATATTCAAGCAGATTCTTTCTGATGCCAAAGTTATTACTTTCGATCTTCTTCTGGGCAGATTCAATGGCATTGGTCAGTGCCTTATGCTCGATTTCCTGTCCTTCCGGAATCCCCAGCGTATTAAACATATTGATCAGACGTTCAGATCCGAACAGTCTCATCAGGTCATCTTCCAGTGAAATATAAAATTTGGATTCTCCGGGATCGCCCTGACGACCGGAACGTCCACGGAGCTGATTATCAATACGTCTGGATTCATGACGCTCTGTACCGATGATCTTCAGACCACCAGCGGCTCTTGCTGCATCATCCAGCTTGATATCCGTACCACGTCCTGCCATGTTGGTAGCAATCGTAACTGCTCCGTGTACACCGGCATCTGCTACGATCTCTGCTTCCAGTTCATGGAACTTTGCGTTCAGCACCTTATGCTGGATACCCTGCTTGGAAAGCAGACGGCTCAGTTCTTCAGATGCATCGATATTGATGGTACCAACCAGTACAGGCTGACCCTTTTCATGAGCCTCCTTGACAGCCTCCACAATGGCATGGAGTTTTTCTTTCTTTGTCTTATAAACAGCATCCTGCTGATCGATTCTGGCGATTGGCCTGTTGGTCGGAATCTCTACAACGTCCATGCCATAAATATCACGGAACTCCTTCTCTTCTGTCAGGGCAGTACCGGTCATACCTGCCTTCTTATGGAACTTGTTAAAGAAGTTCTGGAAGGTAATGGTCGCCAGTGTCTTGCTTTCTCTCTTGACCTTTACATGCTCCTTGGCTTCAATCGCCTGATGGAGACCGTCAGAATAACGACGCCCCGGCATGATACGACCGGTAAATTCATCAACGATCAGTACCTGATCATCCTTGACCACGTAGTCCTGGTCACGGAACATCAGGTTGTTGGCACGCAGTGCCAGATTGATATTATGCTGGATCTCTATATTTTCCGGATCAGCCAGGTTCTCGATCTGGAAGAAACGCTCTACCTTGGCTACACCCTGGGCTGTCAGGTTCACGATCTTGTCCTTTTCATTGACAATAAAGTCGCCCGTCTCTTCTCTTTCAATGCCCATGATGGCATCCATCTTGGACAGGTCTTCCATATCTTCACCACGCTGCATCTGCCTGGCGAGGATATCACAGACCTCATAAAGCTTGGTTGACTTGCCGCTCTGTCCGGAAATGATAAGGGGTGTTCTTGCTTCATCGATCAGGACGGAGTCAACCTCATCAATGATCGCATAATTCAGTTCACGAAGAACAAGCTGTTCCTTATAAATGACCATATTATCACGCAGATAGTCAAAGCCAAGCTCATTGTTTGTCACATAAGTAATATCACAGGCATAAGCTGCTTTTCTTTCATCCTGCTTCATGCTGTTCAATACAACACCTACGCTGAGTCCAAGGAATTTATGTACCTCTCCCATCCATTCCGCATCACGCTTTGCCAGGTAGTCGTTCACAGTAACAACATGAACACCTTTTCCTTCCAGCGCGTTCAGGTATGCAGGAAGCGTAGATACCAGTGTCTTACCTTCACCGGTCTTCATCTCGGCAATACGTCCCTGATGCAGGATAATACCACCGATCAGCTGAACACGGAAATGCTCCATATTAAGGACACGCTTCGCAGCTTCCCTGACCGTTGCATATGCCTCTGGAAGAATATCATCCAATGTTTCTCCTGCAGCAAGTCTCTTTTTAAATTCTTCTGTTTTTCCTTTTAATTCTTCATCAGAAAGAGCCTGCATGGAAGGGCGGAGATCTTCAATCGCCTGTACAATCGGCTCTATCCTCTTCAGTTCTCTTTCACTATGGGTGCCAAAAATCTTCTGCACAAAATTCATATCTGTACCATTGCCTTTCTCTCCGATCCTGTGAAAACGGTAAATCCTGCCCTCTCTCATCCTGACCGGAAAAGTTTTCCTCTCACTGAGGCAAAAAACTGCAATTTTTATTGTAACAGATTCCTTTCGTTTATTCAACTGCCACTCTGTGAAGAACTCATAAGGATTCCTGAAATTTTTATAAAATTTATACTCATAACAGGAAATTTGCCATCTTTACACTTGCTCCCTGCCATCACCTGTGTTATACTTGCTTCATTCCCACCCGTTTCCGGGATTTCAGGAAGATCATGTTGATTCTATTATTTTTATCTTATGGCACTTCGCCGAATGTTTTCAGAACAGGTCTGCATGATGTAACTATTCACTTTTGTTTTTGGATATAATAGCAACAGTTTTCAGACCACCATGGTCTCGTCTATTCTGCATGCAAAAACACACGTCTATTTCACATAAGGAGGGCTGTCTATGGCCACAAATCTACTAAAATCTTATTTTCCAATGATCCAGAGCAGAGAAGAAATTCTCCAGCGAATCTACTCAAATCCAAGAATGCAGCAGCTTTTTGAAAGCTGGACTGTCCTGCAGCAGAAGGAATTCCTCGATTTCTGCTCCGGTGCCAGAGGCATCAAGGTTCTGTATGACTCCTTCTTCAAGGAGGTCATGAACCCGGAGTATGACCCTGCCAGACTGGAATCCTTTCTGACCGCCCTGCTAAACCGCAAGGTCAGGATCAAAGAGGTGCTTCCCAATGATTCCACCAGACTTTCTGACGAAAGCTCCCTGCTGATCACAGACATTATCGTTGAACTTGAGGACGGCTCTCTAGCAAATATCGAAGTCCAGAAAATCGGTTACGCTTTCCCCGGGGCAAGGTGTGCCTGCTATTCCTCAGATATGCTCCTGCGCCAGTATAAACGGGTAAGACAACGCTCCATAGATCCCGTTACCGGCAGGGACACTTTCTCCTACCGCAACATCAGCAAGGTTTATCTGATTGTTCTGTACGAAAAAAGCCCGGATGAATTAAAGAAATGTCCTGACCATTGGATCCACCGTTCCAAAGTATCCTTCGATTCCGGACTTTCCATGGATCTTCTGCAGGATTATATTTTTATAAGTCTTGACATTTTCCGTTCAAAAATGCACAATAAAAAGGCAACTACATTGTTGGAAGCCTGGATGATATTTCTATCTATAGATGACCCGGATGAAATTATCCAGCTTATCACCAGCTTCCCACAGTTCAAACCAATGTATGAGACACTCTATCAGATGTGCCGGAATGTGGAGAATATTATGGGTTTCTTTTCTGAGGAATTACGGGAAATGGACAGGAATACTGTCAGATATATGATCGACGAACTGCAGAAGGAAGTGGATGTACAGAATGCCACAATTGCAGAGAATGCGGCTGTCATTGCTGAAATGAATGCTGCTATTGCTGAAAAAGAGTCTCTGATCGCTGAAAAGGACTCTGCTCTCGCTGAAAAAGACTCTGCCCTCGCTGAAAAAGACTCTGCCCTCGCCGAAAAGGACTCCGCCCTCGCTGAAAAGGACTCTCTTCTCTCCAAAAGCGCTGCCACTATTGCTGCTCTGCAGGCAGAATTATCCAGACTTAAAAATTTATGATCCTGTAAGAAAAATCCTGCTTGCAGGATTCTCCGCCTGCGTTGGGTCGCTTTAAGTGCCATCTACCCTTTTGCCGCAGTGCGATCCAGTCCGGCAGATAATCTGCCGGACTGCTCTTTATCATTCTGATTTAAAACTCATTCCCAGGGAACTTCGGAATCCCGGCAAATCCCTTTGCCAGATCCTCATCTGTCGGAATATAATCCACCATCTCTCCATTATTGAAGCGTTCATAAGCCATCATATCAAAGTAACCTGTTCCGGTAAGTCCAAAGAGGATTGTTTTCTCTTCTCCGGTCTCCTTGCATTTCAGTGCTTCATCGATCGCCACCTTGATCGCATGGGAGCTTTCCGGTGCAGGAAGGATGCCTTCTACTCTTGCGAACTGCTCTGCTGCCTTAAATACCGCTGTCTGCTCCACACTCATGGCTCTCATGTATCCATCATGATAAAGCTGTGACAGGATAGAGCTCATGCCATGATAGCGGAGTCCGCCTGCATGATTCGGTGCCGGGATAAAGCCGCTTCCCAGTGTGTACATTTTCGCCAGAGGACATACCTTTCCTGTATCACAGAAATCATATACAAATTTTCCTCTCGTAAGGCTTGGGCAGGAGGCCGGTTCCACTGCGACAATATCATAATCTGCCTCACCTCTTAGCATTTCACCTGCAAAAGGAGAGATCAGCCCACCAAGGTTTGATCCTCCACCAGCACATCCAATGATCATATCCGGTTTGATTCCATATTTATCCATAGCCGCCTTGGCCTCCAGACCGATCACTGTCTGGTGAAGCAGTACCTGGTTCAGTACAGATCCCAATACATAACGATAACCCTCTTTGGAGATTGCTGCTTCTACTGCCTCAGAGATTGCACATCCAAGACTGCCTGTTGTTCCTGGGAATTCCCTCAGGATCTTTCTTCCTACCTCTGTTGTTTCTGAAGGAGAAGGTGTCACCTTCGCCCCGTAGGTTCTCATAACCTCTCTTCGGAAGGGCTTCTGTTCATAAGAGCACTTTACCATATATACATTACAGTCAAGATCCAGATAGGCACAGGCCATGGAAAGCGCTGTTCCCCACTGACCGGCTCCGGTCTCTGTAGTCACACCCTTAAGTCCCTGCTTCTTGGCATAATAAGCCTGCGCAATGGCTGAATTCAGCTTATGGCTTCCACTGGTATTATTTCCTTCGAACTTATAATAAATCTTTGCCGGTGTCTGCAGCTTTTCCTCCAGACAGTAGGCTCTGACAAGCGGTGAAGGACGGTACATTCTGTAAAACTTACGGATATCATCCGGAATTTTAAAATAGGGAGTGGTGTCATCCAGCTCCTGTCTGCAAAGCTCATCGCAGAAGATTCCTCTCATCTCTTCAAATGTCAGGGGCTTTTGCGTGCCTGGATTTAATAATGGCGCCGGCTTATTCTTCATATCCGCCCGCACGTTATACCAGCTGTCTGGCATTTCATTTTCTTCCAAATAAATTTTGTAAGGAATGTTATTCTTATCACTCATCTTATCAGATTCTCCTTTTCCCCTCTGTTGTTTAACTCATTTTATACCAGTATACAATTTTCTGTCAATCTGTGTCAAAGGCTGATCCATTTCGGTTTTTCTTTTTCAGCTTATGGAAGCCAGCCTGCATTCCTTCAGGATCTGCAATAGCTCCCTCATATCCTCTTCTCTGGTTGCCCAGCTTGTACAGAAGCGGCAGACCACATGGTTTTCATCTACTCTGGCAAAGAGATCATAGCCAGCCCCCTTTGCTGTCAGTGTATCTGCCTCCTGATCAGTCAGCACAAGAAACTGCTGATTGGTCGGGGAATCCAGATAAAAGGTATAGCCCATATCCTTCAGTTCCCTTTTCAGCATCTCTGCCATGCCGATGGCATGTGCACTGATCTTAAAATAAAGTCCGTCCGTAAATAAGGTATCAAACTGTACGCCAAGCAGTCTTCCCTTGGCCAGCATGGCACCACGCTGTTTGATCTTTGTAATAAAGTACTTCGGCTCATTCCCCTTTGGAAATACGACTGCCTCTCCGCAAAGTGCCCCAACCTTGGTACCCCCTATATAAAAGACATCGCAGAGTCTGGCAAGCTCCGGCAGGGTCAGATCGGCTGCCGCGCTCATCAGTCCGTAGCCGAGCCTTGCCCCATCTACATAAAGAGGAATCCGATATTCCCTGCACACCTCATAAATATCCGTCAGTTCCTTTTTCGTATACAGGGTTCCATATTCTGTGGGATAAGACAGATATACCATTCCCGGGATCACCATATGCTCATGGGAGGGATCCTTATAAAAATTCACCAGGTAATCCTTCAGGTCAGGTGCTTTCATCTTTCCCTCATATGCAGGAAGTGACAGCACCTTATGCCCTGTGTATTCAATAGCACCCGCTTCATGCACATTCACATGACCGGTATCCGCTGCCAGCACTCCCTCACAGCTTTGCAGCATCGTAGAGATCACTACTGCATTGGTCTGTGTCCCTCCTACAGTAAAGAATACGCTTCCTTCCGGACATTCACAGGCTGCCCTGATCTTCTCTGCAGCGCTGATACAGTAAGGATCGTTCTCATATCCCGGCATCTTTTCCAGATTGGTTTCTGCAAGCCTTTGCAGGATCTTCTCATGGGCTCCCTCCAGATAATCACATGTAAATAAAAGCATTTATTCTCTTTCCTCCTGTTCTTCCGTTTATTCGTAAAAAAGAAGACACAGCTTAGACCACTGTGTCCTCTGTATTTTCCTGCTCCGGAACGGATTAATATTCCATTGCCTTTTCTTCGCCGTTTAATACACGGAGCGCACCCTGTGCCAGGGCAAGCAGCTCATCTTCTCCGGGATATACGGTGAATGGAGCAATAAATCCGGCTCTCTCTTCCATCTTGTCAACCACTGCCTTATTGTAAGCAATGCCACCGGTAACGATGATCGCATCTACCTTGCCCTTTAATACGCAGGACATGGAACCAATATTCTTGCAGACCTGAAGGATAAATGCCTCTCTTACCTCATCAGCATGTGTATCGCCTTCATCGATCATCTTGGCAACATCACGCATATCATTGGTTCCAAGATATGCATTGAATCCGCCGCCGCCAACGATCTTCTTGTAAACTTCCTTCTCGGTATATTCACCTGAGAAGCACATCCTGATCAGTGCGCCTGAAGGAACTGCTCCGGCTCTCTCAGGTGAGAAAGCACCGTCTCCATCAAGGGCATTGAATACATCAATGACACGTCCCTTTTCATGGGCGCCTACAGAAACACCACCGCCCATATGTACTACGATCAGATTCAGGGATTCATAGGAAACGCCCTTCTCCTTCGCATATCTCTTGGCTACAGCCTTCTGGTTCAGGGCATGGAACACGCTCGTTCTTGGAAGCTCCGGTACACCTGAATATCTTGCGATAGGCATCAGTTCATCTACTACGACAGGGTCAACGATATAGGAAGGAACACCGATTTCGTCCCCGATCTCTCTTGCCAGAATGCCGCCAAGATTGGATGCATGCTGTCCCTGCTTACCGATTTTCAGGTCATGAAGCAGATCATCACTGACTGCATAGGTGCCACCCGGGATCGGCTTTAACATACCGCCACGGCCTACAATTACCTGCAGGGATCTGATATCAAAGTCCTTCTCCTTCAGCAGGTCAAGAATGATCTGCTTACGGAAATCCTTCTGGTCTACGATAGACGCATACTGTGCGATCTCTTCGGTAGAATGACGAAGGGTTTCTTCAAATAACAGGGTTTCATCTTCGAATACACCGATCTTGGTGGAAGTAGAACCCGGATTGATGATTAAGCTCTTAACTGACATGATTACCTCCTACTGATTCTTTTTCATTTCTTCTGCTACCACTGCAGCAAGTGCAATGGAATTTACCTTGGTTTCAAATGTGTCAGAACGGGATGTCAGGATAACAGGAGCCTTGGTTCCTGTCAGGATACAGCCATTCTTTACCTTTACAAGATGAACGATTGCCTTGTATACCAGATTTCCTGCATGGATATCGGGGAAAAGAAGGATATCGGCATCGCCTGTGATCTTACGATCCATGGCTCCCTTTTCTTCTGCTGCTGCCCTGTCAATGGCAATATCAAGAGAAAGCGGTCCGTCTACGATACAGTCCTTGATCTCGCCTTCCTCGTTCATTCTTGTCAGCTCTGCCGCCTCTACGGTAACAGGCATCTTGGGATTTACTACTTCTACCGCTGCAAGGGGAGCTACCTTCGGACACTCTACGCCGCAGGCCTTTGCTACCTCTACAGTATACTTAATGATAAACTTCTTATCCTCTAATGTGGGGTAAGGCATAAATGCAACATCTGTAAAGAAAAGCAGACGGTCGATCCCTGGAATCTCAAATACACACACATGGGAAAGAGGCTGTCCGGTACGAAGCCCGACTTCCTTGTTCAGCACGCTCTTTAAGAAAGTCTTGGAATCCAGAAGACCCTTCATATACATATCTGCCCTGCCATCGTGTACAAGAGAAACTGCCTTTAAGGAAGCCTCTACTACATCAGGCTCATTGATGATTTCATATTCATCCATATTCATGGAAAGGGAGGCTCCGATCTCACGGATCTCTGCTTCATTACCAACCAGAATCGCATCTGCAATACCACGCTCCTTTGCAGCCTTAACTGCCTCCAGCACAGCCTTATCCTGTGCCACTGCAACGGACAGAATCTTCTTACTGCACTCTGACACCTTGGACAATAAATCATCAAAATTCTTGCTCATTTGTTCACACCTCTTATTTTTATTTGTTAAATTAATAACACAATCACAACAAAAGAATCATAGCACATTTGCAGGAAAATAGCAATCCCATGGGCTTTTTTTCTGCCTTTTCTATCTGGTATGCATGGATCTTCCAAACAGAAGCAGCATAGGGAATATCTCCAGTCTTCCTGTCAGCATACAAAGGGATAGCAGTACCTGTGCCCAGTCAGAGTAAATCCCGAAGTTATTCATGGGACCTACACCGCCAAGTCCCGGTCCTATATTGTTAAAGCAGGACAGCACTGCTGTCACATTGGTCGTCAGATCCTTGCCATCCAGGGAAAGGATCCAGGTAAACAGACAGATCAGGATCAGATAAGCTGCTGCATAGATCCTGGTGGAATTCAGTGTTTCCTTATCAATAGGCTTACCATCAATCCTCACCGGATTGATTGCCTTCGGTGTAATGATATGCCTTACCTCTGCCATCATGGCCTTTAACAGGATGATCAGTCTTGATACCTTGAAGCCACCTCCGGTAGATCCGGCACAGGCACCGATAATCATTAGAAGTACAAGCGTATGCTTGGAAAATTCAGGCCAGAAATTAAAGTCCACCGTGGCAAAACCGGATGTGGTCATAATACTAGCCACCTGAAAAAATGCATTCCTGACTGTTGTTCCAAGTCCTGTCACCCGGCTGAAGGTATTGATAGAGATCAATACCGTGGCTGTAATTACAATTCCAAGATAAGCCTTTACCTCTTCCGATTTCAGTGCATCCTTTACCTTGCCGAGAAGCAGAAGATGGTATACATTAAAGTTTACGCCAAATAACAGCATAAAAATTCCAAGCAGGATCTCAATATAAGCACTGTGATAACCGGCCACGCCCGCTGACGACACTGCAAATCCACCGGTTCCTGCTGTTCCAAAGGCCATACAGAAGCTGTCAAATAACGGCATTCCCCCAAGCAGGAGCAAAACAAGCAGTATCATCGTCATGGCTGCATATATACCATACAGGATCATAGATGTGGTCCGCATTCTCGGCACCAGCTTGCCTGCAGTAGGTCCCGGCACCTCTGCACGTACAAGATGCATGGAATTGTCATTTTCCATAGGCATGACCATCATTACAAATACCAGGACACCCATACCACCGATCCAATGGGTAAAGCTTCTCCAGAACAGAACGCCATGTCCAAGGAGCTCCGGCTGCGTCAGCACAGAAGCGCCTGTGGTGCTGAAGCCGGATGCGATCTCAAACAGGGCACTCCAGTAGGAACGGAATCCCCCTGCCATATACAGCGGCATGGCACCGATCAGGGAAATGATGATCCAGGTCGCCGCCACGATAAAGTATCCATCCCTGCTGCTGAGTCTTCTGTCCGACTGCCTGACTCTTGCCATAAGTACCCCGGGGATCAGTGCCGCCAGGATCGTAACCGCAAAAGCCCACGCATCTCCATCTCCATAATACAAGGCAACAAGAAGCGGCAATACCATGAGAGCCGCTTCAATCAATATGATTCTTCCAATAAAACTGACTATTTTTCTTTTATTCATCTCTCTGCTCCTAGGAAGCAAATATGTCTTCCAGTCTTGCGATCTGTCTGTCAATGACAGCTACCAGTACCGTATCTCCTGGAAGGATCACATCATCACCCCTGGGAATGATGATCCGGAAATCACGGATAATACAGCCGATCAGCATATTCTGTTTCATTCTCAGATCCTTCAGTGGGGTATTCAGGTTCAGATCCCTGTCATCCACCTTAAACTCGATGATCTCCAGTCTGCCATCCATCAGACGGTACAGAGATTCCACCGCATCATTATCCTCTGCATTCAGAAGAGATCTGCTGTAGCCAAGAATTCTGTCCGCTGCAACATCCTCTCTTGAGATCGTACAGATCTTGCTCCCCTCCGGCAGCACCTTAAGCCTTGATTTGGCTGCGATCCTGGATATCACCTTGCTGATACCCTGGGACTCCCCATACATGGCTGCCACCAGATTATATTCATCGTTATCTGTGATCGTAATAAATGCGTCTGTATTCTCGATATCTGACTGGGACATGGAATCAAAATAGGCAAGCGCATCATCGCATACCACGTTGATCCCTTCCACGGCTTCAGAAAGCTCTGTTGCCATCGCCTTATTTTTCTCGATCAGGGTTACCTTCGCCCCCTGCTCCAGCACTGCCTCTGCCAGATAATAAGCTATCCGTCCGCCTCCTGCGATCATAACGGACTGCAGCGGCTTTACCGGAAGCTTGATCTTTTTGAAGGATTTACGGAATTCATCCGCAGCACCTGTCATATACAGGATATCCCCTCTGCTGATCACCGTATTTCCTTTTGGCACAAAGGCCTCCCCGTCCCGGACGATCGCACAGATCAGCAGGTTGATCCCCATATCCTGGTTCATCTCGATCAGGGAATGGCCGATCAGCGGGCTTTCATTCCGGACATTGATCTGGACAAGCTCCGCTCTGCCTCTTGCAAAGGTTTCCACACGGGTTGCCAGCGGGAAACGAAGCAGCCGGAAGATCTCCAGAGCCGTTGCCAGCTCCGGGTTAATGATCATGGAAAGCCCCAGCTTATCCTTGTAAAAATGATTCTGCCTTGCATAATCCACGTCCCTGATACGGGCAATGGTATGCTTGGCTCCCATCATATGGGCTGTCATACAGCTCAGTATATTCAGTTCATCGGACTCTGTCACGGCAATCCAGATATCTGCCTTGCCTGCGGAAAGCTCCTGCAGTGTGGTATAGGAAGCGCCATTACCTTCAAAGCAGATAATATCAAAGCTGTTGCTCAGGCTCTTTACCACATCCTGGTTTCTGTCGATCAGGGTCAGTTCATATCCATCCCTGGAAAGCTGTCCGGCAAGCGAACGGCCAATCTCGCCTCCTCCTACAATAAATATTTTTATATCACTGCGTGATTTCATTATGATTCCTCACTTTTGAGTCCTATGCCCTTACCTTAATATGAACCTCGCGAAGCTGCTGCTCCGTTACCTCATTCGGTGCCCCACACATCAGATCCTGTGCTGTACCACTCATCGGGAAGGCAATGATCTCCCGGATATTCTCCTCATTGCGCAGAAGCATGATCATCCGGTCTACCCCGGGTGCCATGCCTGCATGCGGCGGTGCACCAAACTGGAATGCCTGATAGAGTGCTCCAAACTTCTGCTTCAGTACTTCTTCATCATAGCCTGCGATCTCAAAGGCCTTGACCATGATGTCAATGCTGTGGTTACGGACTGCTCCGGAAGAAAGCTCTACTCCATTGCAGACAATATCGTACTGATATGCCAGTATTTCCAGCGGATCCTTATTTAAAAGTGCATCCAGTCCTCCCTGCGGCATGGAGAAGGGATTATGAGTAAATCCGATCTTCTTCGTCTCCTCATCCAGCTCAAACATCGGGAAGTCATTGACAAAGCAGAAACGGTATGCGTTCTTCTCATAAAGGTCCAGTCTGGCACCAAGCTCATTACGGATCTGTCCGGCATAGCCTGCTGCCCGCTCTTCCTTATCTGCGATAAAGAAGATGGTATCTTCTGCTTCAAGCCCTGCTTTTTCACGGAGCTCTGCCTTCATATCATCCGGGATAAACTTGTCGATCGGCCCTTTATAGGACAGATCCTCCTGTACCTCCAGATAGCCAAGTCCTCCCATGCCGATTCCGGTAGCAAACTTCAGCATCTTTTCATGGAAGCCCTTGGACTGATGACCGTGGATCTTAATAGCTCTTACTGTCTTGTTCTGGAAAGGCTTGAAGGTACAGCGGTCAAAGAATTCGGACAAATCAATAATTCTCAGCGGGTTCCGAAGATCAGGCTTATCGGAGCCGAACTCCAGCATGGCCTGTTTATAACTGATAACCGGATAAGGTGCCTGTGTAACCTGGAAGCCCTTCGGTGCGAATTTTTCAAAGGTGGCTGTCAGAACCTCCTCACCTACCCGGAATACATCCTCCTGAGTAGCAAAGCTCATCTCGAAATCAAGCTGGTAGAATTCTCCGGGAGAACGGTCTGCTCTTGCATCCTCATCGCGGAAGCAGGGTGCGATCTGGAAGTACTTATCAATTCCGGATACCATCAGGAGCTGCTTATACTGCTGGGGTGCCTGAGGCAGTGCATAGAACTTACCCTTGTAATGTCTTGACGGAACGATGTAGTCTCTTGCGCCTTCCGGAGAAGAAGCACACAGAATGGGGGTCTGCATTTCCATAAATCCCATCTCCGTCATCTTCTGGCGCAGGAATGCGATCACCTCGGAACGGAAGATCATGTTATCCAGAACCTTTCTGTTTCTCAAGTCAAGGTAACGGTATTTCAGACGTAAGTCCTCTCTGATCTCTTTGGAGGCTGCGATCTCAAACGGCAGCGGCTTGTAAACCTTACCAAGGATTTCGATAGAGTGTGCCTCCAGTTCAATCGTTCCTGTAGGGATCTTTGGATTGTAGGTTTCCTCATCTCTCTTCTCTACCTCTCCCGTGATCGTCACACAGTCTTCCTTACTGATTCCCTTCAGCAGGTCGGTATTCCTCATAACGATCTGCAGTACGCCGTACATGTCTCTTAAATCAATGAAGGACACACCACCATGGTCACGGATATTCTCTACCCAGCCGGCTACCTTCAGAACCTTACCGATATCATCTTCGGAAAGCCTGTCCAGTGTTCTTTCACGATACAGTGTTGATAATTCCATTTCTTTCTCCTCTTTCTTTTCTTTTTCATGACCCTGCTTAACAGGATAAGCACTTCACCGGGCTGCCTTTCTGCCATAAAATAAAAACACCCCGAATTGAAGTTCATCAATTCAGGACGAATCATGATCCGCGGTACCACCTGATTTACTGCATCTGCAGTCACTTAAACTGAATTACGGCCAGCTGCCGGCGTTCCTACTCTCCAACCCTTCTGAATACTTTCTGTGAGTTCCTGTAAAATATCATATCAGCCTTCTGGAAATCACCCTCAGCAAAACAGGTACGGCTTTCAGTCTGCAGCTCGGAAGTGTTATTCATATGAGCTCTGCTGCCGGGCTCCCACCTGTGCCGGCTCTCTGGAAGTGAATCCTCATACTACTTCTCTTCGTCATCGCTTTTCTTATTGTTTCCTTTTATGCTTCCTATATCATAAGGTAGAATAGCCATTTTGTCAATTTCTAATCCCCCGGAAAAATGCCACGAAAAATGCACTCTCAAAAACTGTTGACACAGCCACAGGAAACCGTTATGATATCATCATACAAAAGGGAGTAGCCGGCACTTCGGTGGATTTCCAGGCGTCATCACGGTTTGACAACCCGCCTGAAATTGAAATGGTAAGACTTTTATTACAGGGAACACTCTGTAATAAGGGTCTTTTTTTATACCCTGGTAACCCCTTAATATCACGATCAAGAGAAAGGATACTATTATGGATTTTCTGATTTCCGGCTTATTAGCCATCACCTGGAAGCAGCTTGTCATGTACCTGATCGGCCTGCTTCTGATTTATCTCGCCATCAAAAAAGAATATGAGCCATCTCTCCTGCTTCCCATGGGATTTGGTGCCATTCTGGTCAACCTTCCCTTCAGCAGCGCACTGAATCAGGTCGTCAGCGGTGTTGGTGAAACACAGGGCATTGTAGAATGGCTGTTCCACATCGGGATTGAAGCCTCGGAAGCACTGCCGATCCTTCTTTTTATCGGTATTGGTGCCATGATCGACTTTGGACCTCTTCTTTCAAAGCCAGCCCTGTTCCTGTATGGTGCTGCTGCCCAGTTCGGTATTTTTGCTGCACTGATCCTGGCTACGCTCCTTGGCTTTGACTTAAAGGATGCCGCCTCCATCTCTATTATCGGTGCTGCTGACGGTCCTACCTCCATACTGGTTTCGCAGATCCTGCACTCCAACTATATCGGTGCCATTGCTGTGGCTGCCTATTCCTATATGGCGTTGGTTCCTATCATCCAGCCCTTTGCCATCCGGCTTGTCACTACCAAAAAAGAACGGACCATGACCATGAACTATCAGGCCTCATCCGTTTCCAAAAGAGTGCGTATTGCGTTTCCTATCGTTGTTACGTTTATTGTCGGGCTCATCGCCCCGACCAGTGTTTCCCTTGTCGGCTTCCTCATGTTCGGCAATCTGATCCGGGAATGCGGCGTCCTTGGCACCATGTCCGAGACTGCACAGAATACCCTTGCCAATCTGATCACCCTGTTTCTTGGCATCACTATTTCCTTCAGTATGCAGGCGGAAAGCTTCGTCAGAACCGATACCCTGCTTATCATGGCGATCGGACTCTTTGCCTTTATTTTCGATACCATTGGCGGTGTCCTGTTTGCCAAATTCCTGAACCTGTTCCTGAAGGAAAAGATCAATCCCATGGTTGGTGCGGCTGGCATTTCTGCCTTTCCCATGTCCTCAAGAGTAGTACAGAAGCTGGCTCTTTCTGAGAATCCTCAGAATATCCTGATCATGCATGCTGCCGGTGCCAATGTTTCCGGTCAGATCGCATCTGCCATCGCAGGTGGTCTGATGATCACCCTGGTTTCTGCTTACCTGTAAGCATCATATATATTATAGAAGAAAAGGAGATTTATGATGACGGCAAATCTTATTATCGCACTGAAAATCGCAGGTCTTGGCCTGCTTGGCATCTTCGTTTCCATCCTTCTGATCATGGGCGTCACCGCACTTGTCGCAAGGATCCCGGAGAAAAAGAAAGAATAACCTCAGTTCTCGAAGGCTGCCCTGATACTGTCATAGTGAAGGAAGATCCCCTCCGCTGCAAGAGCCCTGATTTCATCTGGTGTTGCCAGCCTGAAACCAAGGGTCTCTTCCGGCTGGGGGGTCACATCTTCCTCTGTAAAGTCACCGGTAAAGCGGTACACATCCACAAAATAATTATCTCCCTTACCCGGGTTTTCCCTGTGGTAGGTAAACAGATACTCTCGGTCAAACTTTTCCATATCAAGTCCGGTTTCCTCCTGTACTTCTCTTTTCACTGCTTCCTCTGAGCTTTCTCCGGCCATTACACCACCACCGGATACCTCCCACCAGCCAGGCGCCCATGCCTTTGTCATGACTCTTCTTGTGATCAGGAATTTCCCGTCCCTTCTTCTGACAACACCAAGTACGGTCAGATGATATTCCCCATCCTGAAGGATCCAGTCATTCCGCTTCATAGTACGTCCTGTCAGCTTCTTATTGCTGTCATAAATATCCCAGAATTCTATTTTTTCACTCATAGCTTCTCTCCATCCTTATCCTGTACTCTATCCGATGATCTGCTTTTTTCCACTATTCTTTGCCTGATACAGCTTTTCATCCACTGCAGTAAACAGCTTATCAAGCGGCATCTCTTCCCGGTAGCTCTCCACACCACCGCTGAAGGTGATCTCCTGCTCCTTTGACTCCTGCCCGAAAGCCTTCAGTCTTTCCTGTATACGGCACAGACTTTCAAACGCTCCTGATACATCTCCATCTTCAAAAACGAGCAGAAATTCCTCTCCGCCAAACCGTGAAGCAATACCCTTTCCCTCGATCTCCTCCTGCATAAAGCCTGCCAGCTCAGTCAGCACCTGATCTCCATAGGCATGCCCATAGGTATCATTCAGATGCTTGAAGTCATCAATATCGATCAGAGATATCAGGAACTCCTTCTCTGTATGCCGGATCAGCTCTGTCAGATACCTGACCAGATATCTTCTGTTGTATAACCCCGTCAGTCCATCATGGTTGGCAGCCTGCTCCAGTTTTTTCCCCATTTCCAGGATGTCTGTTTTCTGTGATTCATATCTTCCGATCAGTGCTTTCAGTACGCAGAAAACACTGAAGGATGCTATCACAAGAGAACAGAGTATGGCAAGTGCCAGACTATCTGCACCTCTCGTCACAATACCGTACACCCTTTCCCTGCATACCAGAACCACAGTACTGTCTATCAGAAGTGTTGCAGCAAAATAAAACCATAGATGCCTTCTTGGCAGAAATACTGCCACTGCCACCATCGCCATCACAAAATAAGGAAGAATCGTACTTCCATATACATAATATAAAAAAGGAAATTCAAACCAGGAAATGATTAAAACGATTCCCGCTCCTGCAAGATCAGCCCTTCCACCGGTACAGCCGGTGATCCCAATCAGCACGATCGTCAGAAAGCAGAGACCACAGACAACAGACGGTCCGGTCATGCCATACAGAAAAATATTGCAGATAAAGCCACACAGATTGGCAATGCCTCCGGTAATCACCAGAGGCCTGAACATTTTTTCCCTTACGTCAACAAAAAAACTCTCTTCGAAGTATTCCATATCATTTGTCCCATAATAATCTTACACACAATTTCTTCTATTATGGCACACCCTTTTCAATATGACAATAATTCATTTATACATTTTATAATAAAATAACTGGATTTTATAAATTCTTTATGTTATTATTATGCATATTAATTGTAAAGTTTTTACAAAGGAGAAAATGAATGAAAGATCTCTTATGGAGCAAACCCATTCCCAAAACAATTGTGTTAGCTATCAGTCCTGTTCTGATTGGCCTTCTTGGAAATATCGTGGTCTCTTCTCCTACTATTCTGTGGATTGTCCTGACAGGTATTCTTTTTCTGCTTTACATATTATATCTTATTGGAAACGCAAATTATGAATCCAAGCAAAAACATCATGAAACATGGCACGATGCTATTACCAGTTTATGTCGTGAGGATTGTACACAGATCAGAACCTATGCAGATTCTATTCATCAGAAGGTGAACTCTAAAGTTGGTCACGCTGAGATAACCGACTGGGAAAAGGTGCAGTCCTATTGCAATTCTATCTGCAGGATAGTCTACAACTTCATTCAGGAAATTGCCCACTGTGGAAATCAGTTCTCTGTCAGTGTATTCTTCAAGAGATCCAACAATGGAATTCTTGAATATAATATGTTATCAAGAGTTTCCTATGACAGACACAATCCTGCTTCCTATAACACATTCCGTTCGGAAGAGGACGTAAAATTCTTTCATTTCAAAAAACTGTTTGACAAGTGTATCACCAGAGCCTCTATACTGCCTACTAAAGAAGCAATTCGAGCCGCCTTTACGGACTGCGATGGTGTTAATTACTCACAGTATATTGGCATTCCTGTTGCCTGCACCGGCAATAAAATGATAGCTATTTTACAGATTGTTTCCTATAATGATTCTATTATTGCCTCCAGTGAAAAAGAGATTCAGGAACTGGTCGACAATTATTTGTCTACCTATGCAAATCTGATTTTACTTGCTGATAAAACAGAAAATGCTATTCACTATTTATAACCCTCAGGAGATCATAATGGACTATATTTCTGAAATGAAAGCTCTGCATATTCGTTTTGATATTATTACTGAGCAGAAAGCTACCCAAATCATGCAAACAGAATACTCCTATTATCAACTGATGGAATATTCCCAACTTTTCGAGCAATATGAGAAAACCAGTCAGAAAGGTATGTTTATACATCTTGATTTTGCACAGCTTTATTTTTTGGCTGTCATTGATGATTCTGTCCGCCTGCTGATACTAAATCAGTTCCTTGATCTTGAAAGAATGCTCAAATTGTACCTTATTAATTTTTTCAATCAGGATCAGGCTCTGTCTTTGTGCCCTGTAAAGGAATACTATGAGCAGGATCAGGCATACATTATAAATGTATATACCGATTCCAGGAATGATACAGTTCATGCCAAATACCCTTATCTTTCCTTATCCGAGATGTCCATATCCCAGTTTTTGGATATCATTCAATTTGGAACTTTGGAACGTTTCTTCACTTTTTGTATGAATCACTATTTTTCATTTCCTGCTGAAGGAAAAAATACATTGAAGGAATGCCTGTTATCTGTAAGGCATCTCAGAAATGCTTCTGCTCACAATAATGCCATTCTTAGTAATTTGAAAAACAGAATTACAGATGATAATAACTACTATGCAGCCAGCGAAGTCAAAAACTTCTTGAAGTCATCCGGCATCAATCAGAAAACACTCTCAACCAATATGACAAGAACTGTAACCAGAGATTTCTGTAATTTCTTTTATCTATATAACACCTTTGCGACTCATCCCAGCATCAAATCTACCTGTGCGCGCTGGAGTGTGTTTTTCCAGAATGTTTATTTACAGTACGGTACCTATTTTTCAAAAAATGAGTTATTAATATCTGCTTTCACATTTATGCAGAAAGTGAATACAATATATTTAGATAGTATTTCTTGACATTTTATCATTTATATGATATTATATCAGAGTTGTGTGAGAGACGTAAGTTTCTATAAGCCGGTGCCTGCACCGGTTTTTATTTTTAATTCGCATATTTTTTCAGTGCCCTTGTGATATCACCACTTATGAGCACACTCAGCTTATCGATAATATCCCTCGGATCCTCCTTCATATCATTTTTGATCCAGTTCAGCATGATCCCTACAAATGCATATTTATAGAAGTCCGCAATAAATTTCTTTTCCTCTTCTCCTACGTTAAGTCCCTCAGCCCGCTCTTCCACCACACCGATCAGCAGTCCGTATGTCATATGATACAGATAATTTTCTACCTGCTCCCTGCTTACAGAGTGGTACACATTCATAATAAATGGCTTATTCTGTAATATCGCCTCAAAGATATTATAAAATCCCTGCTGCCAGGTATCATAGGTTTTATTCCCTTCCAGGGCTCTTTCAGCATCCTCCACGCAGGTCCACTCCACAAGGTCATAAATATCCTTAAAATGATAATAAAAGGTCATGCGGTTGATCCCACATTCCTCTGTGATATCATTGATCGTGATCTTATGAAGGGGCTTTTTCAGAAGCTGATCCTTTAGTGCTGCTGCCAGTGCCTTTTTGGTTACCTGTGACATTTCCTGCCTCCTGCATCTGTTTCTTTTTGTTGATATTCACTCTTGTCCGTACAAAATCCCGGTGCTACAATAATCGCTGGTGTACCGGGAGCTCCTGGTCGCCATACCAATCTATCATGAAGAAAAAAGGAGTTTAATCCCGTGAAGTACTTAAAACAGTTCGTTATTATCCTGCTGGTATCCTTCCTTGGTGAGATCCTGCATTATCTGATCCCGCTGCCGGTTCCTGCAAGCATTTATGGAATCCTACTGATGCTGCTCTGTCTGCATTTCAGGGTGTTCGCCGCAGAAGAAGTAAGAGAAACTGGCATCTTCCTGATCGAGATCATGCCTGTCATGTTCATTCCTGCTGCCGTTGGTCTGATGGAGTCCTGGTCAGTCATAAGACCGTCACTCCTTCCGTACATAATCGTGATCATCGTGTCTACCATTATTGTAATGGCGGTTTCCGGCCTTGTCACGCAAAAGATCATTAACAATTCTAAAAAAAGCATAAAGAAAGGAGATTCCAACTCATGAGTACATTCATTGAAACCTCCGTCTTTTTTGGTGTTGTGGTAAGCCTTCTTGCTTACGGCATTGGTATGCTTTTAAAGCAGCGCTTTCATCTCGGTGTTTTCAACCCTCTGCTGATCTCCATCGTGATCACTATTGGTGTACTGCTGCTGTGTCATATTGATTATAACACCTACAATGAAGGTGCCAAATATCTGAGCTACCTGCTGACACCGGCTACTGTTGCTCTGGCAATTCCCCTGTATGATCAGCTTGCTGTGCTGAAAAAGAACTGGAAGGCTATCTTGGCCGGTATTGCCTCCGGTGTACTTACAAGCCTTCTCTGTGTCCTTGCACTGGTTCTTCTCTTTGGGCTTTCCCATGAGGAATATGTAACCCTGCTTCCCAAGTCCATCACTACCGCCATCGGTATCGGCATATCAGAAGAGCTGGGCGGTTACGTTTCTATCACTGCCGCTGTCATCATCATCACCGGTGTCCTTGGTAATGTGATCGGAGAAACCATCTTAAAACTCTTCCGTATCACAGAACCCGTGGCAAAGGGTGTGGCACTTGGCAGCGCCTCTCACGCCATCGGAACAGCCAAGGCAATGGAGCTTGGCGAGGTAGAGGGTGCCATCAGCAGTCTTTCAATCGTAGTCTCCGGTATCATGACTGTGATCGGTGCCTCCCTGTTTGCAGGCATCATTTAAAGCACCGGATACTGTCCTGAAGCTGTTCCACTACTCCTGACATATCTTCAATGGAAGAAGAGATATCCTTCATTTCTTCTTCCATTCCGTGATTATTTTCCCAAACCACAGAAAGCATTCCGTTACTGTCATTTACGGTCTTTTCTATACTGTCATTTGCTGTATTGACATGCTGCAGGCTTTCCTGTATCCTGCCGATCTGCTCTTTTACATCTGACATCATTTCATCTACATGATCTGCCGCTTCATGATAATTTTTCCCTGTATCCTCCAGCGTATCATAATCAGCAAGCACCTTTGTATTGACAAAGTTAAGCAGCCTTGTCGCATTATCGGAAAGCTCCTGTACACTCTCTACTACCCTGTCGCTGATCTCCTTGATATGGTTTGCCGATTCTCTTGAACTGTCCGCCAGATTTCTGATCTCCTCTGCTACAACAGCAAATCCCTTTCCTGCCTCTCCTGCCCTTGCTGCCTCTATGGACGCATTCAGTGCCAGCAGATTTGTTGTACCGGCGATTCCAAGGATATCCCCTGTCAGCTTGGTTATCTTATGGATCTGCTGACTGCTTTCGATCGAGCTGTTCACCGCCGCATTGATCTCGGAAAGCATACTTGTGGCCTCCTTCTTGCTTGCCAGAGCCACCTCCTTCATTTCTCCTGCTTTTCCCTTAATACCAGCCGCATAGCTGCTGCCTTCTTCTGCAACCTGCTTCATTCCCTCCACAGTCTGTCCAAGAAGCAGCGTATCCTCCTTTACCTCCTGTACAGCTCCGGATACCTTTTCCATTCCTCCGGAAAGCCTTGTCAGATTCTGTGTCGTGTTCGCCGCACTTTCATTTACCTTTTCCACGCATGCGGAAATACCTGTCTGTGTCTCCTGCATCCTTCTGCATCCGTTTTGGAGTGCTTCGATAATTTCCTGCATCTGGGAAACCAGATCATTGATCGCCATGGAAAGTCTGCCGATTTCATCCCGTGACCTTACCCGGATCCGTCTGGTGATATCCCCTTCATTATTCCGGATCCCTTCCACCAGCTCATCTACCTGCTTTGTAGCGCCCTTTACAGGATTGATCACCCAGAGCTTGATCCCGATCATGATCAGCAGCATTGTCAGGGCAAGGATCAGTGACGCCACCGCAACAATTCCGGGTACACTTTCTGCCCTCTCTTCCATGCCCGCATGGGCAATATCCATCTGTGTCTCCGTGATCTCAAGCATTTCATCCATGCAGGCTTCTATACTCTCGTTAAACATCGGCAGATTGGAGGTAGCCGATACATATGCCTGCGTCTTGTTCGCTGCACTGGTTTCCAGCAGACTTTCTACTGTTCTCTTGTACTTCGCATACACATCGTACGCAGACTGGAACGCATCCCTTCTCTGGTCATTTTCAGAAAGACATTTTGAAAATGCATCCATCTGTGTATCCATCTGCTCCATTTCTGCCAGGATCTTTGTCTTCAGCTCCTCCATGGTCACATTATTGGTCGTCATGACATGCGTCAGTACCTGCCCGTTAATATAGGTAAATTCTCTGGAAAGCTCAGATATCTGCTCCTGCTCTGTCACCTGCTTTGTTACGATCTCATTGCTGACATTAGTTATTGACTGCAGCTTATTTACCAGGATAAAAATACAGCCAAAGGCTGCAGCTGCAAACAGAAGAATCAGCAGCATGATCTTCATTTCCAGTCCGATCCCCCGCTTTTTCCTCGTTTTTCGTATTTTCTTTTCCTTTTTTTCCCTTTTCCTCACAATTATTTCCTCCTGTAAATATGCGCAATATCGCTGCCGTATTCATATCCAAAAAGGGCCATAAAGTGCATATGCACCCGGCCCTCTTTGATTAGATATGCAGAAATTAATTTTTGGCAATTAATTTTCCACCACGTTTGGATACTACATCGAAGATAACTGCTGCCAGAAGTACAAGCCCCTTTACTACCTTCTGCATATTCTGGTCCACACCCATCAGAGACATACCAAGGTTGATCACACCCATCAGCACCGCACCAACAATAACACCGGGAACTGTTCCTGTTCCGCCATATGCAGAGGCACCGCCGATAAAGCAGGAGCCGATTGCATCCATTTCATAGTTCTGTCCATAAGTGGGCTGTGCGGATGTCATACGTGCGATTGTTACCATTCCGGCAAGAGCTGCTAAAAAGCCCATGTTCATATATGCCAGGAAATAAACCTTATTTGTATTGATACCAGAAAGCTTTGTCGCCTTCTCATTTCCTCCTACTGCATAGAAGTAACGTCCCACTGTTGTATTGGAGGTAATATAACCATACACCATGATAACGATCAGCACCCAGATCAGGACGCTCGGGATACCCTTATGCTGTGCCAGTCTGTAGGTAAAGGCGAGAATGACAGCTGTGATGATCACCATTTTCACGACAGCAGAAGTAAGACCCTCTACCTCATAGCCCTTCTTTACCTTATCCATTCTTCCCTTGATCTGGATAAAAATGTAGATCGCTGCTGCCAGAACACCGGCAAAGATACAGGTCATATTCAGGGAACCACTTCCGAAGAGATCCGGTATGTAGCAGTCAGCACCGCCGCCAAACAGATTTACAAAGGTTGTACAGTCCTTAATGGATACTGTCATACCATCCAGTACAACATTGCTTAGGCCACGGAAGGCAAGCATGCCGGCCAGTGTTACAATAAAGGGAGGGATCCTGACATAGGCGATCCAGAAGCCCTGGAATGCACCGATCAGTGTTCCTACAACAAACATGATCAGGATAGCCAGCCACATGTTCATCTTCATGTTTACCATCAGCATGGCACCGATCGCACCGACGAAGCAGACAACGGAACCAACAGAAAGATCAATGTTACCGCCTGTCAGGATACAGAGCAGCATACCGGTTGCCAGGATAAATACATAGGCATTCTGGGAGATCAGACTGCTGACATTCATAGGCAGCAGAATTGCTCCTCCTGTTCTCCAGGCAAAGAATGCTGTTACTATGATCAGTACGATTATCATTGTATATTTTTTAACAAAATCCACAGATTTTATTTTACTCATGCTGTTTGCTCCTTTCCTGCTGTGCCAAGAATATGAGACATGATCAGTTCCTGTGTTGCCTCACTTCCTGCCAGCTCTCCAACCATTTTCCCTTCATTCATAATATAGATCCTGTCGCACATGCCCAGAATCTCCGGAAGCTCTGAAGAAATCATAATGACGGATTTTCCTTCTGCCACCAGATGATTGATGATGCAATAGATCTCATATTTTGCACCAACGTCAATTCCTCTTGTCGGTTCATCCAGTATCAGAATATCAGGATCTGCAAACATCCATTTTGCAAGAAGTACTTTCTGCTGATTGCCACCACTCAGGTTTCCAACATTCTGTTCTACCGTCGGACATTTTGTTTTCAGTTTTTCTTTGTAGTCAACTGCCACATTATATTCTTTATCCTTATCGATCACAGTATGGCTGCTGACTGCATCCAGATTGGAAAGTGTGGTATTGATCTTGATCGGGTTGCTCAGGATCAGACCATTTCCCTTTCTGTCCTCCGTAACATAGGCAAGCTTGTTCCTGATCGCTTCCTGTACGTTGTTCAGATGGACTTCCTTTCCATTGATATATAATTCTCCGCTGATGTTATCTCCATAGCTCTTTCCAAACAGACTCATGGCAAGCTCTGTTCTTCCTGCGCCCATCAGTCCTGAGATTCCTACAACCTCTCCCCTTCTCACATTGAGGCTGACATCATCCACCACCTTCCGTTCTGAATACAGCGGATGATATACATTCCAGTGCTTTACCTCCATCCGGATATCACCAATATGTGACTCTCTCTTCGGGAAACGGTCGGAGATCTCACGTCCTACCATTCCCTTAATGATCCGTCCCTCTGAGATCTCATCCACCTTCTTATCCAGTGTTTCTATCGTAGAACCGTCCCGGATCACTGTGATCTTGTCAGCCACATAAGAAACCTCATTCAGCTTATGGGAAATGATGATGGATGTCATTCCCTGCTCCTTCAGCTGAAGCATCAGATCCAGAAGTGCTTTGGAATCTGTCTCATTTAAAGATGCAGTAGGCTCATCCAGGATCAGCAGCTTTGCATTCTTGGCCAGTGCCTTTGCGATTTCTACCAGCTGCTGCTTTCCTACTCCGATATCCTTGATCAATGTCTGCGGACCTTCATGGAGTCCTACCGTCTTAAGCAGTTCTGCCGCCCGTGCATTGGTCTCGTTCCAGTTAATTTTATATTTATGTCCCCGTTCATTTCCGAGGAACATATTTTCCCCAATTGTCATATAAGGAATCAGGGCCAGCTCCTGATGGATAATAACGATCCCCTTTTCCTCACTGTCCTTAATGGTATTGAATTTACAGACCTCACCATCGTAAATAATATCCCCTTCATAGGTTCCATAAGGGTATATTCCACTCAGTACATTCATAAGTGTGGATTTTCCAGCACCATTTTCTCCTACAAGTGCGTGGATTTCACCTTCCTCCACTTGCAGATTTACATTGTCAAGCGCCTTTACGCCAGGGAATGTCTTGGTAATATTTTTCATTTCCAGTAATATTTTTGCCAACTGTATCCCTCCCAAGTCTTACTGTTTCCGCATGATCTAATCAATTTATAAAATTATTTATAGAATTAAAATACCTTCTCCCGGGAATCTGCCTCCGGCAGCTCCCTTCATTTTCCGATATAAAACTGGCAGGCGGGCAAGAACCCACCTGCCATAATCATCCTGCCAATTATTTTACTGTAAATCAGCTTCTGTGTAGTATCCGGAATCAACAAGCAGCTCCTTGTAGTTGCTTGCATCTGCGAATACGGGCTCGCACAGGTAAGAAGGAATCACACCAGTACCGTTATCATAGGTCTCTGTATCGTTAACAGGTGCCTCTCCGCCCTTCATAACTGCATCTACCATTTCTACTACCTTGGATGCCAGTGTACGTGTATCCTTGAAGATAGACATAGACTGTTTGCCAGCGATCATATTCTTTACATTTGCGATATCACAGTCCTGACCGGTAATGATCGGCCACTCACCTGTGTAGTTTGCTTCCAGTGAGTTGGTAACACCAAGTGCTGTAGAGTCATTGGAGCAGAGAACTGCATCAAGCTTGGTTCCATCTGCATAGTTTGCAGAAATGATAGCATCCATTCTGGACTGTGCTGTTTCTGTTGACCAGTTTGCTGTTGCAACTGTTTCGAAATCTGTCTGACCGGACTTAACAACAAGCTTGCCTGCATCGATGTAGGGCTGAAGCACATCCATAGCACCACCGAAGAAGAATCTTGCATTGTTATCACCAGGATCACCTGTTACAAGCTCAATATTGAAGGGTCCGTCTGCATTGTCAAGATCAAGCTTTTCCTTAATGTATTCACCCTGCTTGGTTCCTACCATGTAGTTATCAAATGTAGCATAATATGTAACAGCATCAGAGTTCATGATCAGACGGTCATAAGCGATAACCGGAATATTCTTTTCCTTTGCCTGCTCAAGAACGGTTCCAAGGGAATCACCATCGATAGAAGCGATTACCAGAAGCTCACAGCCTGAGTTGATCATGTTCTCGATCTGAGATACCTGGGTCGGAATATCATTTGATGCATACTGGAGATCTACCTCATATCCGGCTTCCTTCAGCTGAGCTTCCATATTGGAGCCATCCTGATTCCATCTCTGAAGATCCTTGGTAGGCATTGCCACACCAACTTTTCCGCCGCCGGCTGCTGTGTCTGCTGCTGTGTCTGCTGCCGCATCAGTGGTCTCAGATGATGCATCCTCTGCCGGTGCTGCCTCCTGCGTATCTGTGCTTGTACTCGTACTTTCTGCTGCCCCCTGTGATGATCCGCATCCTACCAGCATGGAAGCTACCATTGCTGTGGTAAGAAGTACGCTCAGTAATTTTTTCTTCATAGAAATTTTACCTCCCTATTACTTTGTAGATTTTGTTTACAGTAGGATCATACCATAGAAGAAGCAGGACAAAATTATGACTTTCTGTATTTTTTTGATTCCCTCATGGTGTCAAAAAGGACTGTGCTAGCATTTTTTTGTGCTCGTCACAGTCCTTTTCCAAATTTAATCCTGTTCTGTTTTTATCGTCGCAGCATATCATCCCTCTTATTCCGGCATTTTCCCCGGTACATTTAAATAAACATCCTCCTTCAGATGAAAGCCGCTCCCTATGATCACCTCATTCATATTGTCCTCATTCACACTGATCGGCTCCAGTCCGATATAGGGGATCTCATAGGTTCCGTCATTCATTGACACGGTTCCCTCCAGTTCTTCTCCTTTTGCCAGCTTCACTGCACATTCTGCAGCCTTCTGGGCAAGCTTTTCTACCGGCTTGTATACTGTCATGACCTGGGTTCCCTCCACTATACGCTGACAGGCCTCCAGATCCGCATCCTGTCCTACCACAAGAATGTCTCCTGCCATCCGTTTTTCCTTAAGATTATGTACTACCTTGCTTGCCAGGTCATCATTACCGCACATAATGGCATCTGTTTCCGTCACAAGCCCCATATGATCATCCAGGTATGCTGATGCCAGCTCTGCCTTCCACCCTTCTGCGTGCATGGAGTCCAGAATCGTCACATTGTGTGCCCCCATGACCTTCCGGAAGCCATCTTCTACAAGGGGTACATTACTATCCGTTGCTGATCCGCCAAGCATCAGTACCTTGCCGCCATCGATTCCCTTTTCCACAAGAGCTTCTCCCATCATGTTACCGACCATTTCATTATCAAAGGAAATATACAGATCCACATCTGCATTCCGGATCAGTCTGTCATAGGCGATCACCTTGATGCCGGCATCCTTCGCCTTCTTTACGCAGTCGCTCTGCGTATTGGAATCAATACAGATAATCGCGATCACATCCATTCCCTTATCAATAAAGTAATCGATCTGTTTTCTCTGCTGTTCAATATCTCCATTGGCATTCTGGACATTTACCTCCGCTCCAAGCTCCTTGGCCATAGATACGAAAATATCCCTGTCTCTCTGCCATCTTTCAATCACGAAGGAATCAAAGCACAGTCCTATCTGGATCTTGTCCTCCTTATCCTTTTCTCCCTCCGTCATTTCCTTTTCCATACTGCCACAGCCTGCCATAGTGATCAACAGTATGAGCATCAAAAGAAAGCTGCCGATATGCTTTTTCATCCTACGGTATCCCCCTTATTTTCCTTATATTCTGTTGGCGTTACCCCTATATTTTTCTTAAAAGTCCTGCTGAAATAATTAGGATCAGCATAGCCCACCATAGAACAGATCTCCTTCATGGAGCTATCTGTCGTGAGTAAAAGCTCCTTAGCCTTATCCATCCTCAGATTAGTCAGATATTCAATAAAATTCTGCTCTGTACTGTCCTTAAAAAGCTTGCTGAAATAATAAGGACTGATATTTACCTCCCTTGATACCTCATCAAGGGAAATATCCCTGTTGTAGTTCTCCCTGATATAACGCATGGCCTCTTCGATCACACTTCCGGATTTCTCTGACCGTTTACTCTGGATATTTCTGCAGGCCTCTGCTATCTTATCCGTAAACCAGAGCCGCAGTCTCTCCGGATCCTCTATGCTCATGATTCTCGGCAGATAATCACTTCTGATATTCAGCTGATAGATCATACCTCCCTTTTCATAGGCAATGTGTTCTGACCACAATACAAATTCCAGTACCTTCAACCGGATATCCATAAGCCCTGACCCACTTTCCATCATCCAGTCAAAGAAGCTCTTGGCAGAAGCTGTGGCATTATTTATTTCACCATTCTCAATTTCTTCAAATAATCTCTTCTCCAGCTTAATAGGATAATCCCCAGCATACTCACAGCGTATGGGGAGATCATCCACATGGGCAACGCTCCCTGTTGATTCCACCAGCACCCGTAATGCCTGCGTATAGGAATCTGCCATATCCCGCATTTCACCTACACTTCCAAACCCGATCCTGAAGCTGATATCTGTCCGTTTTCTCAGATACCGCACTGCTTCCCTTGCCTTTTCGATCAGCTCGATACGCTCATTATAATCCATGGTTTCCTTTTCATAGGGCACCAGGACTGCCAGCTTATTGGCCATTACCGATCCTACATAGCAGTTAAAGTATTCCTTCAGGATCGTGCGTACCTCCTGATAATGATTCTGCATCCTGACACTGCTTCCTACCGCATTGGTCATATGATTCCCCTGCTGCTCATCCCCGCATACAACTGCCACCATGTAGGCATATCCGCTGTCTATCCCAAGCAGCGTCTTATAATTCTCTATATCCTCTTCAAAATGCTCCTGCAGAAGGATATTGGATATCAGCCCGCTCTCAATAATAGGAACTACCGTTTCCAGCTTTTCCTTGACCAGCAGCTCCCTTTTCCGCTTTTCCTTTTCCCTGTCAATGATCTCCATAGCTTTTTTCAGGACAGCCAGGATCCGCTTTCTCTCCATGGGCTTCGTAATATATTCAAGAACCCCAAGTGAAATGGCCTCCTGTGCATAGTCGAACTTATCGTAGGCCGACATCACGATAAACACTGTACTGCTGTTTGACTTCTTGATTTCCTTTATTGCGTCAATTCCATTGATACCAGGCATCTGGATATCCATGACCGCAATATCCGGCCGGAAGCTTTCCGCCAGCTCAATTACACTTCTTCCTGTTTTGGCATACTGGATCTCACAGAGATCCCCAAATTCTTTTTCAATGATAAATTTCAGTGAATCGATCACAATCCCTTCATCATCAGCCAGCATGATCCTGTACATGATAAGGCTCCCCCTCTTCCTTTTTCTTCAGGTATATAACAAACTCCGTTCCCTGATTTTCTCCGTCACTGTATATACTCATCACATCATCCATTTCTGAATATAGCTTAAGTCTTGCGATAACGTTATCCATACCGATCCCATTGGAACCTCCCACATGTTTTTCCTCCCGGTAAGTACCATTCAGAATCTTCTCTATCTTTTCCGGACTGATCCCCTTTCCATTATCCCGCACACTAATACAGACAACATCCTCTTCCTGATAAACCTTCAGCCAGATCTTCCCTTTGCCTTCCATCTCCCGTATTCCATGGTTGACGCAGTTTTCTACGACAGGCTGCAGGATCATTCCCGGCATCTGTATGGAAAGCAGGCTTTCCTCTATCTTCTTTTCATAATGGATCTCTCCCGAAAATCTAACGTTCAATATATAAATATAGTTGTCTACAAGTTCAATTTCCTCTCTTACAGTAACCGTTTCATTTCCCTTTTTTACATTATATCTGAAAAACTCTGCTACATTCTGGACATAATCGTAGGTGCGGTCTGCTCCTTCCATCATGGCAAGCTGGGCACCCGCATTCAGGGTATTGAACAGAAAATGCGGATTGATCTGTGCCTGCAGATATTTCAGCTGCGCATCCTTCAGATGTGCTTCCATCATCAGCTCCTTTTCCTTCAGTGACTGCTGGATCTCCATACTCTGCCTCAGTCTCTCAATATACTGTCTGATGCTGACCACCATCTGGTTAAAGGCCTTGGTCACGATACCGATCTCGTCTTCAGCCGCAACCGGTATCAGTTCCACGTCAAAATTTCCCCTGGCAACCTCGTCGGCCGATGTTGCCAAGCCTTTGAGCGGCCTGATCATGCCACCGGTAAACCGGATGATCAATACCACATTTCCCACGATCACAACAGTCAGCACCAGGATGCTGATCGTTTCAAAACGTCTGAACGCGTCAGACAGCCTGCTGTAATTCTCTGAGTTATTCCGAAACCGCTCATTGTTCAGACTGTTGATATAGGTATCAATATAGCCATACATCTGCGTGGCATTCTCATAACGCACCCTGTACTTCTCCACATTCCGTCCACGTTTAGCCTCGATCGTCTGCCCTACCACATCCAGATATTCCTGGGACATATACCGGATACTCCGTTCCATCCTCAGAAAAGCAGTACCAGCGATCTCATCATTCAGCTCTTCCACCATTTCAGTATAGGTCTGTTCATTCCGGTAAAACTCCTCCAGGGAATCACTGGTCTTGGCATTCAGATAATCGGTCATACTATCCTGCACTGACGTCAGTGCATCCGACAGCTCGTTCAGGTGCATATTGTCTTCATAAACCATATCTATTTCCCGGGACATACTGTTGATTCCAGTAAATAAAAGCAGGGTAACCAAAAATACCAGCATATTGGCCAGAATAAAAACACAGCTCATCTTCTCCTGAAGTGACAGCTTTTTCGGATTAATTTTCATCTTCATCACCGCCCTCCAGATACTGTTCCACATTACTTTTATCGATCAAAGTGACATCTGCCGTAAAATACTGACTGGTGTTTCCCAGCAAATAATATTCAGTCAGTGCATCTACACAAAATCCACCCATCTGCTCCGTATCTATGGAAATCGTTGCATTGACGACATTCCTGTCAATGGCATTGATAATAGTATCCGAATCATAATACCCCAAAATGGAAATCTGTCCAACCCGATTATAATCAACCACCGCCTGATAAACACAGGTAGTATTCAGCTCATTCAGACAGATGATGATATCCGGCAGCCTCTCTTCCATAAAAATATCCCGGATAGACTCCTCTACAGAAAAGGTATTGGTATCATCTACTGTGATATAGGAAACTGAGAACTTTGTTTCTCCCGTCTTTTCCTGTTCTATGGCATCCTGGATGCCGGAATAGATAATATTTTGTCCGGAATTCATCGTATAGGCATTCGTAAGGACAGCTACCTGTATTTCTCCCTTTTCTTCGGATTTCTCCTTCTTCTGTTCCTCTGCAATCTTCAGCACCTGTCTGCCATATTCCCTGCCAAGATTATAGCTTCCTACACCAACAAAGCTGCACCGTTTACTGTGGGTATTGTCACCATACAGCGTTACAACAGGAATATCCCTGTCTACAGCTTCATCGATCAGCTCTGTCAGCTCCCCACTTTCATCCGATTCCACAAAAATACCATCCACGCCTGAAGAAATCGCGATCCGCATCAGATCCTCTCTGGAATAATCCTCTGACAGATTTTCTCCAAGAAGATCTACATAGGCATTTTCTTCCAGTCCCCTCTGATAAGCACCCTGATAAACAGACTGCCAGAAAGAGGATTTCCTGTCCTTGGTGATCATCACGTAATACTTATCATAGCTGTCTGCATCTGCCACCTCACGAAAACCCCTGATATATGATAAAAACAAAAACATACATATACAAACTGCTATCACACATAAAAAAACCAGGATCCCACTGATCCAGACAGTCCGTTTTACATTTTTCTCCTTCATTCCCCGTTCCTCATTTATCTTCTATTCCCTGTAAATATATTCTCATATTGGCATTTTAACTTCATTGTTCCAGCAGCACAATCAGTTCGTTTTTATAATTATAACAGATTATCTGGTTTTCTGTTAGTTCTTCTTCAGGGGATTGCTATGCCATCGGAAGTAATAATTCACAAAAATATTCCATCACTTTCCAGTCTAAAGACCAGTCACCTGTAACCATAGTAAATAAAGCAGGAATTTATTGCCGGGCTGATCCTCTCCCCTAATTTTTGATTTGTCTCCCCTCATGGTTCATATGATACTGATCCCGGTAGATCAGTTCTGACAGCGGCACAAAGGTATACCCCTTTTCCTGCAGCGTCGTGATCAGAGTATCCAGTGCATCCACTGTATACTTTGCTCCATTATGGCAGAGAATAATTGATCCATTCCCCAGATGCTTATGCTCTGTTACCGTCTTCAGGATCGAATCCACGCCATAATCCTTCCAGTCAAGGGAATCCACATCCCATTGTATCGTATAATATCCACATTCCTTAGCCGTTTTCACCACGGCATTATCATAGTCCCCGTAGGGTGGCCGGAACAGGAACATTTCATAACCGGTCAGTGTCCGTACCTTCTCATGGACTGTCATCAGCTCCTGTTTCTTTTCCTCATCAGAAAGCTGGCTCATATTCTTATGATTTTCACTGTGGTTTCCAAGATCATGCCCGTCAGCCAGAATCGCCTTTACATCATCCGGATAGCTTTCCACCCATCCCCCTGTCATGAAAAACGTCACGTGTACCTGATGCTTTTTCAAGATTTCCAGTATTCTGGCTGTATCCTCATTTCCCCAGGCAGCGTCAAAGGTCAGGGCAATCTCAGGCTCCTTCGTTTCCACACAGTAAATGGGAAGCTCCCTCCCGTCCACCGTACTGCTTGTGAAAAAGCTCTGTCTGGCATTTATCACAATTCCCCGGATTGTGGCAAGCACTGTCAGTACAAGAACCCCATACTTTGCCATCCGGATCAGCTTCTGCTTTTTCTCCTCCAGTTTTTTCTGATAATCCGTCATACCAAATCCCCATTATCCCTGCTACTCCTGTTATTCCAGTGTATGTCAGCATGGCTTTGTCCTATCACTTTACTTTACCGTAAAGCTTCTGTTAAGGAACGCCCCATTTTCTTGTAACCGCTGTCCTGACCTGTTATGGTAAGACCATGAGCAGGAGGTTTTATTATGAATATTGATGCATATTCCATTATTGCAATTATCATTATGGCTGTTGGTATGATCTGGGCCTTTTATGAAGAAAATATCCGGAAATAAGGGTTCGTTTGTCTATCTCTTTCTCAAAAATCTTCCGTGGCAGCGGAAGATTTTTTTGTTTCTTTTATCTATTTGTCATATACTGTAAGTAGACCATTTTAATCAGCAGATGCCTGCCCGCCTTTTTTGGGTGCTGTGCAGGGAAAGGATGATTTTATGAATATTTCCGATGCAATCCGCAGTATCATTAAGCCTCACACCGATGATGTTCTTGCGCCGCTTTCCACAGTATTTTCTGAAACCATGGACAGAGAAAAGCCTTGGCAGGAATATCCCCGTCCCCAGCTTGTCCGTGATTCCTATTTCAGCCTGAACGGTCTCTGGGACTATGCTATTACCGGTGACAGGATGCTGCCCACCTCCTTTGACGGGCAGATCCTTGTTCCCTTTTCCCCGGAATGCTCCCTCTCCGGAGTCAGACGGAATCTGCAGCCCGGTGAATATCTCTACTATCACAGGCTTCTCCCGGAGGACTTCTGCCACCTTCCTTCCGGATACAGGCTTCTCCTCCATTTTGGTGCTGTTGACTACGAAGCTGATATTGTGCTGAACCATAAGCAGGTACTCCATCATACCGGCGGATATCTCCCCTTTACCGCAGATATCACAGACTTTCTGCTTGATGGGGAAAATCATCTGTCCATCCGTGTACGGGACGATACGAACAGAACACAGCAGTCCCGCGGAAAACAGAGTCTTGAAAGGGGCGGCATCTTCTACACAGCCCAGAGCGGTATCTGGCAGAGCGTGTGGCTTGAGCAGGTTCCGGGCAGCTATATTAAAGAGCTGTACTTCCTGCCCTCCTATGACAATAAGACCGTTACTGTAACTGCTGTGATTGCCGGTTCTGCTCCCTTGCAGGCGCCATTTATCAGGGTCACTGCCGGTAACAGGGAGCTGCTGTCCAAAGAATTATCCAGACAGAAGGCTGCCCTGTCCACATATACTGCCGTCTTCTCCATTTCTGAGGAAGACTTTCATCCCTGGACACCAGAGGATCCCTTCCTCTATGATGCCAGGCTTTCCTGCGGCAGGGATCAGGTTTCCAGCTATTTCGCCATGCGTCTTTATTCCATTGAATCAAAAGCGCCCGGAGATATCCCTGTTTTCTGCCTGAATCATACACCCTGCTTCCTGATGGGCGCTCTGGATCAGGGCTACTGGCCGGAGAGTCTGTATACAGCTCCCTCCGATGAAGCACTGATCTATGATATCAAGGTAATGAAGTCTCTGGGATATAACATGCTGCGTAAGCATATCAAGGTAGAAATGGCACGCTGGTATTATCACTGTGACCGTCTTGGCATGATCGTCTGTCAGGACATGGTTAATGGGGGCGGCTCTTATTCCATGCCCCTTGTAAGCTACCTTCCTACCGTTTCCCAGACTCTATGCAATCAGATCCGTGATCACAATTATTCTCTGTTTTCCCGGAAGGATGAGACACACAGGAACCGCTTTGAGCAGGAATGCAGGGACACTGTCACTTACCTGAAATTTTTCCCTTCCATTGCTATTTACTGCCCTTTTAACGAAGGCTGGGGACAATTTGATGCCATCCGCATCACAGACATGATAAGGCAGCTGGATCCCACGAGGCTGATCGACTCCGCCAGTGGCTGGTTTGATCAGGGATGTGGGGATTTTGTCAGTGTCCATAATTATTTCCGCAAGCTGTCAATCCCGGCAGAGCACTTTTCCGGAAAGCACCTCAAAGCCTGCGCCTGCCCGGCCGGAAGAGCCAGATTCCTGTCTGAATATGGTGGTCTTGCCTGTCAGATCAAAGGGCACACCAGTGTTGACCGGATCTTTGGCTATAAACACTATGACACTCTGCCACAATTTCAGGAGGCTTACAGCAGGCTCATACAGGATTCTCTCCTTCCCCTGAAGAAAAAAGGACTTTCCGGCGCAGTATATACACAGGTATCGGACGTGGAAGAAGAGGTCAACGGTCTTATGACCTATGACAGAAAGGTGATCAAGTTTCCCGTTCCTGCAGCTTCTGAACAGGAATTATGATACCGGCATAATGGGCATCCGCATACATTTTGGCATTTTTCCTGACATTTTGGCACTTTTCCTGATTTTCTCCGGCATACTCTGTATAATATTTTCAGACAATGTAATAGGATTTTCACATCCGGAATGGAGAAGCTATGGGAATTGGAGAAATACTGGGGGTCAGGACGATCAAGATCAGCACCTCGTCCCCTTACTCACTGGAAGAATTTTTTGAAAAAATCAAGGATACACCCTTTGATGCCGGCAAGCCTGCTCTTGTCAAGGATGGTCTGACCTATGTGATCGCATTTCCTCAGATTGACAGGAATAATCAGGTGCAGATTATTGGAAATAAAGGCCTCTTTTACGTTCAGAGAAGTGTCCAGCCAGCCGGCATTGATAAGATGGTCGCCAATATGGCTCTTGAAAAGCTGACAGATGGTCTGACCGGTCTTTCCGGTGCTTTTGGCAGTGCCAAGAAGAAGTGCATGGAGCTTGCTCAGAATACTGCCGATATCATTCTTGCCATGAATTTGTAAAAACATATATAATTATTCATATTTTTCTATGCTATAATAACAGGGTTAACTATTTAAGTCACCCTGTTATTATCTTATTAATTACTTACAAGGATAACTATATGATTATTTACCTTTGCGATGATTCCCAGGCTGATCTGATGCGGCTTTCCCATTATCTGTCCAGGGCAATCTCCCACCTCAGCACAGAAGTAACCATCCAGTCTTTTACTTCCGGCAGGGATCTTCTTACAGCCTTTGCAGCTGCCGTAGAAAAGCCTGTCCTGCTCTTTCTGGATATTTATATGCCAGACAGTGATGGCATGCAGACTGCCGTCACGCTCCGTGAAAATGGTTTTACCGGCGGCATTATTTTTACCACCAGCTCCACCAGCCACGCCATGGACAGCTATAACGTAGACGCCCTGTATTATCTGCAAAAGCCCTATGACAGCACAGACTTTCTGAATGCCATAAAGCGCTGCTCCAGTATTCTGAAGGATGCTTCCAAAACCTATACCTTCCTGTCCAAGGGCAGTAAAGTGCAGATTCCCCTGAAGGATATTCTTTTTTTGAAACAGGCAGACATGTGACCCTTCTGCATACTCCCTCCGAGGTGCTTTCGTTCACCAGAGTACTTTCGGAGGTCTGTACGGATTTTGCAGATAATCCTGACTTTATCAGAGTCGGTCACAGCTATCTGGTCAACCGGCTTTATATTTCATCCTTTACAGAATCTGAGATCACCATGACCGATTCCACGGTGATCCTGATCCCGTCAAGGCTGCGCAAGGCAATCTGCCAAAATCTCCGGGAGCCCCTGGGCTGACCTGCGGATTGCTTATATTTTTTCAAAAAAGGAGAGAGCCACCTCACGGGCAGTTCTCTCCTTTTCTGATATAGATCATTCTGATATAGATCACTTTGCTTTCACCGAAAGCAGACAGCTTCCTGATTTTTACATAGCATCTACAACGGCATCCAGTACATCAAGTAATGTAAGCATGGTGTCGTTTAATGTCTCAGCATCCAGCTCTGTAATCGCATCCTGGGAAATCTCTCCCATCTCATTCATTATGTCTGCAGTCTGAGCAAGTGCATTCTCGATCTCGTCATTCTGCTCGATCTCATCGGACATATAAGCATCATAAACCGTATTGTAAACATCGGTCAGTGTTGCATAGTTGTCCTGAAGCGCTGCAAAGGTTTCATCAGAGCATGCCTCATCAGCTGTGCTCTCTCCATCTCCGTTTACTTCCATGGCATCAACGATACCTGAAAGTCCATCAAGGATGTCCATCATTGCACCATTTAAGGTTTCAGCATCTGCCTCTGTAATAGTATCCTGGGAAATCTCTCACATTTCATTGATCACATCTGCAGCCTGGTTCATCAGATCTTCGATCTCAGCATCACCAGCGATCTCATCGCTTTCATACAGATCCTTCACCTGATTGTAAGCATCAACCATGACAGCATAATTATCCTGAAGTGTTGCAAAGGTTTCATCAGAGCATGCCTCATCGGATGCTGCGTCCTCTGTTGTTTCTACGTCTGCGGTTTCTGTGGTTTCTGCGGTTTCTGCAGAGCCTCCACATGCTGTAAGCATGGACATTGCCATTACACCTGCTAATACTACTGCTAAAATTTTCTTTTTCATTTTTTTCTCCTTTACATATGTTTATCTTTCACACAGATGAGATTATATGAAATTCCAGGCAATTTTACAATCCCTGACTGCCAATTTGTAGCGCAAACTGCCAAATTGTAAATAATCGGTTTTCTTTTTACGTAAATTCGTTTTATATCCTGTGGTCACGTATCTTCCATATCATCCGGATAGAACCATATATTCCCTTCCTCATCTATTTCCTGCGTGATATAAGGTGTATAGTACACATTTCCATAAATATCATGAAGCTCAAAGCTGTAAAAATAATACCCTGCCGGCAGATAATCATACGTCAGCTCTACCTCCCCGTCTACTGTACAGGCATCTCCAAGATACCACTCTTCTGTATCATCATCCAGAGACGTCCAGTAATAAACCGGCTCGAACACATCGCCATCCTCCAGTTCGTAAACCTCACGTGAGGCTGCCCCGGTTTCCGGATCGATACCGTCCCATATCCCGATCACCGACCACTCTCCATACTCCCAGTCATATTCTATCCTGAGTGCTGTGTCGTATTCCCCGTTCAGCATGATCTCACAGGCATAAATGCTGCAGGTATCCGTACTCTCTGCCAGCTCAAGCGGCAGCATAACTCCATCTGCTGTCAGCCAGAGTCCATCAAAATCATCCCTGATCAGATTGTTTTCGTAATCATAATAAATCTCTTCTGTAGACCCCACATAAAAGATCCCATCCTCTCCATCATTCACAAAAACACTGCAGCAGGCATAGGCCAGCTCATCCATATCCTCAAATTCCACAACATAATTTCCATTGCAGTCAAAATAGATATCTGCGATCCCCAGTTCACTTTCGTCCACAGAAGCAAATTCCCCTATATTTGTCGTAGGATTGGAAATACCGGCTGCCGAAATTCCAAACAGCTCTGCCAGATCTGCAATATCCTGCAAAAGGGAGCTGTTGTCATAATCCTGTGCACTTCCCGTTCCGGCACCGTAAGCCACCTTATCCACCAGTGCATAATAATAATTGCACGGACACAGCTGCGCAAATGTCTGCAGCTCCTCCGATCCCTGGACAGAGATCGGATAATAAACAGAAAGTCCTCCGGCCTGCTTATGCAGCCGCCCGTTCACATTATAGACCACACACTCTTCCAGCTTTTCCCTTGCTCTTTCTATTTCCTCTCCATAATCAGACAAATTATCCAGCATCATACCAAGATCAACCATATTGGTATAACCCTCTGCCCTCGTATTTCCTCCAAAATTATCTGCCCCAAGGATCTTTCTTGCCGCATCTCCCAGGTCATCCTGTTCATATACCACCTGAAAAGCCTGATTACATGCCTGCACCAGATCATCGATCCCAGACAGCTCCGTTACAGAAAAGGTTGCCATTTGCTGTGCATCTGCCTCCCGGCAGTGGACATAATAATCCTCACAGATCTGCTTTCCCAGTGCCTTTCCGTCCGCAGCCGGATTTTCAGCCAGATAATCCAGCATTCCTGTATAGTCCCATCCCGTTCCCGGCTCATACTCTTCAGACGCATAGAGATAACGTGCATATGGCACCAGCTGATTAGCCACTTCTAATGTGCTCATCAGGCAGGCATCAAAGCCGATAAATTCAAACCGGTCTGTCATACTGTCATAGACCCGGTCAAAGGCAGCCGCCATTTCAGCAACGCTCAGACTATCATATTCATACTGTTCATCAAAGCACACACCATTAATGCTGCCGCTTCCATGATCCCACAGAATCACTCCCATCCTTTCAGCCGGGTAATGCTGTACACCCCATATCAGAAACTCTGACAGTGTCCCTGCATCTCCCATATTGGCATTCGGTCTTTCATCTACCTTTTGCAGCTCTCCGTTTTCCAACACAAACCGTTCCAGCCTATCATCCGAAATATCCTGATACCAGTAACTGGAGCCTCCCATCTGATAAACTACCCGGATCTGCTGTGACGGATATGCAGCCAGTGCTTCCTCAATATCATCACTGGCTGCTCCTCCGTCAGACTCAAGATCACTTCCGCAAAGATACACAAAGATCGTCCGGCCATCCTCTCCCATCGGAATTTCCTGCTCTCTTGATCTTCTGTCGATCACAAGCTTCCCGTTTTCCTGGGATATGACAGTTCCCCTCTCTGACAGACTGACAGTGCTCCCGCTATCTTCTGTTCCATCTTCTCCTTCTGTTTCCTGTTCTTCCTCATAGAAGTCTTCCTCATCCTCCAGAAGCCACTCAATAAAACCACAGCCACTGAGCATTCCTGTCAAAAGGCACAGCAATGCCAAAAGCCCCGGAATACTTATTCTTCTTTTCCAAACTCCTTTGTTTACCTTCATCCCTTTTCTGTAATCCCCTTCTTTTCCTGTCATTCTGCAAAGTTCAGTATAACTCCATATTACAGACTATACATGACATACGCTGTATGATACAAGAAAAAATGCCAGATTGTATCTGAAACTGCCAGATTGCCTGCTATGACGCAAAAAGACCTGACAGCTTTCACCATCAGGTCTTCTCTCTGTTCTTTATAAAATTCCGTTTCCGGCACTCCCGGAAATCTATTTGGCAGCCTTGTCATCCTCTGCTGCTTCCTCAGCTTCTGTCTCAGGTACTACATTGTGTACTGCTGTTACAGTAACAACTGGTGTGTCTGGATCTGTCATCAGAACGATATCTTTATCTTTGGCAATATCCAGATCTCTTACCTTAACGGTATCACCGATCTTCAGGGTGCTTAAGTCAACCTTAACGCTGTCTACCAGTGCAGAAGGCAGTGCCTTGTAGGAAACCTCCTTCAGAAGCTCCTGTGCAACACCAGCTGCCAGCTTATCATGGTTCACCAGAATAACCTCTGCAACAGAATGTACCTTCTCGCCCTGTACCAGTGCCTGAAAGTCGATCTCATCTACTCTTCTCGCCAGTGCATTGTAATCGATCTCTTTGATCAGTACATCATATGCCTTGCCATCTACCTCCAGCATGATCTGGCTGCCCTTATGATCTGTAGTAAGAATACGGTTTACTTCCTGCGCGTTCATCTTAACGGGAATAGATCCTTCGATCTCACGTCCGAAAACGTTGCCTGTTACATAGCCTTCTCTTCTCAGTCTCTTTGCTTTGATCTCCATGCTTCTTTTTTCAGCTTTTAAAGTATTCATTTGTCTTTTCCTCCAAAAATCTGAATTGCTTAGCATTCCTCGTGTTAAGTATTCTTTTTCCTTGTTACAGATGTATTATAACACGCATATTCAAAACAGATTAACCAAAAATTTTTATTTTTTGGGTTAATAATTGTATAATTTTTCCGTTTTTATCTGTCTTTGCTTCTCTTTTTTGCTATAAATACTATCACTGCACCGCCAGCTATTCCGGCGCCAAGGACGGTCAGTAAGATGATCCAGAGGATCCGGCCACCACTGCTGTCAGCAGTTTTCCCTGTTTCCGTAGTGCCGGCGGTAGTTTCCGTAGTGCCGGTGGTATCAGGAGTGCTCTCCGGCTCTCCAGAGCTGACCGTACTGTCTGCTCCGGGAACCGTTTCTGTCCCGCCAATATTTCCTGTGTCAGTCATATCCCGGTCATTCTTTGCCTCTTCGATATCAAGGAAGCTTCCCGTTGTCACAGCCTGGTCTTTCAAGCCTCCCTGCCAGATTCTGGCAATGCTTTGCTCTGCATCGCCGGTACCTTCCTTCCACTTTCTGAAAGCATCGGATCCCAAACGCTCTCCTGCTCCTGGATTTTGATCATGGCTGCCGTTCTCAGTAGCAGTATCCTTTACCGTCTGCCGCGCTATCAGCACGAGCTGTGGTGCAGATTCATTTCCTGCGCTGTCCTTTGCCGTCAGATACAGGGAATCACTGTTTTCACTGTCATCCAATACACCGGTGACAGTGAAGCTGCCATCGGCTGCGGCACGGGTGCTCTCACTGCCATCTTTGCCGTAAAGGATCTCACTTCCCGCATCCGCCATTCCTGTGATCTGATATTTTCCCGTAGTCCTGTCGGCGTAGAACATCGGATCGGAAAGTGTAAGCATGGGCGCTGTATCGTCCCTGCTTACCAGCAGGAATTTACTGGTCACATCCTCAGCTGAACTGCCTAATATCCCGGTAATCCCATCGATCCTGAGCATCAGACTGCCTTCAAAACGGGGGATCGTATATTGGCCGTTCCCATCAGGTGTAATCACGTTTCCTGTATCCTTGTCCATTCTCGTTACCCTAAAGTATGCGCCCTGCACATTGCTGCTCACAGACAGCGTATTTGAAGCACCGCCAATATAAGCGTGGAACACACCGTTTTCATCTGGTATGCAATCTGTTCCATTGACTTTGAGCGTAAAATCAAGCGGCTGATATTCCGGCAGATATTTATCAGTAGAAAATGTCTCCTCACTGTAATACTTTCCCTTTTCAACAGTTCTGTATGCTCTCACACCGACTTTATATGTTTCATTTGCAGACAGGTTTTTGGATTCCCCTGTTTCTTCTCCACCCACGGTCAGCGCCATATTGATGGAGGTTGTTTCCTTATCAAGGTCATAACCAAATCCGGTATCGATCCAGTCGTTTCCCTTCTGCTGATAAATCCGCACAGCATAACCATCAGCATCTGTTACGGCTTCCCAGCCGGCGCTCATAACCTCATTTCCGGCAAGCTCCAGTGTCACATTATGAGGAGTGCCTGGCTGATTGCTGTTTCTATAAGAAATCTGCTCATCAAACTGCTGATTGTCAATGGCCGCCAGGGCAGTTTCATCCACACCATCCCCATCAAGATCAGCCGTTTTTTCCATCATCAGGAAGGAGGTCACATAGTAGCTGCCCGTTGGCGCCAGGGCACCATCCGTTGGGATACTGACTAAAATATTATCTGGATCATCAATCTGCCGTTCGTCAATCAGGTAATCTGCACCACCCTCAGTATTGGCAAAATATGTACGCAGCACATAGGTCGTATTTTCTGCTGGATGCTTCACCTGCCCGGAAAGCTCCTTATTGCTGCTGTCCAGCTTCAGCTTAAGCTCCTCGAACGGTTCCACATCAATTCCCTTCTCATCCGTAAAGCTCAACCCGTTTTCTGCACTGACAGAATAAGTGCCGCCGTTTTTCAGCCTCATAAGAGCCAGATGATATACCTTGCCATCATCCTCCGATTTCTTCATATTGGCAATAATCGTCGCATTGATCTCTGCATCAGGATCAGTGGGATCTTTCCCCTCTTCTATCCAGTTGATATCGATTTCACTACTATCCTTCTGAATCTTCAGGTTGTTCTTGATCTCTTCCTCCGTGACAGTACCGTCAAAGGCCAGCAGGATATACGGCGTTTTTCCTTCGCCTCCATCCACCGTGATTTCTGCCTGGGTTTTACCGCCATTTCTCGGTGCGGGAGCCTTTTTGACAGGACGCTTGCTTACATCCTCTACATCCTCTACATCTTCCTCAGACACCAGTGCTTCCTCTGTCTCTGTACCGGCTGTATTTTCGCTCACTGTGGTTTCTTCCTTGCTCTCCTGCGTCTCTTCCTGTGCTTCTGTCTTTGTTTCACCGGTGTTTTCCTGCACGGCTTCTTTCTGCACCTCTGTCCCGCCGATGACTTCCTGTGCGGCTGCTTCCTGCACTTCTATCCCGCCGATGGCTTCCTGTGCGGCTGCTTCCTGCACTTCTATCCCACCGATGGCTTCCTGTGCGGCTGCTTCCTGTGCGGCAGCTTCCTGCCCTGTGCTTTCCACGGCAGGTGTACCAGAAGCGGTCTCGACAGATGCTTCGGAAGGGGTTTCAACAGGTGCAGCGGAAGGGGTCTCGACAGGCGCTCCGGAAGGGGTCTCAACAGGTGCAGCGGAAGGGGTTTCGACAGGCGCTCCGGAAGGGGTCTCTGTGGCAGTCTCCCCATTTCCTTCCGTCGTGGATTCCGGCACGGCAGTTTTCTGCTCTATTGCTTCCTGCGTGGCAGCTGAGGGCTCCGCGGCTTCTTCAGTATATATATCCAGTACATCCTCTCCGCAGTCCTCTAACAGCATTCCCTGTACGATCGGTGTCACGCCTTTGTCCTCCCAGTTCCACTCGGGCAGATAGCCGAACACCTTGACCTCAATATCCCAGCCGCCGCCCTTTCTGAAGTCGGTTTCTACAATCTGCGGCACAAGTACCCACACCCTGGCATTGGCGAGCCAGCATCCGACATAGGCCATCGCACCGATGTAAACATCGACATTTTCAAAGGCCTGCTTCATGCCTTCCTCAACACTGACGTTCCTGATCGGAAAGGTCGTCTGACCGCCCACGATGAGATTGATGTTTGCAACGTTAACACCAAGACCGCCAATGGCGCGTATATTCTCCGGGATCTGTACTCTCCCTCCTACTGTACCGTTCGCCCCGATACCGAGATAAACCTGGTCATTACTGTTATTCACACCGCCAAAGGCTCCAAGCCTGATCGCACTGTCCAGCTTGATGACATTGATCTCTGTGCTGGGCAAAGCCACCTCAAGCTCCTTCGAGCCAACAAAATACACACCCTTGTAGCTGACATTTTTGTAACTGCGCTCCTGCCCCTCAAGCTTAAGGGAGTAGCCAAAGCTCTCCACGATCGATGCATTCGTTCCTACAAGTCCGACATCGGTCGCCTTAAGAGAGATTTCACTTGGACCAAGGACCACATTGCCGGTTCCTTCGATCAGATGCATATAGGTACCCGTCAGGGCACCGCGCAGCTTGATCGGCGGGATAGCGAAGTAGTCACCGTTCACCGTGCTTGCCAGATTTTTAAAGCCTGCGCCTCCTCCATTGAGCTGTCCGACAGGAATCGGAGGGATCAAAACGATACCAGGGCTCGCCTTGACATAAAACCACAGGTTATCCGGAAGCAGGGATCCGTCCTTTTTGCTGCGCACCAGTGCAAGCTCCGCTTCTGTTTCAAAAAGATCCATGGCATTCAGCTTCAGGCTGAAGGCATAAAGCTCCCTGCCCTTGAAGGTATTGACCTCGCCTTCTACCTCCGCAAGCTCCAGCCCTATCAGGTTGGCAGTATTGAATTTGCCCGTAGCATGGATACCGTTGACCTTAAACTCATGCTTCTCATTTAAACCATATCCCAGCTCTGTAAGGGAAAACTCCTCACCGTCAAAAATAGTCTGAAAACCGATTTTCCCGTTAAAGACAAGATTTCCTGCTATATCGGTATCCGCCTGCTCCAGCTTCACCGAAGCATAGGGAATGTCCACGAATACGATAGCATCGTTTTTATCAGGCTTGATCCCGAACTGGAATCCCTCCTTTGCAAGCGTAATCTTAAGCTCGCTCTCTCCGCCGCTTTTAGGCTGATAGAACTTGAAGGTCGGTGCGTTGAGGCTCACGCCCTTCTGTTCCACACTGCCATCCCTATGGATGACTAGGCTTCCCTTTTTAGTATCCCATGTCGCTGCGACAGATGGGGAAAGCATGGCGGCACCGCCAGTGAAGGTAAAGGCTTCACCGTTTTTGCTCTCATAGTCTCCGTTAATAAGTGCAATGGGACTGGCACCGTACTGCTTTTTCAGTGCCTCCAGTGCAGCTCCATCTGCCACAGGCTCCACTCTCACACCGCCCTTTGAATCAGCAAAGGCAGCAAGCTGCTTCGCATAGATGGAAGAATCAACCTTGTCCGGTTCAGAAGGCACCGTTGCGGCTGCTGACTTCAGCTCACGGAATCCCCAAAGGAAGTGAGCCGATCCTTCTGAAATATACTCCCGGCTATAATCGTGTCCAACAGTGCTTCCGAACTCCACACGGGTATTTATAGGCTTATCACCCGGCTCTACACTGACAGACGTTGGAAGCGCCACACGGATTGGCTTGTCCTTGCCGGAAGAGGACTGAATCTCCTTTTCATAGTAATCCGACAGCCCTGCAAAGGGATTTGCCCAGGGATATGCATCCACATAGGCCTCCGTAATGTAAACACCGTCTACATCTCCCCACTCGGAATACCCCTTGGGAACAGTCTTTGTATTCAGATTTTCCACCGGAGCGGTGAATACCGAGTTTTCCGTAGTGATCTTCAGCGGTTTCCCATCCTTTTCCTGCGGTACTGTCGTACGGCTCATTTTAATGGCCGGACCGCCTGGCTTTTCCAGGACAGAGCTATGACCCATGCCGGTAAAACCGTTGATCGAATACCCACAGGTAATATTATAATCTACATCCTCTGGCATGCTGTCCTCATCAATGAGAACATCGCTGACCGAAGACAGTACTCCCCAGGTGCCCTTTTTGGATGACCCGCTCTCCTTAAGCTGCACAAGCTCATAATAGACCGTCATCGTTGCAGTGATGTGGTTCATTGCTGTCAGCAGGGAATATTCTGCCTTGATCGCCGATGTAGACCCGTTCGGTGTCTTTTTTGTAAATTCTGCCTTTTTCAGCTCCACCACCGCAGGATCGGCAACCTCTTTACCACTCCCGTTCTCATACATGATGAAATTGCACCACATAATCTGGCTGTTACAGAAGATATTGTCCTCACCATCAGGCTTCGCGGTCGGGACTGTCGTAAGGTATGGTGTGGAGCCGAAAAATCTGCGCAGCGCCACACGGATATAACCGTTCTGCAGGACAAGCGCCCCATCCTCCAGTGTGATCTGTTCCACGGTTGCAGGGTTTGTCGGCCAGATATCTCCTGCAAATGCCAGCGTCTCTAATGGCAGGGCGCTAAATAGCAGGATCAGTGTCAATAAAAAGGATATCGCCTTCTTCATAGTATATAATTTCTCCTCCTCTCCGGATCGTTCAGGTGAATCGTTCGGAACGTACGATAAAAAACATCTTATTTATATAGGTACATGAAATCCGAAAAACTCTCACCTCAGAATCAAATTTTTTTTAAATGTTTTTCCTCCCCTTTACAAAGGAAAAGAGGGTTCCTTTGAACCCTCTTCACATTTCTGCAATATAAAACGTCAGCAGTTAATCTTCGTCTTTTTCCGGAAGCAGCATCGGCAGAAGAATCAGACATTCTCTGCCGATACATCAGAGGAAACCACGTTTCTTCCATTATGCTTGCTCTGATACATAAGGCTGTCTGCTCTTTTTATGATGTCATCAGGTGTGTCCTGATGTCTTGATATAGTAACTCCTACGCTGATAGTGACTTTCAGCTCCTGACCATCTGAATTTGTAACAACAGTATTTTCTACCAGATGCCTCAATTGCTCAGCAATAACAGACGCTTCATAATTCCTGTTAATGGAAAAGATACCTACAAATTCTTCGCCACCCCATCTGCCGAACATATCTTCCTTCCTAATTGTATGCATGATACTCTTCGCAATATCAGTCAGGACCAGATCACCAACATCATGTCCATAGGTATTGTTAAACACTCTGAAATGATCGATATCCGCAAAGAGCAATGCAAATCTTTTACCGAAACGCTGATATTCAGACAATTTATACTGCAGAAAATTCTCCAGATAAGCTCTGTTAGGCAGTCTGGTCAGAGAATCATGCATCGCCTTCTCAGACAGATTTTCAATTAAATTATCATCGTATACTTTTGGAGAATTCCGGGTAAACACTTCAACAGATCCTACAATCACTCCATTCTCCCTGATCGGATATACAGTTGTCAGGAGAGGAATCCGGAATCCATTTTTATGTCTCACAAACACTTTTTCTGTGCGGACAACACCATCAATATTTGTTGCAAATAACGGACAGCCTGTGACGCACAGATGATTGCCAAATTCATCAATATGATTCAGCCCGGACTCCGGGCAGTGAAGACCTACCATTTCATCTGCCCGGTAACCGGTTATCTGTTCTGCGCCCTTATTCCAGAATTTAATCTTTCGATGTATATCCACATAATATACACCATCCTGGATATTATTGAGTATGCTTAAATATAATTCTTCATTTGTCACTTTTTCCACCTTTTATTTACTCTATTACATAAGTATCTTTTCCATTTTTCTTCGCCTGATAAAGCAGACCATCTGCTATTATGATGCATTCAGCTAATTGTCTCCCTGCTCCCTTCACCTGATAAAGTCCAATGCTGCAATGCACATCCTGTCCCTTTTCTTCTGCTTTATCGTGGATCTTTTTTCTGAAGCCTTCAATGCGGGCAGTTAATTCATCCCGGTCTTTGATATTCTGCAGGAAAAGAATGTACTCATCACCGCCATATCTGCATGCAATGTCTGACGGACCGCACATTTCCTGAAGTGCCGAGGCTACTTCACGAATCCAGAAATCGCCGGTTTCATGTCCATATGTGTCATTGACAGACTTGAAATTATCGATATCCATAAATCCCAATACCGCCATATCACCTTCTGACATATTTTCTAAACAGTTTCTAATCTGATCCACTCCACTGGTTTTATTCCATAACCCCGTCATAATATCGTGGCTCGCTCTGTATTCGGAAATCAATAATTCTTTTTTTGCATTCAGCCACTGATCCGAAACTTGTATCATATGATCTACAGAAATAATCATGGATGAAAAGAAAATCGCCAGATCCTGCAGATACCAGGTGTCAATAACATAATCAAAGAACAAAATAGCTGTCAGAAGACAAACATATCCCAGATACAGGAGAAATGTTTTTTTGCTATATCGCTTTCTCTCCAACAGCAGGGCAGCTAATGATACCAAAATATTTAATGTAAGCAGAAGCCTGATTATGCCATAAAGTCTACCATAATAAAAATAATTATCACTGCTGAAATAGTAAAACTCTTCTCTGACATCCGGCAGTGAGATGCAGACCATGCCAATGATTCCACACAGAATGGAAACCGCCAATAAAGCCTTCTTTATTTTTACAAATCTGCCGCTTTCTTTCATTATAAATAATGTAAAAACCGTCAGATACAGATACTTTAATAAATACATGGAATAATTTACAATTTCTAAATTCAAGTACACCCATTTCGCATTCATACCTGCAAACATATAAGTGTCCAGGTCACCCAGCACCAATGCTGCTGTGATAAAATAGATAATCTTTTCCATCACTTTTTTGTCTCTCTGTTCGAGAGCTTTCACATTGCTGGCTGAAAAAACAATATAGGTATTCATTATAAGACACCATAATGCAACAAAGCATATATACTGATTCATAATGATTTGCATATATTTAATTTCCTCTTACGTAGTTAGTTATAAAATCACGATCTATCTTAATATAATCCGGGTTCATGTCACTGATGCAGTGAAGATTTGAGTACCCTGTCCCAAAATCATCTATTACAAAGTGTATCCTGTTGCTTTCTAATTTATGGCGGAATCTGATAAACGGTATTGTCATATCTATAAATCCGCTTTCTGTCATCTCTATACAGATACTAGCAGGATCTAAGGCATATTTTTGCTGCCTCTTTCAGTATAAATCTGCCTGCCGGAATAATCAATCCGGTTTCTTCCAGCAGTGGAATGAATTCCATCGGTGAAATCACTTCCATTCCCTCTTCTGTATTCATCGTAAATCTCATGAGTGCCTCTGCACCGACCATAGTTTCCGATACACATTCCATAATGGGCTGATAGTATACATCAAAGCCCTCATACCGCTCTGCTATTGAACGACGGAGAGCAGCGATTATTTTTTCCTTTCGCAGGAAGACATTATAATCCTCCTGCTGAAAGGAATAAAAACTGTTTTTCCCCATCTTCTTTGCACATTTTAAGGAAAATTCGAACTTTTTCCTGCATTCCTCATAGCCTTCCAGCGCAAATCGTGCATCTATGGCTCCGACAGAAACCGTAAAGATTGATTTGTATTGCTCTGATACGATAAACTCATTTATTTTTCTGCAGATTTTTTTTCTAAGCGCTGCAGCATCTTCCATGTTATGATCCTGTAAATCTGCAATGAGATATTGATCTTCCACAAGATGATACAGACGTTGTCTGTCCGAAATGCATTCCTTCATACAGTCTGCCACGTTTTTAAGTATATAATCACCATAATCTGATCCACAGGAACTATTGATCCTCCAAAAATCGTCAATACCTATGTGCATCAGAAAACCTGCTGAGATAGTATCCTTTTGTGAACGCAGATATTCGTAGAATTCGCTTCCACTCAAAAGTCCGGTGACATTATCTGCTCTCCGTTGATTTCCTGTCTCATTCATGCATCCGATCAGATAAGCCGGATTTCCTTTGTCATCATCAACTACCCCCCCGGCAGTTGATCCAGACAGGTCTGCCCTCTTTGTCAAGCCATCTGTAATGAAGATTATGAAATTATTCTGTATGTCAAACACATAAAGAAAGTCATCCATGCTCTCTGAAATAATTTCCATCAGATTTTCTGTTGTCATTCCTCCAAATAACGTAAATATATCCTGGCTCATAGCTATAACCATCCCTATTCTCTTTATTGGACTGCAACTTTTTTAGTCGTATCAAATTATTTTTTCTTCGTCAATATGTTCTTGACATCTTCTTTTTTTTCGTTATTTTGTACAAAAAACAGCCTTACCCCCCCCCGGATTTTTCTGCATTTTTATAGTACCTGAAAATATATCCTCGGGTTGATAATAAAGACATAACGATATATAATTTTTGTATAGTCTACTTGTACATAAGTAAATATGAATAAATGCAAAGGATAATTCAGTATGAAAAAACTTAATGAAATGCGAATTGAAAAGCGGCTCACAACAGGTTTCCGTATCACGACCATTATCACCAGCATAGCTGCAATTGCAGCAGTTATTGTATTACTCATAATTTCAAGTAGATATACATATGCATTGCGGTATTATGGTTTTCCACAGGGTGACATTGGACGGGCGATGATCCTGTTCACAGATTCCCGGAGTGACACAAGAGCTATTGTCGGTTATGACAACCAGGATGAAATCAGTGATCTGATCAGTCAATACAACGATGATAAGGAAGAATTTATTTCCCTGTGGGAAGCAGTGGAAGATACACTGGTCACTGATGCAACCAGAAATACATACCAGACCATCAATGACAAGCTGACGACGTACTGGAAGCTCAATGAAGAGATCATTGAATCAGGTAAGAATGTGAACGATGAAAGCTCTCGTCAGCAGGCGCAGTATAAGGCAATGAATGAGCTTGCTCCTGCTTATGAAGAATTAGATAACCTGATGTATGATATTCTGAATACGAAGACAAACAGTGGTAATTCCTTAGACACCAATCTGAATATCGCAACTTATATACTGATTGCTGTTGCTATACTTATTCTAATCGTTTCATTCATTATATCTACCAGATTTGGAAGATTCATAGCAAAGGGAATCGCAGAACCTGTCACTGCACTGGAGCAGCGTCTTGTTACCTTTGAAAAGGGTGATCTGTCTACGGAGTTCCCGAAGGTAGATTCTGAGGATGAGGTCAGTGAAATGGCAAAAATGGCAGCTAATATGTCACATAGCCTGAAGCTGATCATTGAAGATATCGACTACTGTCTGACAGAAATGGCAAGCGGCAATTATGCAGTTACTTCAAAATATCCGGATAAATATGTCGGTGAATATGCAAGTATTATCGCAGCGCTCAGACAGATGAATCATCAGATGAATGATACTCTCAGGCAGATCAATGACGCTTCCGACCAGGTATCAGCAGGCTCCAACAACCTCGCACAGGCTGCCCAGTCATTGGCAGAGGGTGCTACTGACCAGTCTGCATCTGTACAGGAATTACAGGCAACTATTGCGAGTATTGCAGAAGGTGTTACCAAGACTTCACAAAATACCGAAGCTTCTTATCAGCAGGCAAGTAAATATGCAGATGAAGCCGATCACAGCCGCAGTGAAATGGAATCCATGATGAATGCAATGGACAGGATTAATGAAGCCTCACAGAATATCGGTAATATTATTTCAGAGATTGAAGACATCGCAAGCCAGACGAATCTTTTATCATTAAATGCTTCTATTGAAGCTGCAAGAGCAGGAGAGGCCGGCAAGGGATTTGCAGTTGTAGCAGACCAGATCCGTAAGCTGGCAGAACAAAGCACGCAGTCAGCTGTAGATACCCGCCAGCTGATCGAAGGCTCTCTTGCAGAAGTAGAGGCGGGTAACAGAGCGGCACAACGTGCATCCAGATCAATTGAATCAATTATCAGTGGTATTAAAGCAATCGCCCAGTCATCTCAGGAATTGAGTGAAATATCCAAAGAGCAGTCATCGGCGATGCTGCAGGTAGAGCAGGGAATTAATCAGATATCTGAAGTTGTACAATCCAATTCTGCAACAGCAGAGGAAACATCCGCCACAAGTCAGGAATTGTCGGCACAGGCTACAACGATGAACGATCTGGTATCACAATTCAAGCTGAAATAAACATATAGGATACAGCGGACTGATAAGCATTGCTGAACTATATAAGCTACTGCTTATCAGTCTTTTTTGTTTTTACCTCTCTGATCACATACTGGTTCCGTCCCTTTTCCTTCGCTTCATACAGCGCCTCATCTGCTATCCGGATCAGTTCCTCCACATCCGCCTGTCTGCCTCCAGCAAGGAAGGCACAGCCAACGCTTGCCGTCACCAGACTTCCCTCTTCACTCTTAAGGTGCATATCTTCTATCAGAAGCTGAAGCCTCCTGACAAGATTCTGATAAGTGATCCCACGCAGCAGGACATAGAATTCGTCTCCGCCAAATCTGCCAAGCAGATCCTCCTGCCGGAAGGTACTCTTCATCCTGTCTGCTGCCTTTTTCAGCAGTTCATCTCCTGCCACATGCCCATATGTGTCATTCACCTGCTTGAAATTATCCATATCAAAGAAAACAAGCGCCATATTGACATCCTCTGAGCTGGACAGCACATTTTCGGCAGCCCTCTTAAATGCCTCTTTATTCAGCAGACCTGTCAGTCCATCCGTCTGTGACTGCTTCTCCAGTGTTGTCCGCAGGCGCTGTCCCTCCTGCATATGCTCCTTATATTCCTGTGTCTGGTAATACATATAATAAAAGATCGTAGAAAGCACGATCACAGCCCGTCCCGTGAAACGCACCTTGATCACTGCCTCAAGCACCATACTTATAATGATCAGCGTCACCGTTGATATAATAATGGCAGACTCCATCACAGGATTTTCCTTTGCATTACGGATGGCGAAAACTATCACCAGAAGCAGATAAAAAACCGTAATAATCTGGGAAGAATAACCTAAAGGTCCCCGGATGAATCTGTTATCGGGTGAATAGGAATAAGCAATATCTGTAAAAAATGCAGAAAAAGCGATCAGTGCATTAAGACAGAGAGGGATCAGCAGCAGGATCCCTCTTTTTCTGCTGATTTCTCTCTGCATGGTGCACCACAATATCATGAAGGCAAGCACCGGCCTTATCGTATATCCCAGTGCTGACAGCAGGATCCTGTGCATTGTCGGATAGGGAAGCCCTGCTGTTACAAGCTCACAATTATAGAAAATAAGCTCCAGCAGCTCCAGACCCATGATCCAGTAAAAATTATACTTCAGCTTTTTTTCCATAGAGGTATTCGTATGTAAAAAGACAAACAAATAAATTAATCCGATCACCGATGCCGTATTGATCATGATCCACAACTGCAAATCCATAAGCTTCTCCTTTCTGGTACTTCAGTACTAGTTCCGATTTCATGATAAGCTTATCCTATTTCCTTCGGAATTGCAATAAAAATGCAATAAAAAAAGCCCTCACGGACTTTTTTATAACTGGTTCACGATATTTTCCGGTCTTCTGCCCTCTGTCATGTCCTGTACTGCCTGCCAGAGTATTCTGTGGGACCGCTTCATGGAGCTTGCTGTGGCTCCGCCGACATGCGGTGAAAACAGGATCCTGTTTTCAAATCCCTCCGGCAGATGCAGCAGCGGATTTTTTATTGTTGTCGGTTCCGGGAACACCGTATCCAGTGCGGCTCCGGCTATCCTTTCTTCCACGATCGCCTGCACCAGTGCTTCATTATCAACCAGATCCCCCCTGGCTGTATTCACAAGAAACGCCTCTCTCTTCATCCTGGTGAGGAACTCTGCATTTACCATATTCCTTGTATCATCAGTTACTGCGCAGTGAAGACTGACCACATCACAGACAGAAAGCAGCTCCTCCTGCGTCAGATACGTCACATGAAATGCCTTTTCCGTTTCAGGATCCTTTCTGTGAAGAGAGGAATAATACAGCTCACAGCCAAAGCCACGGAGTCTCTCTGCTGTTGCTTTGGCGATATCCCCAAAGCCGATCAGACCTATCTTACAGTCAGATACCTCCTTCAGCCCTTTTACCATCATGGCTTCCTTCATCTGCATCTGTTCCCCGATTCGTTCTCTCCGGTCTCCCTCTGTTACCTGCCGCAGGAAGCCCAGGATCAGCAGAATTGTCTGTTCCGCAACTGCCCCGGCATTGGCGCCCTTGCAGTTGCACACATATATCCCGGCCTCTCTGGCTGCTTCCACGTCAAAGCCGTTAAATCCGACTCCTTCTGAATGGATCATTTTTAAATGTGGCAGTCCCTCTATGGCAGCTCTGCTGACCTTTGTCATAGGGTCTGCTGCAAGAAACTCACAATCTCTTCCGGCAGCAATGATCTCCTCATCAGAAGCTCCTCTTGGCAGGAATATCTTTTCTATCGTCCTGGTGACAGGGATATCCTCCGGCATATGTCTTGCATACCGATCCTCTGCACCAATAATCAGTATCTTCATTTTCTTTCTTGTCCTCCCGATATCAGGTCGTATTCATTACAGACCATAGGCCTTTGCCAGCTTTTTAAATGCCTCCACTGACCTTTCTGCTTTCTCTGTCTGCACACAATAGGATATCCGGAAATATCCCGGACATCCGAAGCTGTCACCGGGAACCAGTACCAGATTGTATTCCAGTGCCTTCTGGCAGAATGCCATTGCATCCTCCTCAAGTGATTTGTAATAGGCACTTCGGTAAGCATCCATCCTGGCGATCTCATCGACTGCCTCTTTTCTTGTGCAGCTCTGGAAATCCATTATTTCTACTCCTTCTACTTATTTATAAGTAGTTAATTTTTGTTTTCTGCTTCAAAATGAGTACGCAGCCTTTTTCCGGTCTCCGTAACAGCAAGACCTCCTTCTCCTGTTTCCTTTAAATCCATCGGCATTTCATTACCGATCCTGCGCATGGTATCGATCACCTCATCAGCCGGGATCGCACTCCGTACTCCTGCCAGTGCCATCTGTGCTGCACTTACAGCATTCACAGCCCCTGCCGCATTTCTTTTTATACACGGAACCTCTACCAGTCCGCATACCGGATCACAGGCAAGACCAAGCATATTTTTGAGTGCCAGGGCTGTGGCATGTATCATTGCCTCATGACTGCCACCCTGCAGATAAACAATTGCCGCTGCCGCCATGGCACTGGCAGACCCTATCTCTGCCTGACAGCCTCCGGCTGCACCGGCAATGCTTGCATTCTCCGCGATCACTTCCCCAATGCCGGCGCTCAGGAAAAGCGCTTCCACCATTTTCTCTTCTTTTTCCCCAAACACCTCCTCATAGGCAAGCAGGACTGCCGGTATGACACCACAGGAGCCCGCTGTAGGCGCCGCAACGATCCTTTTCATACAGGCATTGGACTCTCCCATCTTTACCGCCTTCTCCATAACAAGGGAGGGATAAGCCCCCATCAGGCTGTTCCCTGTCTGGTTGTATGCATGAAGCCTTTCCCCGTCTCCTCCGGCAAGACCGCTCGGAGAAGAAAGAGCTCCGTTGTAGGACTGGTCAGCCTGCTTCATGGCAAGGTACATGGCTCTCATGGCCTCAAAGGTTTCCCCCTCCGTAACCTGTCTCTCCTCCATGTCCTTTTCCATGATGATACGCCACATGGGCACCTGCTTTTCCTCTGCCAGATTTTTAATATCTTCTATGGAATGATAGATCATCTGCTCTTTCCCTCTCTTTCACAGCCTCCGTTAAAGAAGGCTCAGATACGTCACCTTCTGGATTCCCTCAAGATGTGTCAGGAAACGGATCCCGTCCTCCGGAACCTCCTGATCACACTCAATGACCATAACCGCATCACCGCCCCGGCTTCTCCTGTAGAGCTGCATGGTCGCAATATTCACAGACTTATGTCCCAGCATGGACGTAACCTCTGTGACGTGTCCGGGCTGATCCAGGTTATGTACGATCAGCGTAGGATAATCTCCTGAAAAATTGGTTGCGATCCCATCGATCCTCGCAATATTGATCCTGCCCCCGCCAAGAGACTCACCGACAATTTCCAGCGTTTTACCCGTTTCTCCGGTAAGCAGCAGCTCAGCAGAATTAGGATGCCCCTCCTTCAGCTCCGCTTCCCCAAAGGAAAACCGGATCCCTCTTTGCTCTGCCAGTGCAAAGCTTTCCGGTATCCTGGTATCATCCGGCTTCATTCCAAGAAGTCCTGCTATGATCGCTTTTCTTGTTCCATGTCCGATACCGGTTGCCAGAAAGGAGCCATACAGCAGGATCCTTGCCTCCCTTACCGGCTCGCCAAGAAGCTTTCCTGATACATAGCCTATCTTGGCAGCACCTGCTGTATGGGAGCTGGAGGGACCGACCATAACCGGTCCTATAATATCGTATATGTTCATACCATTCACCCCCTTGCCAGGTTCAGAAGGATCCTTACAACTGCCTCCATGGATTCTATGCAGATATACTCAAATCTGCCATGGAAATTATGGCCCCCTGTACAGAGGTTCGGGCAGGACAGCCCCATGTAGGAAAGTCTGGCACCATCCGTACCGCCCCGGATGGGAACCACAACCGGCTCTACCCCGGCTTCCCTCATCGCCTCCATGGCATGGTCGATCAGCTCCATATGATCCTCTATGATCTCCTTCATGTTGTAATAAGAATCCTTAAGCTCTATTTCCACTGTGCCTTCCCCATACTTCTCATTCAGGAATGCACCGGCCTTCTCAAACAATGCCTTTTTCTGTTCAAATTTTTCTCTGGAATGATCCCTGATGATATAATCTGCCACTGCCCTTTCAATATCTCCATTCAGTGCATCCAGATGGTAGAAGCCCTCATATTTTTCCGTATACATCGGGTTTTCAGATACAGGCAGCATTCCCTGGAATTCCATGGCAGTCAGCAATGCATTCTTCATTTTGTTCTTGGCATCTCCCGGATGCACACTTCTCCCATGGAAGGTTACCCTGGCGCCTGCCGCATTGAAATTCTCATATTCCAGCTCCCCGAGCTTACCGCCGTCCACCGTATAGGCACAGTCTGCTGAAAACAGCTCTACATCAAAGTGATCTGCTCCCGCTCCCACCTCTTCATCCGGGGTAAAGCCGATCCGGAGCTTTCCATGGGGAACATCCCTGTGGGAAAGCAGGTACTCCGCCATGGTCATGATCTCAGCAACACCTGCCTTGTCATCTGCGCCAAGCAGCGTAGTTCCGTCTGTCACGATCAGGCTCTTTCCCTGATATTCCTTAAGCTCCGGGAAATCCGCTGTTTTCATGACAATGCCAAGCCCGCTGTTCAGGACAATATCCTCTCCGTCATAAGCAGTAATGATCCGCGGCCTTACATTCGCCCCGCTTACTGCCGGAGAGGTATCCATATGGGAAATGAAGCCCATGACCGGCTTTTTCTCCATCCCTTCTGTGGCAGGAATGGAAGCATATACATAGCAGTGCTCCTTATCATAGGTGATCTCCTCTGCCCCCATTTTTGTAAGCTCTTCCACGAGGAGCCTGGCAAGCTCATGCTGCTTTTCCGTAGTCGGCGTACCTGTTCCCTCTTCATCTGACTGGGTATCTATCTGTACATAACGCAAAAACCTGTCCGTAACCTTTTCCATCTTAAACCTTCCTTTCCCTGCTTCTATTTTTCTCTTTTATTTTGTGTTTTCTTTTATTTTCATATCCGCAAAGTCCTAAAACAGGAGCAGCGATACCACAGGCATGGTAATGACTGACAAAAGCGTCGTCAGTGTCACACCTCTTGATGCTGTCTCATAATCTCCGTCATACTCCTGTGCCAGCATGGCAGTCATGCTTCCTACCGGCGTTGCCAGCATGATCATAAATACACCGCAGATCACCTCATTTGTCACTACCTGCCGGATCAGAAGCATACCAAGAACCGGTATCAGAAGCAGCTTGATCAGTGAAAAGAGTAACAGCCTCACATCCGTAAACAGCTCCCTCAGACTGATGCTTGTCATGGAAGCGCCAATGACCATCATACTTAAAGGTGCAGTCAGATTTCCAAGATAATTCAGCGTATCTGTGAGAAATCCCGGTACCCGGATCTGCCAGAGATACAGGATCAGTGAAATAATACTGGTGATCACCCCGATATTCAGGACTTCCTTCAGCGAAAGCTTTTTCTTTTCCGCACCATTCTCCTTTTTCCGCAGTGCAGAGACACCAAAGGTATAGATCAATATATTAAAAGGGATGCTGTACAGTGCTCCATAAAGAACGGCGCTGCTTCCATACAGGGCTGCGATTATGGGATACCCCATAAAGCCTATATTTGAAAATACCGTCATGGCCTGATAAACACCCCTGCTCTTTGGATCTACACGCAGCAATGCCGGCAGCAGATAAGCCAGCAGCAAAAGTACCGCATAGATCGCAAGGATTACTACTGTCAGTGAAAGCAGCTCCCTGCCTTCCATTCTTTCGTCACTGATCCCACTGACAAGGATCATCGCCGGATTGGCGATATTCACAACGATCGCCGACAGCCTTTTGGAGGTTTCCTCTGTGATCATTCCGATCTTACTTCCCACAAAGCCGACACTCATAAGCAGAAACATGATAATCATTTGTTGTAAAAGCAGCATAGGTTTTCTGTCCTTTCTTATCCGCCGTAAATCTGTATCAATGCATTCAGCTTCCCCTTTTTGCTTAATCCCCGGCCTCCTGCATAGATAAACCTTCCATAGCCACGTACAGAAATCTGATCTCCGTCCTTCAGCATATGACTGTTATTTTCACACTGTCTTCCATTCACGAAGATCCTCTTTTGCAGAAACAAGGCTGCACTGTCACTTCTTGATAATTTATACACCTTTGCGATCACACCGTCAATACGTTCTGATGCAATCTGTATATTGATATCCTTAAGCTCTGCCTCTCCTTCCACCGGTATCTCCTCTGTCACCTCACAGAGGACAGAGGTATGTCTTACCCTTGTCAGGTTCTCCATGATATAAGGTGCAATGATCTCTTTACAGAACAGAAATGCTTCCTTTTCCTGAAGGATAATATCCCCAAGAGTACCTCTTTCAATACCAAGGTTCATCAGTGCACCAAGAAAATCCCTGTGTGTAAGATCCTCTGCAAATTTTTTCATGAGTGGTCTTATCCTGAGACATACAATGGGAAAATCCTGTTCATAACCAAGCTCTCCCGGATTTCCAAATCGGATCATGCACCGCTCCCGCCCTTCACTGCCACCGGATACCATCTCTCCGGCAAATGACAGCTCACGCTCCATTTCGTAGTAACAGGAAAGCTCCGCAAGCGACAGAAAATCTGTAAAGGTATAACAATTTCCCCTGTACGATCTTTCTGCCAGCTCACGGAGCCTTTTTTTCATTTGTTCTTCTTCTGCATTCATTCCGCTCTTCTGTGCAGCCTTCCAAAATATGCACAGCCCTTCTCCCCTTCCGGGGACTACACTTTCAGGATCTTATGCAGCCTCTTCATCACATGGAAATATGCCGGAAACAGAAACAGATCAGCAAGGATCCAGGCCAGCGGGCTTGCAAAGCAGGCTCCGGTATACCCAAACATAGGTACCAGAAAAACACCCCCCAGCGTCCTTGCTATCATTTCAAATACACCCGCCAGGATCGCAAAGGTACTGTAGCCCATTCCCTGGATCAGGAAGCGGATCACATTTACAAACGTAAGCGGAATAAAAAATGCTGAATTGATCACAAGCATCATCCGTGCATTCTGCAGAATTTCTGTCTCCCCTGCATCCAGAAACATCAATGCAAATTTATCCCCGAAGAAATACAGGATCACAAAGGCTGCAATAGAATAAACAATTCCCAATATGCTACAGGATAGCAGACCTTTGCCGATCCGGTCAAGCCTCTTTGCTCCCACATTCTGTCCTCCATAGGTTGACATGGTGGAGCCAAGGGCATCAAAGGGACAGCAGAAAAACAGACTTACCTTTGAGCCTGCTGTCATGGACGCTACTGCTGCCGAGCCGAGGGTATTGACCGCTGTCTGAAGAATAACAGATCCGATCGCTGTGATGGAATACTGCAGTCCCATGGGAACACCCATGCTGCATAGAATCCTCATCAGATGGGTATCCGCCTTCCATTCATCCTTCTTCACGATCAGAATGTCAAATTTATAATACATATATATCAGACACAGGGTTCCTGAAATAAGCTGGGAAAGCACCGTGGCAACTGCAGCTCCCGCCACTCCCATCCGGAAGACCATGATCAGCAGGAGGTCAAGTCCGATGTTCAAAACGGAAGAGATCACAAGAAATACCAGGGGTGTCTTACTGTCCCCGATGGAACGGATAAAGCCGGACAGCAGGTTGTATAAATAAGTGGCAGGGATCCCGATAAATACAATCAGAATATATGAATAGGCGTATTCAAGAATATCCTCCGGTGTTCTCATCAGAGTCAGGATCTGCCTGCAGAATATCGATACCAGTACGGTCATCACAGCAGCAAATCCTATAGAAAGCCACACACTGTTCGCAATAAAACGGCGCATGGTCACATAATCCTTGGCACCAAATTTCTGGGCCACCGGGATTGCAAATCCATTACAGACACCCATGCAGAAGCCGATCACAAGAAAATTCACGGAACCGGTAGCACCTACACCGGCAAGAGCGTCAACACCAAGTGTCTTCCCAACAATAATAGTATCCACAACGCTGTAAAACTGCTGGAACAGAAAGCCGAACAACAGGGGCACTGCAAACCCCAGAATCAGCTTCATCGGTGAACCAACTGTCATATCCTTTGCTGAACTTCCTGCCATTTTCTTCTCCTCCTGAAATAGAAGTTTTCTCTACTGAAGCAAGTTAGAGTATACTCATCTTCCTATCAGAAATCTAGTATATTTTCTTACAAAAAAAGTAAAAATCTCTTCTGTTATGCATCAAAAAACTGCCGCCCTCTCCATACAGCCTTCTGTCATGGAAAAGAGCGGCAGCCTTATTTTTATTTCATCTTACCTTTTCAGTCTGTCTGATTTCTTATGCGAAAGGATTCTCAGAAGGATAACGAACTCCCTTCGGCTGATTATAACCGATGCTGTCAAGCTTTACACCAAGGAGCTTCAGTACCTCGAACATTGCCTTTCCGTAATGTCCGAACATAACAGCGCCATGGTGAGGGAAATTCTTCTCAACCAGTACATGACGGTAAAATCTTCCCATTTCAGGAATAGCGAAGATACCGATACCGCCGAAGGATCTGGTCGGAACATCAAGGATCTCACCTTCTGCCACATAGGAAACCAGTTCTCCGTCTGAATTGCACTGCAGACGATAGAAGGTAATGTCAGAAGCTGCGATATCACCCTCCAGGGTTCCTCTTGTGAAATCAGGCTCGCTTCCAGCGGGCTCAAGAAGTCTGTGCTGGATGAGCTGATATTTAACAGCTCTGGATGAGCACATCTTGCACTCCGGTGTATTTCCGCAGTGGAAGCCCATGAAGGTATCTGTCAAAGCATAATCATACTTGCCGGCGATATCCTCGTCATAAATATACTTCGGTACGGAGTTGTTGATATCAAGCAGTGTAACTGCATCATCAGATATGCACAGTCCGATGTATTCGCTGAGAGCACCGTAGATATCTACCTCGCAGGATACCGGAATACCACGGGATGCCAGACGGCTGTTTACATAGCAGGGCTCAAATCCAAACTGGGAAGGGAATGCAGGCCAGCACTTGTCAGCAAATGCCACATACTTTCTTGCACCCTTGTGGTTCTCAGCCCAGTCAAGCAGGGTAAGCTCGAACTGTGCCATCTTGACATTGAGGTCTTCGTAGTAGCTGCCTTCTCCCATTTCCTTAGCCATGTCTGCACATACCTCAGGGATACGGGGATCATTCTCATGCTCCTTGAAGGAAACAAGCAGATCCAGTTCAGAGTTCTCTTCGATCTCTACGCCAAGCTCATATAAGCCCTTGATCGGTGCGTTGCAGGCAAAGAAGTCCTGAGGACGGGGACCAAAAGTGATAATCTTCAGATTGCGGACACCAATGACAGCACGTGCGATCGGTACAAATTCGCCGATCATCTTTGCGATATCATCTGCGGTTCCTACAGGATATTCAGGAATATAGCCCTGCAGATGACGCATTTTCAGGTTATAAGAGCAGTTCAGCATACCACAGTAAGCATCGCCTCTTCCATTGATCATATCGCCGTCACCTTCTGCTGCTGCTACGAACATGCAGGGGCCGTCAAAATTCTTTGCGATCAGTGTTTCCGGTGTTTCCGGTCCGAAATTTCCAAGGAATACTACAAGAGCATTACACTCTGCCTTCTTTACATCCTCTACTGCCTTCAGCATATCCTGCTCATTTTCCACAGTGACAGGGCACTCATATAAGTCACCCTTGTAGGCAGCCTTGATTGCTGCACGTCTCTTCTGTGATAATTCGATCGGGAAACAGTCACGGCTGACTGCCACGATACCAAGTTTTACTACCGGTAAATTGTTCATGATTACCTACCTCCTGTTTTCTTATATTGTTTTATTCATTGATATTAAGGTTCTTTCCAACAAGTCCCATGGGACTGCCCTCCGGAAGTCCTCCTTCGGGATGGCCAAGGAGCCATTTGTTCTTTGCGGTAAGGTGTCCATCCTCACCCTCTGTATGGGCTGCTTCCAGATCAAGGTTGGTTCCCTTCGGAAGTACTACTGTCACACGGAAGCCCTGTCCATTTACGCCGCAGGGTGCATAATGCAGAGTGGTTGCATATACTTCTACTGCAGTTCCCGCAGGAATCAGAAATGCTTCTGCCAGAGAGGTATCATATGTAAAGTCCTCCGTGATATCCTGCTGTCTGCCAAGGATCAGAACAGCATCTGTTGCAGCTACATTGATCTCTGAGCTTCTGTGATATTCAAAAGCATTCAGCATACAGTTGTGTCCGTTGCAGTAACCGATCTGGACCTGCAGCTCTCCGTAGGTCTTATCTGTCAGCTCCTTCATAACTGGAAGTGCCTCAAGCTTCGGATCTCCCGGTACATAGATCACATCCTCAGGACAGGGGGTTTCTTCCATGGCCTTGCAGAGCTCTGAAAAGTCGATCCCGGTAACAACTCTTCCATAGGTCTTGAATCTCTCATCTGTTACACTGTAAATCTTCATTTTCCTTCTCCCTTCTTTAGAATAAAATTACTTAATGATATCAAACAGCGGCTTGCAGGCAGGATAGATCTGCCTGAACTGCTGATAACGCTCGTCATACTTCTTTACCAGCTCTTCCTCCGGCTCTACGGTATCCACAATCCTTACGATCTTAGCGGCAGCTTCTTCCACGTTCTTATATTCCCCGCAGGCTACCGCCGCCAGCATGGCTCCGCCAAGTGCCGGTCCTTCTTCGCTTTCGATCACATCCACCTTCAGGTTCAGGATGTTGGCGATCATCTTTTTCCAGAGAGGGCTCTTCGCACCGCCGCCGCAGATCTTCGTCCGCTCAATCTTAATGCCAAGGGACTTGGCTACCTCGAAGGAATCACGAAGTGCAAAGGCTACGCCCTCCAGCACTGCCTGGGTCATATCTGCCCTGGTGGTATCCATGGTCATGCCGATAAAGGTTCCTCTGGCATTGGGGTTATTATGAGGGGAACGCTCGCCCATCAGGTAGGGCAGGAAATACACGTGATTTTCTCCAAGTACACCGATCTTCTTCTGCTCTGCGCCGTAATCGGAGGTACCGATGATCTCATCCATCCACCATTTATTGCAGGAAGCTGCACTGAGCATACATCCCATCAGATGATAATGTCCGTCTGCATGTGCAAAGGCATGCAACGCATTGTTCTTATCTACGCCAAATTTCTCAGAAGAGATAAAGATGGTTCCGCTTGTTCCAAGGGAGATATTGCACATACCATCTCCAACAGTTCCGGTTCCTACTGCTGCTGCGGCATTGTCACCTGCGCCGGCTGCCACCTTTACTGTCTCCGGAATACCAAGCTCCCTTGCGATCTCTGGCTTTACTGTGCCTACGCATTCATAGCTTTCATAAAGCTTTGGCAGCATCTTCTCGCTGATACCACAGATCTCACACATTTCCTTTGACCAGCGGCGGTTTTTCACATCCATCAGCAGCATACCGGAAGCATCTGATACATCCGTACAGTTCACACCGGTCAGCTTATAGGCGATATAGTCCTTGGGAAGCATGATCTTCACAATTTTTTTAAAATTCTCAGGCTCCTTATTCTTCACCCAGAGGATCTTCGGTGCCGTAAATCCGGTAAAGGAAATATTGGCTGTATACTCGGAAAGCTTTTCCTTACCGATCACATTGTTCAGATAATCACACTCTTCATAGGTTCTTCCGTCATTCCAGAGGATTGCGGGACGGATCACCTGATCCTCCTTATCCAGAATGACAAGTCCGTGCATCTGTCCGCCAAAGCTGATACCTGCAACCTTACTCTTATCTGCCTCTGCAATCAGCTCCTTCATGCCATCCATAACCTGCTCATACCAGTCCTCAGGCTTCTGCTCCGACCAGCCCGGATGCGGGAAATACAGGGGATATTCTCTGGATACGATCTTCTGTATCTTTCCTTCCCCGTCCATCAGAAGCAGCTTCACTGCGCTGGTTCCCAAATCAATTCCTACGTATAACATTTCTCTCCTCCTTTTCTTCTGATACCCTTCTGTTCCATCGTTCTATATAAAAATCCTCAGAAATAAATGAGATTCTCTTTCATGATGATCTCCAGCTTGGCATAATGCTTCTTTTCACTCCGGACCTTGCCGTAGCACATCTCTTCAAACAGCATTCTCACTGCCCGGTATGCCTGGCTGCTCAGATCCTGATAGATCAGTGCATCGATCGTGGAATCCTCCACACTGCCTCTGATCTCCTCAAACAGATCGAATCCAACCAGCGGAATTTTTTTCTTCTGCCGCTTCAGGACATCTGCGATCACATCCAGCCGGTAGGTAAGATCAAAAATACCATCCGGTTTCCTATCTGGTTCTTCCTGTAAAAGCTTCTCCAGTGCTTCCTTTATCTCCCTTTCTCCGGTAAGCCCAAAGAATGGCGGCAGCATCTCCAGCTTTTCGCAGGTTTTCAGTCTGTCCTGAAACCCGGAAAGTCTGCTCAGGATATCCTGATTTGTTTTATATTCTTCTGTCACCGGTACAAAGATTCTGCCCCCCTCCGGCATCAGCTTCATCAGAAGCTCTGCCGCCAGCATGCCACTGCGGTAATAATCCACGCCCACATAATAATTGTCCGGATGCTCCGCCACATCACGGCTGAGCAATACGATCCTGCAGTTCTCCTTTTCAAGCCTTTCCAGAATCTGGAGGATCACTTCATGGCTGGAATAGGAAAGGATAAAGCTGTCAACGCCCTGCTGTCTCATCTCTTCTACAGCTGCAAGCTGCTCCGAAGGCTTCTCCACATCAAATTCAGAGATCATGAGCGTCAGTCCGTCGTCTCCAAATTCCTGCAGTGCCCTCTTAAGTCCCCTGCCTACTTCCGTTGCAAAGTAATTGGCACTCTTTGACCTAAACCCCACATACCCGATCGTGTAATGGCGGTTCATAGCCAGATTACGGGCATTTCTGTTCTGTACATAATGGTACTTTTCCAGCGCGTCCTGTACCATTTTTACGGTTTCTTCGCTGACACCGTCTTTATTTCTAAGCACTTTGTATATTGTTGTGCGTGAAATACCTATTTTTTTAGATATTTCTTCTAATGTCATACGGGAGGCTTCTTCCATTTTGCACCCTTTTGCCTATTTCGTTTTTCATTTAACACGTGTTAACTATATGCTATCACCAATTGGAATATGTGTCAACAGCTCTGAAAAATATTTTGGCACAGCAGAAAAAACGGACCACTGCTTTCGCAGCGGTCCGCCTGTCATTTCAGTCTCTGTTCAGTTTTCAGCTACCGATCAGCCTTCAAAAGGAACAACTGCTCCTTCATAGGTCTCTTCGATAAACTTCTTGATATCATCAGACTTAAGAACGTCAACCAGTGCCTTAACACCTTCATTGTCCTCATTGCCTTCCTTAACAACAACGACATTTACATAGGTCTGTGCTGCAAGGGAATCAGATGTCTCAGATGCCAGAGCGTCTGTCTGTGCATTCAGACCTGCATCCAGTGCATAGTTACCATTGATAACTGCGAATGCCACTTCACTAAGAACCTTGGAAACCTGTGCTGCTTCCATCTCAACGAAATTGATGTTGTGAGGATTCTCTGCGATATCATTGATGGTTGCATCAATGCCGGCACCTTCCTTTAAGGTAATGATACCATTGTCCTGAAGGATCAGAAGGGCTCTTGCCTCATTTGTTGTATCGTTAGGGATTGCAATGTCAGCACCATCAGAGATATTGGAAAGGTCACTCTCTGTTCCTGCATAAATTCCGATAGGCTCATAATGGATCTCTCCAACGCTTACAAGGTGAGTTCCTCTCTCTTCATTGTAGCTGTTAAGATAAGGGATATGCTGGAAATAATTGCAGTCGATATCACCGGCTTCTACAACCTCATTGGGCTGTACATAATCATCAAATACAGTTACCTGAAGATCATATCCCTGCTCTGCAAGGATGGGCTTTGCTGCCTCAAGGATTTCTGCATGGGGAACAGCTGTTGCTGCTACGGTGATCACCTGAAGGTCACCTGTCTCTGCCTGTGCATCTGTGTCTGCTGTTTCTTCTGCTGCTGCAGTTTCTTCTGCTGCGGCTTCTTCTGTGGTTGTTTCTGCTGCATCTGTCTGTGCCTCGCTGCTTCCGCAGGCTGTCAGGACTCCTGTCAGTAAAGATGCTGTCAGAATCAGTGCTAATGCTTTTTTCATAATACTCTCCTCCTGAATATAATGCATTTATGATAAACCCTTTCGGGATCTATCCTTACCTGAGATTTAATCGGTGATACGCTTATCCAGCTTCTTGGATACTGCGGTTCCGATCATCTGCAGTACCTGAACGATGACGATCAGTATAATAACTGCTGCGTACATCACATCCAGCTTGTTTCTGTAATAACCATACTGGATGGCGATATTGCCAAGTCCGCCACCGCCTACTACACCGGCCATAGCGGAATAACCAAGGATCGTTCCAAGAGCAATAGTTGCTCCAACGATCAGGGAGGTTCTGGCCTCTGCCAGAAGCACCTTGAAAATAATAGTAAATAATCCGGCTCCCATGCTTTCTGCAGCCTCGATCACACCCTTGTCTACCTCAAGAAGGGAAGATTCTACAAGTCTTGCCACAAAGGGCGCTGCCGCAATGGCAAGTGGCACGATCGTTGCCGCCGGTCCGTAGCTCTTTCCTACGATCAGCTTGGTAAGAGGCATGATCGTGATCAATAAGATCAGGAATGGTACGGAACGAAGTATATTTACAATAAAATCAAGAACCTTGTAGGCACCCTTATTGGGACGCAGTCCACCGGGTGCAAGTACTACCAGGATCACACCAAGCGGAAGACCGATGGCATAGGCGATCAAAGTAGAGATCCCTGTCATATAAATACTGATCCATGTATTTTCAGCAAGCATGCTGATCATTGAACTATCCAACATAATTTTTCAGCTCCTCCACTTCCAGATTTCTGTCTCTCAGGTACTGGATCATCTTCTCAGCAGCTACGGCCTCGTCCGGAAGCTGAAGGATCATCTGACCATGCGCCACACCTCCGATATCCTTAGTGTCAGCAAGCAGAATATTGACAGGTGCCTTACATGCCAGCACCATATTGGCAATCACCGGTTCAAAGGACGAATTGCTCTTAAATACGATACGGATGCATCTCTTTCCGGTCATCTCCTCATATTTTCCATTTTCATCCTGGAATACCAGCTTTCTGGCTGCACTGCTCTTCGGTCTTGAGAAGACCTCCTCTACTGTGCCGGTCTCCGCCAGATTTCCGGAATCTACGATGGCGACATGTGTACAGATCTCCTGTACAACTGCCATCTCATGGGTAATGATCACAATGGTAATTCCATATTTTTCATTGATTTCCTTTAACAGGGCAAGGATCGCCTTGGTTGTTGTCGGATCCAGCGCACTGGTTGCCTCATCACAGAGCAGGATCTTCGGATTGTTGGCAAGTGCTCTTGCAATCGCAACTCTCTGCTTCTGTCCACCTGAAAGCT